>ENA-OSEO01001005-OSEO01001005.1-sediment-metagenome-genome-assembly--contig:-NODE-1005-length-59295-cov-7.329613_pt1 | contig 59295 bp, 36 predicted proteins | sample MGYA00237883_ERZ534232 | MGnify/ENA metagenome assembly ERZ534232
GCGTCGGGTGGGTGGCATGGCCACGCAAAGCGTGGCCATGGGACGACGAACGCCCCCCTGCATCGCCAGGACATGCCCACGCAAGCGTGGCCATGCCACCCGGCGCCGATGGGTCAAGGCGAGCGTGGGCATGCCACCCAGCGCTGTTGGTCGGGGCGAGCGGGGGCATGCCCCCCGGGTCCGGGGGGGGTATGGGGGGAAACGTGAAAAGTTGAAAAATTGAAAAGTAGGTGGCTTTCAACAGGCACGGAACCAGGATCACGGACACACCCCTGGATGCCCGCGACCGGGAGTGGGTCCATCCGCCCGGCATGGTGTGTCCGTTCGTGAAGAGACCCCAGACTCCCAGACTTGAGCATCAAAGATTATGCTAGAGTGTTAATGCCTTTTTTCAATTTATCAACTTTTCAATTTTTCATCCTCTCCCCCATACCCCCCCTCGAAAGGGTCCTCGGCACGCGGGGTGGACTGTGCCCATGCGGTCTCCTCAAAACCGCGGGTCGCACAAAATCGCCTTGACACACACAATGCCATGGTCGATAGTTCACACATAATGCCGCGTAGGTTCGCATTGCGGAGCGTCGTGGGATCGCCCAAGAGCGGTCCACGGCGCTGCGGCACTCGGAAAAAGGGAGGCAGGATCGGGCTGCGAGGCGTGCGACGCGATCGTGGGCCAAAGGAGCCGATGATCCGTCCACGGCCGGCATGGCCGAATGCCCCCATCGAGAAGAGAGGTCTTCGGGACCCGGTACCGATGGACAAAAAGGTGGGCATCCTGGTGGCGGAGGACGACGAAGGGCACTTCGCGCTCATCCAGCGGAATCTGCAACGGGCCGGCGTGAAGGGACCGATCTTGCGATTCTCCGACGGCCAGGAGATTCTTGACTTCCTCTTGGCCCAGGGTGAAGGCCGCCGGCGTCGCGACGGCGAAACATACGTCCTGCTGCTGGACATCCGGATGCCCAAGGTGGACGGCCTGGACGTGCTCAGGCGGCTCCGCGCCGACGCGGTCCTTCGCCGCGTGCCGGTGATCATCCTGACGACCACCGATGACCCGGTGGAGGTGGAACACAGCTATCGCGCCGGGTGCGGCCTGTACATCGCCAAGCCCGTTCACTACGACCGTTTCGTGGAGACCATCCGAAGAATCGGCATGTTTCTGTCCATTGTGCGCGTGCCGCGCCTGGACGGCGAGCCCACCGGTCAGGAGCCCGGCGAATGACGCACCACGTTATCATCCTGATCGCCGAAGACGACACGGGGCACTTCACCCTGGTGCAGAAGAACCTGTGGCGGTCCGCCGTGCAAAACGAGATTCTCCACTTTCCCGACGGACAGGCGTTGCTGGACTTCTTCTTCGACCCTGAGGCCGAGCCGCGGGTGGCGTCGGACGCCTCCTACCTGATCCTGCTGGACATCCGCCTGCCCAAGGTCGACGGCGTCGAGGTGCTGCGGCGTCTTAAGGCCGACGAGGAACTGGCCCGGATACCGGTCATCATGCTCACCACCACCGACGATCCGGTCGAGGTGCGCCGTTGCCACGAGTTGGGGTGCAGCTTCTACATCCCCAAGCCCACGGACTACAACGCCTTCATGGACTGCGTGGAGAACCTGGGCAGGCTGTTGTCTCTGGAGGAGGTTAAGGTGCCCCGGCCCTCCTCGCCCACGGACGCTCCCAAGCACCGTCAGACCCGGTTGACTTAATGGACGACCGCATGGGTACAACCCCGGTCCGGCCGGGCAGCAGTTACTGAGCCTCGACGTGTGGCAGCCACGACACCCCGGCACGCGGAAGGACGGGACAGGCAGGTCCGGGGGCCCTCTTCGACAGGTGGTCACAGCTTCAGGCGGATGCCCTTCTCGCGGGCCTCGGCGGCGAGGATCTTCAACTGCTCCAGGGCCATCTCCAGCTCGCGGCTGCTGTCAAGCAGGTTCTCATAAAGCCGGCCATCGTTGAGGACGCGGGCGGCCGTGCCGTCGCCCTCGCGGGCGCGGGCCAAGAGGTCTCGCATGTCCTTGAGCGTCTCATGCAGGTCCTCGGCCACGTCCTCCACCGCAACGGTGCCGGTGTCCGAGAAGCCCTGGATCGACGCCAGCGTGTCCTTGGCGCGGGCGGTGGCCTCGCGGAGGTTGGCCAGGGCCTGTTTGACGCTGCGACGGTTCTCGGTGTCGCCGACGATGGCGTTGGCGTTGTCACTGAGCCGCTTGATGGAATCCATCAGGTCTTCCAGCTTGAGGCGGGTCTCCTTGGGGAAGAACTCGCTGCTCATGCTGACCTGCCCACGCAACGGCGGCAGACCCTCGCACAGGTAAACGCTGTTGGGGTTCCCCGGCACCAGTTGCACCAGGGGCTCTTCGGGGTCGACCTGAAGGTCCACGTAGCTGCTGCCCATGGAGCGCTTCATCACCACGATCTCGGCGTTGGAGGGAATCGTGCGATACTCGTTGCGGATGGCCAGGGTCATGGTGACCTGGTGATGCGGCTGGCCCGTCTCGCGGTTGATCACCCGCTGCGGGGCCATGATGTGCACGACCTTGCCCACTTGGTAGCCGCAATAGTACACGGGGGTGTTCGTCTGAACGCCCGGGGCACTGGGCACCTGAACGATCACCTGGAACGAGCTCATCTGCGCCACCGCCACGGGCAGCTCGCCGAACAGGTACACCAGGCCGAGAAAGCCCGCGAAGGCCACGATCACGAAGGCCCCCACGACGATGTTGCGTCTGCGTTGCGCCGTGTTGTAGTCAACCATGGTCGTTTTCCCTGTCTCGCGTGCGCGGCTCCACGAACAACTGCCGGATCGCCCGCAACGTGTACCCGCTTTGATTCAACTTGCGAATCAACTTGATTCGCGCGACGGCCTGGTCGTCAAACAGCCGTCGACCCGTCGGCGTCACCTGCGTCGGCTCCAGGAGGCCGACCATCAGGTAATACTGCAGACTTTGGCGGCTCACGCCGGCCTTCTTCGCCGCGGCTCCGATCTGCATCAATCCCTTGTCCTCGTCCACGCGCGAATACCTCTGCTCGAACAACTCGGTTACGACCCACCTTCAGGCCGGCCACGTGTCCGCCGCAAGAAGCGCTCATCCAGGCGCTCGTGCAGTTGCCGCAACCACCGACGCACGGTGTGATACTCTAAACCACCAAGCGGCAGACAGTTAGCGGACATGGGTTTTTTCGACCATTTGGCCGTGAAGATTAAGACGTAGTCGCGGTCGGCGGGCAGATTGTGCTGTTCGAGGCGAAAGGCCTCGCGGGCCAGCCGCTTGAGCCGGTTGCGCACGACGGCCGAGCCGCACCGCTTCGGCACCGACACACCGAGGCGCGGCCGCCCCACCGTGTTGGGCGCCTCGTGAAGCCGCACACGGCCGTTGCCCGCGCCGCACCGCCAGGCCAGCACCGCCCGGAATTGATCGGGCTTGTTCAGACGTTGCCGTTCTCCGAAACGAAACCGCTCCATGACAGTCCTATAATGCTCTTTTCAGGCGGGCCGACGGTCCGGTTGCCTTATCGGCCGGATGGAGTGCCCCACCGGAGGATTCCAGCCGACTCAACGCGTAATTGCGCCCGGTCGTCCACAGGTGTGGTGTCCCGAAACCGGCCCGATGACTCCGCTCAACCGCCCGCCGGGGCCGCATACAGCGGATTTGGCCGGGGCAGGCGAGCCCCGACCTCGCGGAGCCAGGCGCGCAACCGGTCATCAAGCTCCTCGACTAACTCCGGATGCTCCCCGGATAGATCCTGTCGCTCGGACAGGTCATTCTCCAGGTCGAAAAGCTCGAACGGCTTGCCCTGGTAGTACTTGATGAGCTTCCAACGGCCCTGCCGGATGATGCTGTAGGGCACCACATCGCGGCCCCGGTAGTGCGGAAAGTGCCAGAACAGGGCCTCGCGACGCAGGGAGCCGCTCTGCGTCAATAGTGGCAGGATGCTCTCGCCGTCGACGGGCCGATCCGGCAAGGGCGCCGCCGCCGCCTGGCAGATCGTCGGGAAGAAATCCACGCTGCACACGGGAACCGAACACGTCGAGCCGGGCTCGACGACACCCGGCCAGCGGATGATGAGCGGCTCGCGGATGCCGCCTTCGTAGGGATACCCCTTGCCCGCCCGAAGGGGAATGTTGCTCGTCGGGCCCAGCAGGCCGCCATTGTCCGAGGTGAAGATCACCAGCGTGTTCTCGCTCAGGCGCAGCTCATCCAACACGTCGAGCACCTTGCCGAGCGCCTGATCCACGTTTTCGACCATGGCCCCGTAGATGGGGTTCTTCTGATGGGTGGTGGGCTTGGTCTTGTATTTGTCGAAGAGGTCCTGCCGGGCCTGGAGCGGCGTGTGGACGGCGTAGTGCGCCAAATACAGAAAGAATGGCCGGTCCGCGTGGTCGCGGATGAAGGCCACGGCCTCATCGGCCTCGCGATCGGTCAGATACTCACCCTCCTTGCGTGGCGGCAATGTGGGGATGGACCCCTGGCCACGACGATAGTAGGGGTCATAGTAGCTGGGGGGCTGGCCGAAATCGCAACCGCCGATGTTGTAGTCGAAGCCCTGCCGGTCGGGATACCAGGCATCGGCGCCCAGATGCCATTTGCCGACGTGGCAGGACACGTAGCCGGCGGGTTTGAGGGCCTCGGCCAGCGTGATCTCCTCGTGCTCCAGCCAAAGGGCGTTCGTGGGGGTGAGCAGGGGAATGTCCGGTCGCCCCTCGAAGTCGTAGCCCGTGGGGTTCTTCTTGTCTGCCGGAATCGTGCCGCCCTGAAAGCGCGAGCGGATCCAGTCGGTAATCCCCAGCCGCGCCGGGTAACGTCCGGTCATGACCGCCGCGCGCGTGGGGCTGCACACGGCGCAGGCGGCATAGGCATCGGTGAAGCGCATGCCCTGCCGGGCCAGGCGGTCGATATTGGGCGTGTCGAAGTAGCGGCTGCCGCAGCAGCCCGCATCCGTCCAGCCCATATCGTCGATCAGGACGAAGACGATGTTCGGTTTGCCGTGGGAGGCGCTGCGGGCCTGCGGACACAGAAACGGCCACGCCGTCGCGCCGCCGCAAACCTTGAGAAAACGGCGTCGGGTACAGGGTGAACTCATAATGACACACCTCATTGGGGGTTACTTGCCGCGGCGGCTGTCCCAGAGCCACACCTGCAGCCGCGGCGACAGAGCGAACCCGGTTTGCTTACAGTAGTCGGCCAGCCAGCACGCCCGCTCGTGCAACGACGCCGCGTCGTCGGCCTGGGGCATCAGCCAGATACGACCGGGATCAACACCCTTGAGCCGACCGACCACGGAGGCGATTTCCCCCAGGTCGGCGGGCGCATCAACCACGAATTTGAGCTGATACTCATACGCCTCGATCAGGTGTTGCAGGGCGTCGGTGTTCAGGCGACGGGCCTCGTGTTCGGCGGCCTGGTCCGGATCGATGGGGGTGGAGTTCGCCAGCTTCGGGCTGATGCTCATCAAGTCGCAGGGCAAGCCGGGCTCGAAGTGCAGGCCCGCCGTCTCAATCGTGATGTGCATCCGGCGGTGCGCGAACGAGCGAAGGAACGGCTTGAAGTCCTGGGCCAACAAAGGCTCCCCGCCGGTGATCACGATGTGGGCGGTGGGGTATTCGGCCACGGCGCGACGCAACTGCTCGGGGGTGTAGGCCGTACCCGCCGTGGGCGACCAGGCGTACTTCGTATCGCACCAGCGACACCGCAGGGGACAACCGGCCAGCCGCACGAACACGCTGGGCACGCCCGCCAGGCGGCCCTCGCCCTGCAACGAGTAGAATACTTCGTTGACGACCATAGACTCTACTATCGCGATTGCCGCGAGGAAATCAATGCCCGGCCGGTGCGGAATCGGCCCTGCGGCTCCCGAACGGGCTTGTTTTGGGCTCCTGACGCCGCTACGATGGTGGCCGGTACGACAGCACTAACCCTTGCAGGAGGTCTGGCCATGAGCACATCGCAGTCCCTCGATCGGCGGCAATTCCTTGCATCATCCACGGCCCTCGCGGCGTTCAGCGTGGTGCCGCGACACGTCCTGGGCGGCGTCGGCCACGTGAGCCCCAGCGACAAGATCGTCGTGGGCTACGTGGGCACCGGCACGCAAGGCCTGCGGAATCTGATGGACGCCCTGCCTCGCGAGGCCCTGCACATCGCCGCGGTGTGCGATCCGAACACGCAGAGCGACGATTACCCGGAATGGGGTCACAACGAGATCCGCGACAAGATCCGCCGTTTCCTAGATGAGCCCCGTTACGGCGAGGGCGTCCGCGGGTGCCGATGCGGGCGCAACGTGGGCCGCTACGTGGTCGAGACCTACTACGGCAAGAAGCGCCCCGCCGGGACGTACAAGGGGTGCACGGTGTATGCCGACTTTCGCGAAATGCTGGCCAACGAGCCCGGTCTTGATGCGCTGTACATCATGACGCCGGAACACCTCCACACGACGATCGCGGTCGCGGCGATGCGGGCGGGCAAGCACGCCATCACCCACAAGCCCATCTCGAACGTGTTGTATGAGATTCGCCTGGCCCGCGACACCGCCGAGACGACCGGTGCGGCGACGCACCTGTTCTGTGCAGCGGGCAATCGCGAGGCCCCGCGAATCCGCGAGTGGATCCTGGCCGGGGCGATCGGGTCGGTGCGGGAGGTGCACAACTGGTCGTCGCGTCCATTCTGGCCACAGGGCATGACCGAGCTACCCGCCGAGACGCCCCCCGTGCCGGACGGCCTGGACTGGGACCTGTGGCTGGGCCCGGTACCGCATCGGCCCTACCATCCGGCGTACACGCACGCGGTATTCCGCGGCTGGTGCGACTTCGGATCGGGGGCCCTGGGCGACATGGGGCACTACAGCTTCCATCAGATTTTCGAGATTCTGGGGCTCGGCTCGCCGCTGACGGTGGAGGCGTCGCGCAGCCAGTACTGGAAGATCGTGGATCTCACGTGGGCCCGGCAGGACAACCGCGTCTCCTGGCCGCGGGCCTCGACGATCCACTGGCGATTCGCCGCCCGCGGCTCGATGCCGGAGGTGTCGCTGTACTGGTACGATGGCGGGCTGCGTCCGCCCACGCCGCCGGAGCTGGACGTCGACGGCGTGGAGATGCCCGCCGAGGGCATGCTGTTCGTCGGTGACAAGGGCAGGATCCTGGCCGATTTCACCGCGGGCAATCCGCGGCTGATTCCGGCGGCGAAGATGCGGGCGTTTGAGCCGCCGGCGGAAACGTTGCCGCGGCCCATCGACGAGCTGGACCAGTGGATTCGCGCCTGCCATGGCGGGCAGCCCAGCGACGCCAGCTTCCAGAACGCCTACGCGTTCAGCGAGACGATCGCCCTGGGCAACATTGCGCTGCGCGTGAACAAGAAGCTGGCGTGGGACGCCGAGCGTTTCCGGTTCGCCAACTCCGATGAGGCCAACGCCCTGATGCGCCGGACCTATCGCAAGGGCTGGGAGTTATAGAAGGCCGCGTGGACACAGCCCGCCGTGCGAGCCAACGCGTGGCCGCCACAAAGTCGGGCGGCATGCCCACGGCCTGTCCCGACCCGGTCCGCCCGTACCGAGGGGTGGTAGCCCCTGAGCGCAGCGAAGCGGATGGGTTTTTGCAGGGGTGCCGGCATGCGCCATCCACTTCACCCTTCGGGTTCAGTGGCTGCCACCCGACGATTTTGTGTCCCCCCTTTGACCGTCATCCCGACCGGAGGGCCCAAGGCCCGGAGTGGAGGGACCGGTTCGAACAGCCCTTCCACAAGGCACCGGACGCCCTGCCGCAACTGCATCAGCGGAATCGCTGCGCGATGCTCAAGAACGGATTCCTCGGCTTCGCGGTGCTATGCTACGCTCCGCACCGCTTCGCTCGGAATGACGATGATGGGGCCACCCGGACTCCAGCGCGCCGGGTGGCATGTCCTGGCGATGCAGGGGGGCGTTCGTCGTCCCATGGCCACGCTTTGCGTGGCCATGCCACCCACCCGACGCACGCCGCACGACCACGGACAGGATGAACAGCACGCAAGGGCAGGACAAGCCACAGAGAATCACAGAGACCACAGAACAGACTTGGGTCACCCGGGTTGGCTCTGTGCCCTCGGTGCCCTCTGTGGCAAACCCCATGGCCGGCCACCTCGCCCACCCCACGTCCCGCCAAACCGCACCCGTCGCAGAGATGCCAGAGAAAAAAGAGCCGACTGAAAAAAACAGCAAAAACACTTGAATTTGCTGCTCCTGGAAAACATGATCATAGTGCTTGGCCGAGTCTGCTTTTCGGGAGAGCGACTGGCGCCTATAGCCGATACGCAGGAGACTCTTATGAGAATTAAAAGTATAACCCTGGAACGTTTTCGGCAGTTTCAGCGCTCTACCATCCACTTTGGAGAGTATAATGTCATCGTTGGCCCTAATAATTCAGGAAAAACAACTGTGCTGCATGGGATTCGGGCGTTCTTTTCACTCATGAAGGGACACGTTCGTTTTGAAGGGAACCCGCCCAAGCCAACGTACCATCGAAGGTTCTTGAGCAGCGCAGAAGAAGTTGTACCGACACCAGATCAGCGAGAGCTGTGGTACGGCAAAAAGGCGGGGTCCGGTTGCAAGATCACAGTGGAGTTTTCGGATGAGACGGCGTTTTCTGTGGTGCTTCGACAACAGTTCGGCCAAGTGCATGTTTCAACTGAGAATCTTCCAACATTGACATCGGTCGCCCAAGTCCGGCGCTATCTTGATATGACCGTTGCTTTCATCCCGGGACTTGTTGGGGTGCTCGTATCAGAGCCGTACGCCACCCTGGCACGTAGGAATTCGCTGGCTTCGCAAGGTCGGTACTCTGAGATTTTCCGAAGCAGTCTGCATCAGTTGAAAGAGCGGGATGCGGATGCGGATGCGGATGCGGGATTGCTCAGGAAGTTGAACGCTACGCTTCACGACCTCTTTGGTCTGGAAGTAACAAAGATTGCTTTCAACCCTGATACGGACGAGTATGTTACTGTGCTTTACAAGCAAGGCACGGCCGAATACGACGTCGTGTCGTCCGGCTCAGGCTTGCAGCAGGTAATACAAATCCTAACATATCTGTATTTGTCAAACCCTCAAATTCTGCTCATTGACGAACCTGACGCGCACCTGCACAGCCAGTTGCAGGGTCGATTGGGCACGCTGTTCCGGCGTGCTGCCACAGACCTGAACGCCCAAGTCTTCCTTAGCACACACTCAATGGACTTGGTGGATACGGCGAATCCCTCGGAAGTCATAGTCATTGATTCCAAGAAGAACGACATTCGTGCTCTCGGAGAGAATGCCGATGTCGTGGGTGCCCTTGTGGGCGCCGGGATTGTGGAGAACTCATCGCTATCGCGCATTATTGCTTCTCGACGCATGGTTATCATCGAAGATGAAGACATCTCGCTCTACAAACTACTTGATCGAGTTACTGGCGCAGGTCTCTTTGGCTCAGCGAGCGGGGCATATGTGAAGAGCGCGAAAGGTTGTAGTAACTTCCCACAGTATGTCGTACTGGCAGACGTTATCGAAAGCTTCTCAGGAAGCCCCTTAGATCTCGTGTTCCTCCAAGACCGCGACGGGCTACCCGACTTCATGGTACAAGACTTTTTGAAGTCAATGCAACGTGAACGCATGGATGTACATTTGCTTGACCGGCACGAACTTGAGAGCTACCTTATCAATCCTGAGCTTATATGCGCTGCGCTCAAGGATGCCATCACGGAAGCAGACGTCCAGGGGGCAATCCTAGAAGCAGCGAAGCAAATACGTCAAGAGGCACGTCAGAAATGCCGAGAGACGGCCAAGCTAGTCAACAGGCATTTTAGTCCCAGCAAGAAAATAAAGCCTAGGGAATTGGAGCAAAAGACAGATGCTTGGTTTGATGAGCTTGATGACACCGATTGGGGGACGGTGGCGAGGGTCTGGCCCGGCAAAGAGACACTGAAAATCATCCGACAAGTTCTGAGAAGTCGTCACGGTTTAGAATTGCGAGAGGGCACCTTGCGCACTGCCATGGAGCCGAGGCATCTGCCCGACGACTTTGTGGACTTCTGGAAGGGGCTTGCCTCGCAGGACACACGCGCCCGACGAAGGAGGGGGCGCAGTACTGGCCGAAAGCCGGCCAAGAAGACTACTTGAATGCCAAACGTCGAACCACCGAGCCAGGGCTACTCGCCGCTTGCACTCAGATTTTAGAGCGTACTTTGATTGAACGCTTTGTCAGACTCGGCAGCCCTCTCGGTGTACGCCCCAGGACGAATAGCCTCTTGATCCTTCGAAGCATGAGCGCCAGGTGGCAGTTAGGCCGGCATGAACGGCTGTATAGCCCGATCGGAACCCCAAGCCACTGCGGGTGCCGGGCTACCTTTTCTGTTCCGGGATGGGCAGGCCCAGTTCGGTCATGACCATTTGCATATCCTCCCAAACGCGGCGGCGGTTTTCGGGCGAGTAGCTGCGCAGGAGGTACGCGGGGTGGTAGGTGGCCATGAGCTTGACCGGGGGCCGTTCGGGCGAGAAGTAGTACTCGTGGAACCGCCCACGGAGCCGGCCGATGGGCAGGTTCACCTCCAACAGGCTGTTGGCGGCGTGGGCCCCCAGGGCCACGATAATCTCCGGCCGGATCGCCTCGAGCTGCCGCCGCAGGAACGGCCAGCAGTTGCCCTTCTCCTCCGGCCGCGGGTCGCGGTTGCCCGGCGGGCGGCATTTGAGCGTGTTGCAGATGAACACATCCGACCGCCGCAGCCCCATCGCCGTGATGATCTTGGTCAGCAGTTGGCCCGCACGGCCGACGAAGGGCCGGCCCTGGGCGTCCTCATCGGCCCCAGGGGCCTCGCCCACGAATACCAGCCGGGCCCGCGGGTTGCCCTCCCCGGGCACGACGTGGTTGCGGGTCGCGGCCAGCTCCTCGCACAGGGTGCACCGCGCCACCTCCTCGGCCACCGCCGCCAGAACCGCCGCCGGATCGGCGCCGTCATCCGCCGCCGCACCGGTTGACGCCTGGGCAGGCGTCGCGGCCTGTTCCGGGGCCGCCCCCCGCACGGTAAAATCGCCGGTGAAGAACCGCTCCATCTCGGCGTGCTGGCGTATCGCCTTTCGGATGTCCATCGCATCGTCCATGTCGCCGCCGAGTGTAGCCTCCTGCCGGGTCCCTGGCAACCGGCCCGGCCACAAAAACGGCTCGGGCGCTTGCCGCCGGCAGGCCGTTTTGATACAGTGGGCGTGTAACGTTCATCGGGGAGGACCGGATATGTCAGGGTGTCCGGTCGGAGGAAGCGACCATGCGGTCGTCGAGGAGCAGGATTGGACTGGCCCTGGGGGGTGTTGCGCTGGGGTTGTGCGCGGTCGGCGCCTGGTGGGTGCTGTCGCACAGCCAGTGGGGCCGTCTTCGCACCCTCATCGACGCCTATGACCCGGCGGCCGAGTACGCCGCCCTGACCATCGAGTACCCCTTCCAGGACGCCTTGTTCCCCGTCGATATCGTGCCGCCCACGGTGCGGTGGACGGACGCGGCCGAGGACGCCGCGTGCTGGCTGGTAACGCTGGAGACGCCGGGCGACGAGGAGCCGATGCACTTCCTGGCCGAGGAAAACCGCTGGGCCATCCCCGAGGACGCCTGGCGGCGGGCCCGTGCGGCGGCCGGGCGCGGGCCGATCGAGCTCCGCGTGGCCGGGGCGGACGACCGGGGCCGGCGGATTATCTCCCACGGCCGCGTCTCGTTCGAGATCAGCCCCGAGCCGGTCGCGGCGCCGATCTTCTACCGCGAGGTGAACCTGCCCTTCATCGAGGCGGTCAAGGACCCCTCGCGGATCCGCTGGCGGTTTGGGGCGGTGTCCTCACCGCAGCCGCCGGTGGTCCTGGAGAATCTGCCCGTCTGCGGCAACTGTCACTCGTTCAGCGCCGACGGCAGCGTGCTGGGCATGGACGTGGATTACGCCAACAGCAAAGGCTCCTACGTGGTCACGCGAACGACCGAGGAGATGGTGCTGGCCACGAGTGACATCATCACCTGGAACGACTACCGCAAGGAGGACGGCGAGCAGACGTTCGGCCTGCTCAGCCAGGTCTCGCCGGATGGGCGGTACGTCATCAGCACGGTCAAGGACAAAAGCGTCTTCGTGCCGCAGGATGACTTGGCGTTCTCGCAGTTGTTCTTTCCGCTCAAGGGCATCCTGGTCGTGTATGACCGGGCGACGGAGGAGTTTTACCCCCTGCCGGGCGCGGACGACCCGCAGTACGTGCAGAGCAACGCCACGTGGAGCCCGGACGGCAAGACCGTGGTCTTCGCCCGGTCCAAGGCGTATGACCTGCGGGATACCCGCGGCCAGGGCAAGCTGCTCCTCACGCGTGAGGAGTGCCTGGAGTTCACGCGGGACCGCCAGCCGTTCCGCTTCGACCTGTACCGCGTGCCGTTCAATGAGGGACGCGGCGGCACGCCCGAACCGATCCAGGGGGCTTCGAATAATGGGATGAGCAATTACTTCGCCCGGTTCAGCCCGGATGGGCGATGGATCGTGTTCTGCCGGGCCGAGAGCTATATGCTTCTGCAGCCCGACAGCCAGTTGTATATCATCCCGGCTGAGGGTGGCACCGCCCGCCGACTCGAATGCAACACGGACTTGATGAACTCGTGGCACAGCTTCTCACCCGATGGACGCTGGCTGGTCTTCTCCTCCAAGGCGTTTACGCCGTACACGCAGTTGTTCCTGGCGTATATCGACGCCGACGGGCACAGTCGGCCGCCCGTGCTGCTGGAGCATTTCACGGCCCCGGACCGCGCGGCGAACATCCCCGAGTTCGTGAACCTCAAGCCCACGGCGATCCGGCGGATCCACGAGGATTTCCTCAACGACTATTCGTTTGTCCGGGCCGGCAACGAGTTTTACCGGTCCGGCGAGGCCGAGGCCGCGATCCGCAACTACTACAAGGCCATCGAGCTCAACCCGAACAACGCCAAAGCGCACCACCGATTGGGCTTTCTGCTGTACAACGTACAGGGACACCCCGCCGAGGGGTTCGAGCATCTTCGCCGGGCGGTGGCATTGGAGCCACGGGACGGCGCGGCACAGTATGACTTGGGCCACGCCCTTCTCCATCAGGGCCGCGCCACCGAGGCCGTCGTGCACCTTGAGGAGGCCGTTCGCCTGCTGCCGCGGGGCTGGGACAAGCAGTACAACCCCACGGACATGAACTACACGCTGGGTCTGGCCCTGTTGCAGGCCGAGCAGTACGGCAAGGCCGCGGCCGCCTGGCGGCGAGCGCTGGAGCACTCGCCCGACCACGCCCGGGCGCGATACGGGCTGGCGACGGCCCTGGCGGCGACGGGGCAGATCGACGAGCCGATGGCCGAATACCATCGGGCCGTGGCGCTGGATCCGACGGTGGATTGTTCGGCGGCGTTCCACAACTTGATCGCGGCCAATTATGCCCGCCAGGGACGCTACCAGGAGGCCGCCGCAGCCGCCCAGCGGGCCTTGCGGATCGCGCAAGCCACGGGCAAGACGCAACTGGTCTACCAGATTATGGACCAGATCACCCAGTATCAGCAATTGGCCGGGGCGAGCGGCTTCTGAAGATCTCCCCGCCGGGACTGCAACGCATCCGCAAAGCATCTTATCGGTTTTGCGCCCGCCTTTCGTGGCTTTGCACGCTTTTTGCCGCACAGGGCTATTGATCGACGGGGCCCGCCCCTGTAAGGTAAGGGCTCGACGTGGCGGGGTACACGCCCAAGTGGTTCCAATGTGACAGGAGGCCGTATGGCGGGAAAGAGGAATGCGATTGTCGCCCAGTCGGGTGGGCCCACGGCGGTGATTAACGCCAGTGCGTGCGGGGTGATTCAGGAGGCGATGGCCTCCGGCCAGATCGATCGCGTTTTCGGGGCCACCAATGGGATTCTGGGCGTCTTGCAAGAGGACCTGTTCGACATCACCGCCGAGAAGCCCGAGACGATTGAGGCCCTCAAGCGGACGCCGGCGGCGGCGATCGGGTCGTGCCGGTACAAGCTCAAGAGCCTCAAGGACTCGCGGGCCGACTACGAGCGGATCCTGGCCGTGTTCGAGGCGCACGACATCCACTACTTTTTCTACATCGGCGGCAACGACTCGATGGACACCGCCGACAAGGTCAACAGGCTGGCGGCCGAGACCGGCTATGATCTGGTGTGCATCGGCGTGCCCAAAACCATCGACAACGACCTGGCGTGCACGGACCACTGCCCCGGCTACGGCAGCGTCGCCAAGTACGTGGCGACCTGCGCCATGAACGCCGGGCGGGACACCGAGGCGCTCTATACCACCGACACGTGCACCATCCTGGAGGTGATGGGCCGCAACGCCGGCTGGATCGCCGCGGCGACGGGCCTGGCGCGACGGGTGGACGAGGATGCACCGCATCTGATCTACCTGCCGGAGGTCGCCTTTGACGTCGACCGGTTCGTGGAGGACGTGAAGGACGTATTGGGACGATTCAAACGGGTGTTCATCGTGGCCGGCGAGGGGCTTCGCGGGGCGGATGGCAAGTACATCACGGCCGACACGGGCAAGTTCGGCAAGGACAGCTTCGGCCATGCCCAACTCGGTGGCGTCGCGGAGATTCTCAAGGCGGTCGTGGAGGAACGGGTCCACATCAAGGCCCGGTTCAACAAGCTGGGCACAAACCAGCGCAGCGCGATGCACTTCGCCTCGCGGACGGACGTCGATGAGGCCTACCGGTGCGGCCAGGCGGCGGTCCAGGCGGCCCTGAGCGGGCAGAACGGCAAGATGGTGACGCTCGTCCGGGAGTCGGACACCCCTTATCGGTGCACCACGGGCCTGGCGCCGCTCAGCGAGGTGGCCAACGGCGAGCACCTGCTACCTCGCGAATACGTCAACGAGGCGGGCAACGGCGTGACACCGGCGATGCTCGATTACGTGCGGCCGCTGGTGCAGGGACAGGCCCCCATCACGATTGGGGACGACGGGTTGCCCGTGTACATGCGGTTCGAGCGTAAAGCCGTTGCAAAGAAATTGCCCAAGTATCTGTAGGGGTGGAAAGACCGGCCATGGAAGACTTGTTTGACGTGCGCGATAAGGCGGTCGTGATCACCGGGGGCGCAGGCGTTCTGTGCGGGACGATGGCGCGGGAGCTGGCCGCGCGCGGCGCCAAGGTCTGCGTGGCCGACTATGACGAGATGCGAGCCCACGAGATATGCCGGCAGATCGAGGCCGACGGTGGATTCGCGTTGCCCGTACGAATCGACGTGCTGGACCGCGGTACCGTGAAAGGGGCGTTTTCCTGTGCGCTCGAGAGTATTGGGCATATCGACGTTCTCATCAACGGCGCCGGCGGTAACAAGAAGGACGCGACGTGCGCGCCGCCCGACACGTTCTTCGATCTGCCCGATGAGGCGATCCGCGCGGTGTTCGATTTGAACTGCCTGGGCACCATCATCCCCACCCAGGTGTTCGGGCGCTATATGGCCGACCGGGGCGAAGGGGTCATCGTGAATATCTCATCCATGAACGCCTTTCGACCATTGACGAACATCGCGGCGTATTCGGCGGCCAAGGCCGCGGTGAGTAACTTCACACAATGGCTGGCGACGTATATGGCCCAGCGCCACAGCCCGAACATCCGCGTCAATGCCATCGCGCCGGGGTTCTTCCTGACCGAGCAGAATCGGTTCCTGCTGACGGATGAATCGGGCGGGCTGACGCCGCGGGGTCGGACGATCGTTGACCATACGCCGATGGGCCGCTTCGGCGAGCCCGAGGACCTGCTCGGAACCCTCTTGTGGTTGATTAGCGACGCCTCGCGGTTCGTCACCGGCGTGGTCGTGCCCGTGGATGGCGGCTTCGCCGCGTTCAGCGGCGTGTAGTCTTCTGCACAACGGACAACGGAAAGGAGATCATGGATCCAGCCCAAGCCTTGAAATCGCTCGAACCCGCGAAGGACTTCTTCGTGGGGATCGACTCGGACGGTTGCGTGTTCGACACGATGGGGATCAAGCAGCGGGAGTGCTTTTGCCCGATGCTCATCGGCTACTTCGGCCTGCAACCGGTGGCCCTGGCCGCCCGCGAGTGCAAGGAGTTCGCCGATCTGTTCAGCAAGACCCGCGGCGCCAACCGGCACAAGACGGCCGTGCGGATTCTGCGGGAGCTGCTGCCCACGCACCCGATGGTCCGCGAACGGGGCTTCACGGTACCGGCGTTCGAGCATTACTGCCAATGGGTGGACGATCCGAAAAGCCTGCTGAGCAACGACGGCCTGCGCCGCGCGATCGGCGCCGCGCAGGACCCCGATGCCAAGCGCCAGCTCGAGCGCGTGCTCACCTGGTCGCTGCGGGTCAATGAGATGGTCACCGAGATCGTCAAGGGCATTCCCCCCTTCCCGCACGTCCAGCCGTGCCTGGAGAAGATGGCGGCCAGGGCCGATCTGATCTGTTGCTCGGCGACGCCGAACGAGGCATTGGTGCGGGAGTGGCAGGAGCACGGCATCGAGACGTATCCCCGGGTCATCGCCGGCCAGGAGATGGGCAGCAAGGCCGAACACCTGAAGTATGCCGCCGGGGGCAAGTACCCCGACAACCATCTCCTGATGATCGGCGATGCGCCGGGCGACCTCAAGGCGGCACGGGCGGCGGGCGCGTTGTTCTATCCGATCAACCCCGGGCACGAGGACGCCTCCTGGAAGCGGCTGCACGATGAGGCGTTTGACCGGTTCCTCGCGGGCGAATATGCCGGCGATTACGAAGCCTCGTTGATTGCCGAGTTCGATGGCTACCTGCCGGAGACCCCGCCTTGGCTCGGCTGAGGAACCGGGGGCGTCAATGACGGATACGGCCGTTTTGGTTGAGAAGCGGATACCGTACAAGACCCACCGATGATGAAGATCAAAAAGCAAAATGCAGAAGGACAGATCAAAATCCAAAATCTTGGCCGCGAGGTGGTAACGGCACGCGTACGATTCGGGATTCGCAGAGGGGTTGACCGCACACAGGCGAAATGAACGTGAATCAGACGTTTTATGCGACAGGTAGCGAGAGCACCGCGTTGGACCGACAGGCCCTTCAGGAGGGGCTGTATGCGGCCCTGGCGGCCCTGGGACGGCGACGGAAGGTCTTGATCGTGCCGCCGGATATCACGCGGCTTCACTCGCAGGCCGGACTGTTGACGCGAATGGCCTGCGAATACTACGGCCCGGCGGTCACCGACATCCTCCCGGCCATCGGCACCCACACCCCCATGACCGAGGGGGAAATCCGGCGGATGTACGGCGACCTGGACCTGGGGCTGTTCCGTGTGCACGATTGGCGACGGGGAATCATGACCCTGGGGCAGGTGCCCGGCGCGTTCGTGGCCGAGGTCAGCGGCGGCAAGGTGGATTACCCGTGGCCGGCCCAGGTGGACCGGCTCCTGGTCGAAGGCGAATTCGACCTCATCCTGTCCATCGGCCAGGTCGTGCCGCATGAGGTCGCGGGCATGGCCAACCACAACAAGAACATCTTCGTGGGCACCGGTGGCGCCGAGGGCATTAACAAGAGCCACTTCCTCGGCGCGGTCTGCGATATGGAGACGATCATGGGGCGGGCGGATACGCCCGTGCGGCGCGTGCTCGACTACGCATCGGACCACTTCGCGGGCCACCTGCCGATCGTCTACGTGCTGACGGTGGTGCAGGCCTTTCCGACGGGGGCGGTGACGCGCGGCCTGTTCATCGGCGACGATGCAACGTGCTTCGAACAAGCCGCCCGCTTGAGCCTGCGCGTCAATTTCCAGATGCTCGATGCCCCTATCGACAAGGCCGTCGTCTGGCTGGACCCGGAGGAATACAAGAGCACCTGGTTGGGCAACAAAAGCATTTACCGGATGCGGATGGCGATGGCCGACGGGGGTGAACTAATCGTTCTGGCGCCGGGTTTGCGGCAGTTCGGCGAGGACGCCCAGATCGACCGGCTGATCCGCAAATACGGCTACTGCGGCACGCCCAAGGTCCTGGAGGCCGTTGAGCGCAACGCGGACCTGCGCGACAACCTCAGCGCCGCGGCACACCTGATCCACGGCTCAAGCGAGGGGCGGTTCAGCGTCACCTACTGCCCCGGCCACCTGGACCGCGAGGCGATCGAGGCGGTGGGCTTCCGTTACGCCCCGCTGGAGGAGATGATGCGGCGGTATGACCCCGCACGGCTGTCCGACGGCTGGAATGACGTCGACGGCCAACGCGTGTACTTCGTCTCCAATCCCGGCCTGGGCCTGTGGTCCACCCGAGAACGTTTCGAACGAGCATGAACCAACGGCCCACGCGGGCCGCGACAAAACGAGGAGTTATGGACATGGCACAAGCGGATATTGGACTGGTCGGTTTGGCCGTCATGGGTGAGAATCTCATCCTGAACATGGAGAGCAAAGGCTTTACGGTCGCCTGCTACAACCGCACCGTGGAGAAGGTGGATCGCTTCATCGAGGGCCGCGCCAAGGGCAAGAACATCATCGGGTGCCGCTCCATCGAGGAGCTGGTCGCCGCGCTCAAGAAGCCCCGCAAAATCATGCTCATGGTCAAGGCGGGCAAGCCCGTCGATGATTTCATCGAGCAGATCCTGCCCCACCTGGATGACGGGGATATCCTGATCGACGGCGGCAACAGCCATTTCCCCGACACGATCCGTCGCACGCAGACCGTTGAGAGCCAAGGCAAGCTGTACATCGGCACGGGTGTTTCCGGCGGCGAGGAAGGCGCTCTGCGGGGCCCCTCCATCATGCCGGGCGGCTCGCCGGCGGCCTGGCCGCACGTTAAACCCATCTTCCAGAAGATTGCCGCCCAAACCGAGGCGGGCGAGCCCTGCTGTGATTGGGTCGGCCAGGGCGGCGCGGGCCACTTCGTGAAGATGGTCCACAACGGCATCGAGTATGGTGACATGCAGATGATCTGCGAGACCTACCAGCTCATGAAGGTCGGTCTGGGGATGAGTAATGACCAGATGCACGAGGTCTTCGCCGAGTGGAACCGGGGCGAGCTGGACAGCTACCTCATCGAGATCACGCGGGACATCCTGGGTTACAGGGATGAGCAGGGCCAATACGTGGTGGACCTGATCCTCGACACGGCCGGGCAGAAGGGAACGGGCAAGTGGACGGTGATTGCGGCCCTGGACGTCGGCCAGCCGCTGACGTTGATCGGCGAGGCCGTGTTCGCCCGGTGCCTGTCGGCGCTGAAAGACGAGCGGGTCGCGGCCAGCAAGGTGCTCAACGGGCCCACCCCCGCGTTCAAGGGCGACAAGAAGGCCTTCGTCGACGATCTGCGGCGGGCGCTGTACGCCTCGAAGATCGTCAGCTACGCCCAGGGCTACCAGCTCATGCGGGCCGCCGCCGCCGAGTATGGCTGGGACCTGAACTATGGCGGCATCGCCCTGATGTGGCGCGGTGGATGCATCATCCGCTCGGTGTTCCTCGGCAAGATCAAGGAGGCCTTCGACAAGAACCCGAACCTGAGCAACCTGTTGCTGGACCCGTTCTTCAAGGACGCCGTGGAAAAGGCGCAGGAGGCGTGGCGCCGCGTGGTGGTGGCCGCCATCCAGATGGGCGTGCCCATCCCGGCGATAAGCGCGGCCCTGGCGTTTTACGATGGGTACCGCAGCGAGCGGCTGCCGGCGAATCTGCTCCAGGCCCAGCGGGACTATTTTGGTGCGCATACCTACGAACGGGTGGACCGACCGCGGGGCGAGGCCTTCCACACCAATTGGACGGGTCGTGGAGGAACGACGGCCGCCTCGACGTACACGGTCTAGAAACAGGGCGGCACACCCCGTTCCAAGGCCGCCGGCGACGGCAAAAAGACGCAAAACCCGCGCAAGTTGTGCCTTGCGGGCTTGATACGCATGGCCCATCGCCGGTACAATAGGTGTGCTGGGGTTGGAAAGACGGGCCCGCGGACGGCGGGCGACAGGGATGCGCCCGATGCACACGGACGCCACGGTGGCCGTCTGATCGTCCGGCCCGCACCGGCCGTCGTGATGCGGGCCTCGAAGGCCAACCGACGGCCGCGCAGGAGACGTACATGGACATACCCAGAGCGGACGACACCAACGAGGATCGCCTCAGCGCTCTGGAGATCTTCGAGATCGCCGAGCAGGTACAGGCCGATGCCGTGGAGTTCTACGAATCGGCGGCGGCTTCATTTCCGCACCTGTCGAACCTGTTTCTTGAAGTGGCCCGCCGGGAGCAGGTCTGCCGTGCTATGTTCACCGAGATGAAGCAAGACTTTGTCCAGACTCGAAAGCCCCCCCGCATCCTGGACGACAGTACGTTTCGCGGGATCGCGGCGCTGAACGTCTTTGCCGGGCTGGCCGATCCGGAAACGGAGTTCGAGGGGCTCTATCGCAAGGAGGACATCCTGCAGACGATCCTGCATCGGGAGCAGGAGATCCTCCACTACCTTTTCGGCCTGCGCAACTTCGTCAAAGACCCCACCGCCCGGGCGGTTCTCAACCGCATCGTGCAGGAGAAACAGAACCAGGTCCGCGGACTGGAGAACCTCCGCGAGCTCTGAAGCATGCGGGCGACCGCGCGGCCAACACCCCGAATCGGGCCGATGCCTTTGAATATCCGGCGGGGATGGGGTGTCTATCCTTATGGAGCCGGGTCGCGGATCCGGCCGCTGTCTGGGACCATGGGAGTGTGAGCCCTTGGACACCGCGCGATTTGCCGATGAAGAAGCGGCGATCCTGCAGCGCTGTCGGCAGGGCTCACGCGAGGCCTTCGAGGCCGTGGTGCATCGCTACATGAAGGACGCCTATCGCATCGCGCTGGGGCTGGTGGGTAACCACGATGACGCCCTGGAGCTTTCCCAGGAGGCGTTTTATCGGGCCTGGCGGCATCTTCGGCTGCTCGAGCCCGGCCGACGCTTCTTCCCCTGGTTCTATCAGATCCTGCGCAACCTGTGCTTCAGCTTCCTGCGGCGGCGCCGGGTGCGGCACACGATGCCGCTGCCGATGTACGAGGGTCAGGAAGTGACCGGGGCCGACGGCGACTGGTTCGACCCGGACGCGCTGACCGAACGGGATGAACAAAAACAGGCCGTCTGGCGGGCCATCGGAAAGCTCAAACCCAAGCACCGGGAGGTCATCATCCTACGACATTTTCAGAATCTGACCTACGAACAGATCGCCCAGGCGATGTTCTGCAACAAGGGCACGGTGATGAGCCGGCTGTACCACGCACGACGACAGCTCAAGGAACTGCTTGAGAAAGGGGGTCTTGAATTATGACCTGTGAGGGTTGGAAAGACCTGTTGATGGGATACCTCGACGGGGAACTGGACGATGAGCAGGTCCGCAGGCTTGAAGCCCATTTGCAGTCCTGCGAGACCTGTCGCAAGGAGCTCGAGGGCTTCCGCAAGCTCGTGGCCATCGCCGATGAGGTCGTCCCGCAGGAGCCCGAGGACAAGATCTGGGAGCAGTACTGGTCGGGCCTGTACAACCGCATGGAGCGGGGCATCGGGTGGGTCCTGTTCGGCGTGGCGGCGATCGCCTTGCTGCTGTACGGGGCCTTCGCCGCCATTCGGGAATTCATCCAGGACCCCACGGTGAGCCTCTTGCTCAAGGTCGGCGTGGCGGCTATGCTGACGGGTTTGGTGATCCTGTTCGTATCCGTACTGCGTGAGCGGCTGTTCTTCTGGAGCCGCGACCGGTACAAGGATGTAAGGAGATAGGGGCATGTTGATCACGACCACTGACCGGATCCAGGGCAAGCGCATCGTCAAGACGCTTGGGCTGGTCCGAGGTAACACGATCCGCTGCCGGCACCTGGGCAACGACATCATGGCGCGTCTGAAGAACCTGGTGGGCGGCGAGATCAGCGATTACACCAAGCTGATGGCCGAAAGCCGCGAACAGGCCATCGACCGCATGATCGAACATGCCCGGCAGCTCGGGGCCAACGCCATCGTCCAGATGCGATTCTCGACGAGCGAGGTGATGAGCTGCGCTTCGGAGATTCTGGCGTACGGCACGGCGGTCGTGGTCGAGGACGACGAGGGAGGCGATTAGGATCCGGGCGGGGTCGGGCCGGAGGAGGACTCGTTTCCGAGTTGTCGGACTTTGCGCTGGGCCAGCTCATATCGCTCGGCCCCCAGGCGACTGACAACCGGCCGGCCGGGATACATGCGGCGGAAGTGCTCCTGGAAGGCTCGCTCGATTTCAACCGCCCGCTTGTAATGCTCCAACGCCAGCGAGGCACGCCCGAGGGCCTCGGCGATCTCAGCCAGGTCCATGTGCAATTCCGCTGAGCCGGGATACTTGCGGACGGCTTGTTCGGCATATCGGAGCGCCAACTCGGGATACGCATCAGGATGCTCATCTGACTGTGCCAGAAAGCGGTAGGTCCGGGCCATAAGCGCATCGTCCTTGAAACTCGCGGGGTTGCGCCGCAGGGCCTCCTCAAGGGTCTTGACCGCGGGCGCCAGCCACGAGGACTCGCCGGTTTGCTCATACCGCCACAGGTAGAGCTTCGCCGCATCCCGAAGCGCAGATGGATCGAGTGGATCCACGCTCGCGGCCCGGTTCAACACGGCGGGTGCCTCACGCCCCCGTGAGACCTGCTGCCGCAGGTACCCGGCTTGGACGGGTAGAACCACCGCAACGTACACGACCGCGATGGTGGCCACGATCAGCAGACCCGCCAAGGCTTTGCGCATACGGGGGCCCGGCGTCCAGGCGAACGCAGAAGTCGTATCCCTAGACCGTGGTGCCCCCGACGCCACGGCACACGCCAGAACCACCCAGAACGCCGTGTACACCCCCGGCTCGAACAATGCGAAGTCCACCAGACCCGCCAGCAGCACGGTCGCCAAACCACACCACAACACCCAACGCCACGTGTAAGACGCGGGTTTGACCGCATCGCCATGACCGGCCGACCCCCGCCACCAGCAGACCCCCAGCAAGAACAGCGGAACGGCGTAAAGCAAAGCCGCGCCGACCATTACAGTTGCGGGACGTACCTGGTCGAAGTCGAACAAGACCGATTCGATTAATTCGCAGAAGACGAAGGCCCCCGCCGCAACCACGGCCAGTCGACCAAAGGGCACAAGCAGCAGCACCGCGCCCGCCGCCAACACGGCAGCGGGTAGGATGTAAAGATACAACACCGTGACGGATTGCACCTCGGCCTGTTGCGTGGCCTGGCCCATCAGGAAGAACGGACGAGCCGCGAACACCACCCCGGCAACTGCCAGCGCTACCGCGGCCGACCGGAAGGCGGCGCCTCGGCCATTCTCTCTATCGCCGACCGCCAGCCCATGCTCTCGCCCAGCCGCCCGCCAGGCGGGGACGGCAATCGCCAACACGAACCCCAGCAAGCCCAACGGTCCGTACTGGCTCAAGAGGCTCAGGACGAAGTTGTGAGGGTCCTGGACCGTCTCGAGCGCGGCGTCGGCCTTGTACCGGGGATAGTAATGCCGGAAGTTCCCGCCCCCCACGCCGGTCAACGGGTGATCCTGAACCATCCGTGCCGTCGCCGTCCAGTATTCCCACCGGATAAGCATACTTCGTCCGCCGGGCAGCGTGTCGTGACGCCGCCCATAAACCGTCAGGGCCGCGGCCAGCGCCAGGACCCCAAGGAGCCCCCCTGCCGCCACGGCGACCCGATGGCGGCGCAACCACGGGCCGAATCGGACCCCGATGAGAAACAGGAACAGACCAGCCCCTGCCGCGACGGTCGCCCCTTTGCTGTGAACCATGACCATGCCGGCGACCAGCCGTATCATGCAAAAAACAAAGACGGCATGCATCCAGGCCCGCGCCCCCGGGGCTCCGCGAGGCCGGCCAAGCCACAACGCCGCCAGCGCCGCCACCGACAGAATCAAAAACGACCCGGCCGAGTTGCCCGTGGTGAAGAACCCGCGCACGTCCTTACCGTACAGGCGGTGCTCGTAGAGCAGGGCCTTGAACGTGCCCCGCTCGATACCCAGTGGCTCCAGGAAGGCTTGGGGGTCTTTCTCGTATTGCTCAATAAGCATCCGGTTGCTGGCCATCGCCTGCTGGGCGGACTGCAGGACGTTCACGAGCCCCCCCGCGACGACAATGGCCAGCACGCACCGAATACGAGCCGGACGATCGAGCAGACGCACCAGCAACATCGCCGCCAGCATGGGCGTCGCCAGGGTCAGGGCATCCGTCACGGCGGCCCGCTTATCCGAGGCCGCGAAGCAGCTCACAATCGCGGCGACCAGGAAGAACGCCAAGCCGATTCCAAGACCCGTGGGTCGAAAGGCGCGCCCGGCGTCCAACACACGTATCACGAAACCCGCCATCACCGCCACGAGGAGAACCCCGGACAAGAGCACGCTGAATCCGGTGTTGGTCAACGGCTGCAGCGGATCAATCGTGTCGGTGTGCGGGCTCTCCCCATAGGTCGCACGGATGGCCAGGATAATGAGAACCACCGCCAGCAAAGCCCAGTCGACATATCGCTGCAGATGGGGCGACCGGGGCATGGCACCAGGCGTGTGACGCACGGCGCCGCCGGCCCCTCCCTGCGTCGGGGGGTGGTGACTCGTTGGTGCTCGGCTTGCCGCTCTGGCCATGCTCACGCCTCTCGCCCCGGTTTGACGGCCAGGAGACGGACCTCGCGCAGCGGCACCGCGCACTGGCCCAGGCGCCGAATGACTCTGAACCCGATGCGACCTGCCCTCAGACGCACGGCCCAGACCGCGGCGAAGCGATCGTACCCATAACGGCCAAGACCGGCCCGCCGTACCCCAAAACCGGCATCCGTAACCAGGTTGCCGAGAGTCTGCACGTTCCAGGCATAGACATGATGGTTCGGCTCATCAGGGTCGAAACGTCGGCCACGACGGCTGAATTCGTAGGGCACGATCAGCACGAGCCGCCCGTCGACACGCAAGACGCGATGTATCCGCGACAGAACCGCCAGCGGATCGGGCGTGTGTTCGAGCACGTGGCGACAAAGGACCACGTCGATGCTGCCGTCGGCCACCGTGTTCAGGTCTTCGACAAATTCGATACCCTGCCGCTCAAGGACGGGGCGCAGATCTTCGTGCAGATCGTAACCCAGCTTTCGTCCGCACGGCAGCATCGCCAGATTCCAGCCGGAGCCCACACCATATTCGAGCACCGTGTCCTGCGGCGTCACAAAACGGACCAGTTGCGCCGCCCGGCTCGCGGCCACCCATGGGAACGCGACGTCGGGAATGCCCCGCTTGACCTCATGGTAGGCGCGGCCTTGTTGGCCCTGGTATCGCTGCGTGATTCGTTCGTGGCTGTCCATGACCTCGGCCCCGGGCGCCCCCGCCGACGGGGCGCAGCTTCTGCCTGCGATTATAGGGGCCCGGCAACGTGATGCAAGGCCAGGGCCCGCAAGCGCAACCTGGACATGCGGACGGCCGCACGACAATCCGGCATTCCCTGCGGCTCAAGGCCTATCGACAGGCCGAACAACTGATCGAACGGCTCGAACACCTGCGGGAGAGACAGGGCCTCAGCTACGGTCAGATCGACCGGATCATGGATCGCCTCTTCGACTGGGGCGGCGCAGTTCGCCGACACGACGCGGCCGATGTGGGAACGGTGCGCTACGGCCGTCTCGATCCCTGGGTCTTCCGGCGTCCGAACCAAGCCATCGGGCATCTGTTGAAGCCCTGGACCCGACGCTCTCGGCCGACAGACGCCGAACCCTCCATCCGCCATAGACGCGGGTCAGACGTCAGAACTGGCCGGGGAAACCGCCACCGCGCATCATCTCACGGCCGCGAGGGTCCATCTCCAAGGGCATCCGTTGCTGCCGCAGTGCACTGTCCAGCTTGTTGCGGTAGTGGGTCCTCGCGACGTACTGGACGGGCCCTTGCTGTTCGGACTGCTTGATCTCCTCGTAGAGACTCCGCACAGGGGCGGGCCAGTTACGATTGGTGACGGGGAAACGATCCATGTCGCCTTCGTTCCTGGCATAGAGTATCTCACGCAGCTCCCGTCGGCTCAGGGCCGTTCCGGCGGTCAACCACGTGGTCGAGGTCACCACGTCCACCAGCACCGCATCCGTGCTGAAATCAATTTTCTGGGGCCCTGTGGGAACACCGCCGGTTCCGCCAAACCGATCGTACCCGGCGTACTCTGCCGCCATCAACCTGTCCCGACCCTCAAAGCCCCCCGCCGTCGGCCGCTCCGGCTGGACTTCCACCTCCCGGCCGATCGGCTCGCCGCAATGCACGGTGAATTCGTTTGTGCGCCAGCGCCCCAGATGGTACCGGGCGACGTCCACCTGGACTGCGTCCATGGCGTCGGCGACGACATTCGTCGGGAAGAAATAGGTCCGCGCCGAAATCTCGACCGGCTCGGTCGGGTCGGTATACGGCGTGTAGAGCACCACCTGCTTGTCGAGCTCCGACTGTGAAGGCACGACCCAATTCTTGCCCACGATCGGGTTGAACACCCCCACACGCATCCGATACTGGTAGGTGCCCGGCTTGTCGATGGAATCATCATGGGCCCAGATCACCAGCGGATCTTTGCGATCGGCCAGATTCTCGTTCCGCTGGAGCATCAGCTTGGCCATATCCACCAGGACATCATCGGGCTTTTCCTCTTGCCGCCCAACCGGAACGCCCGGGCGCGGCATCCCCCCGGGTCCCTCATAACCATATACCTCCGCCATCGCAGGGTCGTCGCGGCGTCCGGTGAGGCCGCCAGGACCCGTCCGACCTCTCGCAGGATCTCTCAGGTTCTGCCTGTCGTCCACGCCACGCGTGGTGCGCCCGGTCGGCCGCGTTGTCGTCGGCCGCGTGGATGTCCGCGTATCCCGGTCGCGCCGGAGCTGCTCGAGTTCGCGTTCGCGCTCCTCGCGCAGCTTCATTTCCCGCTCGCGTCGAAGCAGCGTCGTGTATTTCTCATAGAGGGTCGGCACCAGCCAAGCCTCGTGGGGTGAGGCGAAATCATAAGGCGTGGGTTGGAGAATCTGTTGCATGCTTTCGAACTGACGGAACTGCCGCATCTTCAGCTCGATCTCCAACGGATTCTCCGGATCGGTCGGAACCGTCAGAAACCGCGCCAAGTGGTTGTTGCGCGGCGGCGGCACCAGCGTCCACGCCCCCCACGACCCATCGTCCTGAAGGCGTCGACGCTCGAGAACCACAGTGGCGAAGATCGGCTGGGCCAACTCGGGATCGGGGTGCCGGAGCATGGGCGAGTTGAAGCTCTGACGGAAACTTCGGTAGAGCGAGGCCACGTCCAGGGACGCCTGAACCGTCACATAGTCCACATCGCCAAGATCAACCGGCGCTTTGTCATAGGGCGTGCTCTGATCGAGAGGCTCGATCGGCACGTAGGCGACGGTGCGGATGGCTTGCACGTCCACGGCGGCCAACGCCGGCATCTCCGGAAGCCGATACTGCCGCTGCTCGATCACCGCCTTCTCCCCAATACCGGGCAATGGGATGATCAAGTCCGCCACGACCGGTCCCAGAGGATCCTGTATCTTGGCCAGAACGCGCGGCAACTGGGGTTCGTAGGGCGGTGCCGGAACCGGCGGCTCATCCAGCCGGGCCTGCAGACGCTGGGCCTTGGTCTGGATAGTGCTGTCCAGGCGTCCGGGCCCGAGCTTCTGCCCCCCGTATTCAACACGGTACGGGCCGGCCACAATAAACATCCACAACAACCCCACGGAGACCACGCCAGCCAAGCCCAGGACCAGTTTGTCCACGTACTGCTCAAACACGTTGGCTCGTTTCTTGGCCATCTTCTATTATCCGTCCATTTGTCAACAGATCGTGTTTCTGTCTTTTCCTGCCCGGTATCGGCCTTGCCACCCATCAGAAATCGTCGCCGCCGACCGAACGGCCGCCGGAACGACGAGGCGTGGGGGCACTCGGCGCCGGCCGACTGGCCGGCGGGGCTGTCCCGGCTCCCGACGTCCCCCCCGGCGACGTCTGGCCCGTGCCTTGGGACGAGACCGACAGGGTGTCTCGAATCGCCTTGGGCATAATCGGGCTATAGCCGGCTCGGTTGAACAGGTATTCGCACGTCAGCGTCAGTCGCACCACCGCCTGCTCCCCGTACCGATACAGCTCGTGCTCTTTGTCCTGCCGCTCCACGGGGGCCACCGCACTGTCAAGAATCGTGATGCTGTTGTGAATCCCTTCCTCGAGCGGCGCGTTCTCATCGAAGCCCGCCCGGAACAGGGTGATCTTCTCGGCACAGAGCGCCTTCATGAAATCGCCGACCGCATTGGCCGCCACGATCACGCCGAGGCTGAAATGGACGACATCGTTCTCTTCATTACACACGCGACCCGTCCAGGGCTCGACGCCAAGCACGGAAGGATAGCCCGTCTGGAGCAGGTACATCGGCCGATCCTCCCCGCTCATCCGCCCGCCCGCGATGCGGCTGGATTCGTAAAACGTGCCCCCGGTACTGGCGGGAAAATCGGCTTCTTTTTGAAACGACACGGCGATCAGTCGCTTGACCGGCGAGTTGATCACGCTGGTGGAGCTGCCGTTGAGGGCCTGGATGGCCTGCACGACATCATCATAGATCCAGTAGGCCAACTGCGAGTACCAGCAATGCTCAACCGCCTTGTCCGTGCCCGGAAACTGATATCCCTCCCAGAAGTCGTACCAGGCGAAGGCCTCCGGCGTGGCGTAAACGCCGATCTCCTCGGCGCGCTTCTGACAGATAGTGTCGATCATGGCCTGCGTCATGTCATTGCGGTTGGCCCGGTTCCAGTTGCCGCCGGCCGACAGCGACGTGTCCAGGCCCATCTGCGACTGCATCTCCTGCTGCGTGGGAGCGCCTCGGCCGCGGATCTGCGTAAGCAAGCCCTCGATGCGGCTGCGCAACGCCTGACCGAAATTCGCGAACACCTGCCGCGACGTGTCCTTCGGTTCGGGGAAGATCCGGTAGCTGACTAGGTCCCGCAGGGAGCTGTGGATGCCGAGTTGGGCGATCCTTTCCGCGTCCTCGGCGTGCGCATCCTGATACTTCTTTTCTTCTTCCCACTGGCGCGCCGACGGCGCCTTGCTCATGACCTGGTCGATCTGCTTGCCGACGGCCAGGCTTTCCTTGTCCATGCGCGCCACCAGCGAGCGCCCCTGCAAGACGGTCACCCCCAGAAACAGCAGCGCCACCACCACGATCGCCACGGGGATGACGATGGACGTGTACCGCTTCAGGAAACTCAAATTGAACGAAATTTTTACCTTCAACGCCATTCGTTCATCCTTACTCAAATCCCGGCCTCAGTCGACCGAAACGCCCATTCGGTTCGTCCCTCGGAGCACACGACTGCGGTTCGTCTAGTAGTATCGGCCACCCATCATGCCGCCCGCAGGCCCGGTCTTGGGCGGTTCGGGGGCGTTTTTCCACAAGAACTTGGCCTTGATGCGGAACCAGTGATCCCGCACGATGAATTTCGGTCGCCCGAATTGATCCAGCTCCCGCCGACCCACGTCCTTGTCCGACAAGTCCGGATTGGCGTTGACCTCTTCGAGGGTATACAGATCAAACGTCATGCTGATCTCCTCGTTGGTCATGGGGTCAACGAGCACGGTCTCTTTGTCCATCCGCAGCGCCTTGGCGCTGCCGCTGCCCAGGGAGTCCCGGAAGTACATCTCATCGCCTCGGCCGCCGCCGGTCGTGGCGGATCGCAACAATTCCTCCGGAATCCGCGTCACCTCTTTTTGGAGGCCGATCCCCAGCGGGGTCTCACGATCGGCCAAGTCCACCTTGCCCGTCTTCAACTCAAAGTGCTTGATGTCATCCTTCCCGTAAAGCTCGAACGCGCTGTCCGGAAAGACCTGTGCCAGATTGGCCAGACGCGTCACCAGGCCCCATTTGGACTGATCGTCCTGCTTGGCCACCCCCGGCGGGTCCATCAACGGCGCAATATCATTATTCGGCCCGCCCTGATACGGACTGTACCCCTCTATAATTACGACAAAGCCCGGCCCATCCTTCTCCTGCTCGGTGGGTGTGGTCATGCCCGGCATCATCCCCGGCATGGTCATCCTGTAGCGATCGTCCATGGGATACTGACCCGGCATGTCCCGCATGCCGGGCGCCCCCCGACCCATCTCATAACCCTCGCGTCCCATCATCATGTCGTCGGGCCGCGTAATGGCGCGGCGCTGTTCTCCGGTCCCGATCTTCTGAAGCGAGGCGTCCTTGACGCTGGGCACATAGGCCACGCTCAGTCGCGTGACGAACAGCATCTTCCGCTCCGGCCGCGGAATCGCCAGAATGCCCTTGACGTCGCCGCGTAGAAAGGCCTCATACAGCGCTGCCTGTTCAGGGGTGTTCTCGGCGTTGGGCAGACACGCCAGGATTTCGCGGTTCAGTTCGGGGACGGTTTGCCGGTAATCCAGGACGGCCGTCTGTTTGGTGATGCGTTCCTCCAGTTGCGTGTCGCGCTGTTTCTGTTTGTTCAGCTCGCTGATGGCCTCCTGGGCCTGGCGCGCGATGGCGGCGTTGCGCTGTCGCGTGTTGGCATGGCTGGCATACTTGGCTTTCGCGGCCAGCACGTTGGCCAGGCTTATCAGTGAAACCCCCAGCAACAGGCAGGCGGCGACGGTGAAGTACTTGGCCTTTCGGGCCCACGTCATGCTCCGCGCGAGCCGGCGGGGCAGCAGGTTCGCTTCAATCTTCGGCTCGGCCAGCATCTGCACGCCCACCCCGTAGACGATGCCGAAGTCGCCGATGTTCTCGTGGAACTTGGCCGGCGACACGCCCGGCGCCAGGCTCAGACGCTCAAAGGAATCGGGACGCACCACCGGCACATTCAGCGTCTGCTGCAGGTACTTGGCCAGGCCTTGGAGCTTCATACCCCCGCCCAGGGCGATGATCTTGGAGAAGCCCTGCTCGCGACCGGGGCCGCTGCTGGTGTAAAACCCCAGACTGCGCTGCACCTCGCCCGCCAGATCGGTATAGACCGGCTTCATCGCCGTGAAGATCTGACGCATGTACTTGCTCATCGGAGCGGTGCGTTTGAGCTTCTCGGCCTTGCGGAAGGGCAGCTTGAACGCCTCCTGGATAGCCTCGGTGAACGCGTTGCCGCCGATACGGATGCTGCGTTGCCAGACCGTGTCCGGGGTGCACACCACCAGCGTCGTACTGTCCGTGCCCATGTCGAGCACGACGACGGCCTTGCCGCTGTCTTCACGCACGTCCTGCCGGTCATAATGGGCGTAGTTGTACAGCGCCATCGGCCCGATCTGGACGTGGGTGACCTGCATCTTCTCCCGCGTGAAGTGGCCCAGCAAGGCCCCGATGACCTCGTTCTTGATCGCAAACAGGCCGACCTCGGTGTCCGGGCTGTCCGGGCGGGTCATGATCTGCCAATCCCATTCGACCTCGTTGATGTCGAAGGGAATCTGCTGCACGGCCTCGAATTGCACGATTTCCGGAATCCGCTTCTTCTCAACGGGCGGCAGCTTGATGAAACGGGCGAAGCTGTTGCCCCCCGCCACGGAAATGCCCACGGGCTCCCGGCCGATCTCGTTGCGTTCGACGAAGGTGCGAAGACTCTGCTCGATCACCTCCTCGGCTTCGACCTCGTCCACCCCTTCGGCACTGAGAATCGTGCGGTGCTCCACATAGTCAAAGCCGATCACCTCCAACCCGTTTTCGCCGGGCTGCAAGTGCAACGCCTTAAGGGCATTGGAGCCGATGTCGATCGCCCACACGCCATTGGTTACCGCCATATTCGCTCTCCCGTCTTACCGCACCGGGCGACCCGAACGGACGCCCTTGCCGATCGTCAATCGGTCCTCTATCATGCCGGGCATGCACACGTTCGCCATCGAAACTCTGGGCTGCAAGGTCAACCAGTACGAATCACAGCAGATTCGCGAGCTGCTCGAACGCCTGGGTCTGAACGCGGCGGCGCCGGGTTGTCCGCCCGATCTGGTGGTGGTCAACACATGCTGTGTCACCCACGTAGCCTCGGCCAAAAGCCGCCAGCAGGCTCGAAAAAGCCGACATGCCTATCCCCACGCGACCGTCGTCGTTACGGGATGCCTGCCGGCCACACTCATCGAGACGCCCCAGGAATCGTCGGACCACCTACACCTCGTTCGCGACCGGTGTGATCTGCCCGGCGTTCTGCACTCGCTGGTCAGAGCCTCACACGGACCCTTCTGTTACGAACATCCGGATGTCCCTACCGTCACAGGCTCGAATAAACCAGAAAAAGACGGCGAAATCAAGGAGAAAACTGAGGGGGTCTCGGCCTGCAACGCCTGGGCGGAGCCGATTCGGCGCTTCTCAGGCCAGAGCCGCGCCTTTCTCAAGGTCCAGGACGGTTGTGACGGCGCCTGCACCTATTGTATTATACCCCGAATCCGAACAAAGGTTTGTAACAAACCGGTAAAGACCGTCCTGACCGAGGCCGCTCAACTGGTCGCCGCCGGGCATCCGGAGATCGTCCTGACCGGCATCTGCCTGGGGGCCTACGGGCAGGACACCGTCCGGCGCAAGCGATGGGCCCGGGACCGGACCGGGGACTTCGCCGATCTCGTCGACCAAGTCGCCCGGATCCCCGGTCTGCAACGGCTGCGGCTGAGCAGCCTCGGACCCGGCGACGTCACGGCCCCACTCCTGGATGTGCTCGGCAAACACACCAATATCATGCCCCATCTGCACTTGCCCTTGCAGTCGGGCTCGGACGCCGTCCTTCGTCGAATGGCCCGACAGTACCGCCTCGCCGAATACCTACAAACCGTCGAGCGGGTGCGGGCGATCCTGCATCGGCCCGCGATCACCACCGATATCATCGTCGGATTCCCCCAGGAAACCGATGCCCACTTCGAGCAGACTTTGAACGTGGCGAGGCAAGTCCGGTTCGCGAAGATTCACGTCTTCGCGTTCAGCCCCCGAAAAGGTACCCCCGCGGCGGAGTTCCGGCCCCGTGTGCCACCGGCGATCATCCGCGAGCGGTCCCGTGTGCTTCGAGAACTGGACGAGCAGCTTCAGGTGGCCTTTCGGCGACAGTTCATCGGCGAGCGGGTCGCCGCCGTGCTGGAAAACCGCCGCCCACCCGGCGGTCGCACCGAGCGGTACTTCGCCGTAACCACCGAGGACCTGGACGAATGGCGGCTGCACGACAGCACCCTGCTGACGGGGATCCTACGCGGATAGCAGCCTGTTGAAAAAGGTGTCACCCCGGACTTGATCCGGGGTCCACGCTCGACGCGTGGTGTGTACTCTGCCCGCAAAGCGTGGATTCCCGCTGGAGTGGAAACGCGCCGCAGGCGGGCGGGAATGACAACAAGGGCCGGTTTCTGTGCCCGTACGTTTTTCAACGGACAGATAGGCCACCCGGCGACGGATCGCCCTCAAAGAGGAACGGACGGACCGGTCTTGACAGGTCACGAACGACCTCGGATGATCTCCATCGGATACTTGGATGGATGGCCGGGAGGACGCCCATGAGTAAACGCAATCGGGCCAAGAAGCGAGGTTCACGACTGATCCGGCGCAAGGTCGACAAGACGGCCTTGCCGCCCGGCTCGCTGATTCGCGAGACGGCCGGTCCGCCGGCCAAGGTGCCGTTGGCCCTCATCGACTACGACGCCTCCCAGGCGACCGAACGAACCCTCGACACGATCGCCCAGGCCCTGCCCTTCAAGGATCGGCCAACGGTGACCTGGATCAACATCGACGGCCTGGATGCCGACACGATCGAGGCCATCGGCAAGACGTTTGGGCTCCACCCGCTCGTCCAGGAGGACATCCAGACCGTCGGCCAGCGGCCCAAGTGCGAGGAGTACCCCGACTACGTGTTCCTGGTCACGGATATGCTGCGGTTCGACGAAGCCAGGCAAGGGCTGGATTTCGAGCAGGTCAGCCTGATCCTGGGGCCACGGTTCGTCCTCAGTTTCCAGGAACGCCCCGGCGATGTCTTTGAGCCGGTGCGGGCCCGCCTCCGCGCCGGCAAGGGGCGCGTCCGGACCATGGGCGCCGATTACCTGGCCTACTCGCTGATCGACGCGATCGTGGATCACTACTTCACCACGCTGGAGGGCCTGGGAGCCCAGATCGAGAGCCTGGAGGACCAAGCCCTTTCGGAGTCGGACCCGACGGTGGTCGGCCGCATCCATGGATTGCGGCGGGAGTTGTCCCTGATGCGCCGCAGCGTGTGGCCCATGCGCGATCTGCTCAGCACCCTGCAGCGCACCGACAGCCCGCTGGTGTCCGAATCGGTCCGCGTGTACCTCCGGGACGTGTATGACCACACCATTCAGGTCATCGACACGGTCGAGACCTTCCGCGAGATGGCCGCCGGCCTGCTCGATCTGCACCTGGCCGCGGTCAGCAACCGCATGAACGCCGTGATGAAGGTGCTGACGATCATCGCGACGATTTTCATCCCGCTGAGTTTCTTCGCGGGCGTGTACGGCATGAACTTCGAGGACATGCCCGAACTGAAATGGGAGTGGGCGTACCCCCTGGGCTTCTGGGGTTTCATCGTGGTCGTCGTGTTCTCGATGCTGTGGTACTTCCGGACGAAGAAGTGGCTATAGCGATCCCATCAAGAGAATGGCGTTCCATCCTGAGACGCCCGTCGGCCGCCGTTCGTATTCGGGCGGGCATTCTGCGCGAAATGGCGTTTGCATGTCGGCTGCTGACGCTATAATCAGGGGGCAATAGTCGAGGCGTGCGCACCGGTGGCGGACGCCCGGCACTTCGGTCTTCGGTTGCGGAGAGGACGGCAGATGGCGTACACAATCGGACTGGACTACGGAACAAACTCGGTGCGGTGCGTGATCGTGGACACCGCCGATGGCCGCGAGGTCGGCACGGCGGTTTATGACTACCAGATCGGCCAAGCGGGCATCGTGCTCGACGAAGCCGACCACAACCTGGCGCGGCAGCATCCGGCCGACTACCTCGAAGGCATGGAGGTCACCGTGCGGCAGGCCATCAAGCAGGCCCGAGGCGAAAAGGACTTCGACCCCAACAAGATCATCGGCATCGGCGTCGATACAACCGGATCGACCCCCCTGCCCGTCAACAAGAACGGCACCCCGCTGGCCCTGCTGCCCGGCTTCAAGGACGATCCGAACGCCATGGCGTGGCTGTGGAAGGACCACACCGGCTATGAAGAGGCCGCCGAGATCACCGCCTTGGCGAAAAAGGACCGGCCGCAGTACCTGGCCAAGTGCGGCGGGACGTATTCCTCCGAGTGGTTCTTCAGCAAGATCCTGAACTGCCTGCGGGTCGCTCCGAAGGTCTACGACGCCGCTCAGACCTGGGTGGAGCACGCCGACTGGATCCCGGCCGTGCTGACCGGCACCGATGCACCGGATCGGCTCAGGCGGTGCCGCTGCGCCGCGGGCCACAAGGCGATGTTCAGCGACGCGTGGGGCGGATACCCCGATGCCGAGTTCCTCGGCAGGCTCGATCCCAAGTTGGCCGACCTGCGCCGGACGCTGGGCGACCGGACCTACGCCGTGGACGAGGCCGCCGGCACCCTGACGCCTCAATGGGCCAGGCGGCTGGGCCTGCCGGCGGGTATCCCCGTGGCGATGGGGGCCTTCGACGCCCACCTTGGCGCGGTGGGCTCCGGCATCCGACGGGGCGTGCTGGTCAAGATCATCGGCACGAGCACCTGCGACATGGCCGTGGCCCCAACCGATGAGCCGTTGCCCGATATCCCGGGCATCTGCGGCATCGTGGACGGCTCGATACTGCCGGGCTATTACGGGCTGGAAGCAGGCCAATCGGCGGTGGGGGATATCTTCAACTGGTTCGTGAACGTCATCCAGCCGGGCGGACCGCAGGCCGGCTCACACGAGGCCCTGACCGTCAAGGCCGAGGCCCTTCGTCCCGGCCAGAGCGGTCTGCTGGCCCTGGACTGGAACAACGGGAACCGCACGGTCCTCGTGGACCAGCGGCTCACGGGGCTGCTGGTCGGACAGACGCTGCACACGCGGCCGGAGGAGATCTACCGGGCCCTGGTCGAGGCGACCGCCTTCGGCGCGTTGACGATCATCAATCGGTTCCAGGAATACGGTGTGGCGACCCACGAGATTGTCGCGTGCGGCGGCATCAGCGAGAAAAACACGATGCTCATGCAGATCTACGCCGATGTGACCGGCCGCGAGATGAAGGTATCCCGCTCGGCCCAGACGTGCGCCCTGGGGGCGGCCATCGCCGGCGCCGTCGTGGCCGGCCGGGCCGCCGGCGGGTACGAGACGTTCGCCGACGCCCAGAAGGCCATGTGCGGCGTCAAGCCCACCACCTTCAAGCCCAAGGCCGACAACCACGCCGTCTACCAGGAATTATACGGCCTCTACAAACAAGTGCACGATGCGTTCGGCGTAGCCGGGCACCAGGCGGCGCTGGCCAACGTGATGAAGGACCTGCTGGCGATCAAGGAACGTGTCCGCGCCTAAGCGCAAACGGGTGACTATGGCAACCATGAAATTCAAGGCGTTGCGACAGGCCGTCTACGAGGCGAACATGGAGCTGCCGCGTCGTGGCCTGGTGATGTACAGTTGGGGCAACGTCAGCGCGATTGATCGCGAGGCCCAAGTGGTCGCGATCAAGCCCAGCGGAGTCCCCTACGAGACGCTCACCCCGGATAGCATCGTCGTCCTCGACCCCGACGGTCGGGTGGTGGACGGTGATCTGCGCCCCTCCTCGGATACCCCCACGCACCTGGAATTGTATCGCGCATTCGAGGGCATCGGCGCCGTATGCCACACGCACGCACGGCATACGGTCATGTGGGCCCAGGCCGCCCGCCCGATTCCCTGCTTCGGCACGACCCATGCGGACTTCTTCTACGGCGCGGTCCCGGTGACCGAGCCGATGCGGCCGGAGGAGATCGAGACGGATTACGAGCTTAACACCGGCCGGGTGATTGTGCGACGGGTCGTCGAGGACCGGATCGACCCGATGCAGATGCCCGCCGTGCTGGTCGCCGGGCATGGCCCCTTCACGTGGGGGCCGACCGCGGCCAAGGCCGTCGAGGCGATGGTGGTGCTCGAGGAGGTCGCCCGGATGGCGCTGGGCACCATTCAGATCGAGCCAAATGCCAAGGGCATCCACGAAAGCCTGCTGAACAAGCATTATTTCCGCAAGCATGGAGAGGGCGCCTATTACGGCCAGCCGTGAGCGCCCCCCGCCGACGCACCGCAGACGGATAGGGAAAGGGCCGGAAGAGCATGCTCTTCCGGCCCTTGTTCATTCTACAAGGCGCCCGGCCGCCGACCTCAGTTCTGGCCCTGCGTCCGGATCGTCGTGCTGGGCTGCGTCTGGTTCAGGTTCGGCGACGTATCGCGATAGACCACGTGCCAGAAGTGATCGCCGAAACGCGACACCTGCACGATGTACTCCCAAGGCTCACGGACATCACCGTTGTGGTCGATCCACTGCTGCGACCGCCACGGGCTGCTCAGACTCGCCGAATCCTCGCAGACGAACCGGTACTCGACGAGCGTGCCTTCCGGATCCTGGGCCTGCGCGGCCACCATGTAGTCCACGTAGTTGCCCATCCGGTCCTGCGTCCGCAGCGGCGCGTTGGCCGGATCCCACTCGGCCGGATTCGGCAGCGGCGGGTTCAGGTCCACCGTAGCCGGCGTACCGGCCACCCGCGGGCTCTCGGTCACGTTACCCAGTTGGTCACGCGCGCGGAACACATAGTAATACGTCGTACCCGTGACCAGGCCGGTGTCTACAAAGGTGTTGCTCAACTGCCACGGACTCTCGAACAGCGCGATGTCCGTGTTCATGTCGGCGTAGCGGATGAACCGGTACTCGACCGGCCCGTGGACATCGGTGCACAGCGCGGCGATCATCCGCAACTCCGTCGGCACCGCCGTCGGCGTGGGCAAACCATCCACGCCGTCCAGGGCCACGGTGGCCCACCGGACCGGATCGGGATCGGGCGTGGCCGGATCGTTGACCACCGGCACCGGCGGATCGTTCTCCCAGCCCGCGATCGCCTCGATCGGCTCGGAATCGAACGTCCGCAGCCGGATGTCCGCATCGGTCAGGTTGACTTCGGTGTTGCCGTCGCCGATCTTGCCCAGGCTCTTGACCTCGCCGACCCGGACCACGTAGGTATATCGCGTCAGATCGGTCAAACCGGTGTCGATCCACGTCGGATACACGTCCTCGCGAACGGGGAAGTAAATCCACGGGCTCTTCTGGTAATGGCCCTCGACGCCGTTGATCTCCACACATTCGAACTGGTACGCCACCGGCCAGCCCCACGCATCCCAGCCCTTGCGGGCGGTCATGATGATGCGGCTCGTGCTGCCCGGCACGGGCGCCGGGCGGCCATCCTCGTTGGCCTCGCGGGTGCCCCACTCGGCCGGATTCGGCAGCGGCGCCATGACGTCCTCGACCAGCCAGCACGCCGCGAAGGCCAGGTAATCCAGCAGGTCGACGGCGGTGTCCGTATTGATGTCGGCGCCGCCGCACCAGCCGGTCCCCGCCGCACAGTCCATGCTCAACCAAGCATCGGCGATGACCAGCAGATCCTCCAGTCCCACCAAGCCGTCGAAAACGAGATCGCAGTACTGGCACTCATCGACCTCGGTGGACAGCGGATAGTGATAGCCCAAGTCCACCATGCCGCGATCCGGATTCAGGCCGCGGTCGGTCCGGGTCGTACGCCGATCCAGGCCCCGCTCACTGGCCGGAACACTGCCGGCATCGACCGCGGGGCTGTCGACCTGATTGTCGGCCCAGGGATCCGTCGGATCGTTGGCCGCACTCTGGCTCAGGTAGTACGCCCCTTGGGGACCGACGACAAACAAGGGATTGTCGGCCATGACGCCCTCCGAGTCGACCGTGCAACCCGGTTCGCGCAGGAGGGCATCGGGCGCCTCGCCGCCCTGCACAATCGTGGAGGCGATACTCAGAGTCGAGGGCCTCGGGTCATATTCGAAGCCGGTACCGACCAGAATCTGTCGGCCGAGCGCGGCGGTGTTGTTCCAGAAAATGGAATCGAGCACGTGCACGTACGAGTGATAGCCGGCATACAACCCGCCACCACCGCCGTCGTAACTGCCATAGTTGCCGAGCACCTCATTCTCGGCGATCGTGCAGTTGAACAGGTACGGCTCGGCCAGCCAGTTGACGCTCACGCCGCCGCCGTCGCGACTGGCCCGGTTCTCGGCGATGAGCACATTGAGCAGCCGCGGCGTACTCTGGTTCTGACCGGTCATGAATACGCCACCCCCACTGGCGCCGGAATGGTTGCGCAGGATCTGGGTATGCCGCATCTCGATCGACGAACCGATCAGACACGCGCCACCGCCCTGCCAGACAAAGTCGGTAGGCACCTCTCCGGCCGTGGTCCCCGTGCCACCACCGCCCGGCGCGTTCGGGTCGACCGTGCCGCCACCGGGCAGGATATTCAACGGATGCGCCAGGTTGCCGCGGATCAGGCCGCCGATAATCGTGCCGGCGCCGCCCTTGGCACACAGGCCGCCACCCTTGTACGCCCGGTTATCGAGAAGGTTGCAGTCCACGATCACGGGGTCATCCTGCCGCCAGTAGAGACCGCCGCCGACGGACGCCTCGTTCCGTGCCAGCAGACAGTTCTCAAAGGTGATTGCGGCGGTGTCCTCAAAGGCCACACCACCGCCGTGACCCAGTTCGAAGCTGAGCGTGTAGTTGGTCGTCGGCTTGGGCGCGACGTTGTCGTAAATCTTGCACTTCACGAAACGCGCCTCTGCGTCGGCGCCACAGTACACGCCGCCCCCAAAGCTGGGCAACTCGTAGGCGATCAGCGGCTGCTTGCGGTTATAGCCCGTCGGCATCAGCCCGCCCTGGCCGCTTACGCCGCCCCGGGTGCTATTGCCGTAGATCTCGCACCCGATGAAGGTCGGCGCCGACTCCTGCTCACAATACACGCCGCCCCCCATGCCGCTGTAATACGGATAGTCGGCGAAGTAACCCCACGCCTGCCACGGCGCGACGTCATCGCTGCTCCACAAGCCGCCATAGCCGCCCGGCACGTCAATGCCGTCGACGGTGGCGTAGTCGCCGCCGTCACCGCCGTTGCCGCCCGTGGCGCTGCAGTTGCTGATGATGCAGTGCTCGAACACGGGCGTGGCGCCCGGTCCGATGTACACGCCGCCGCCACGGGCACCGCCACCCCATCCGCCGCGCCCGGCCGTATCCTGTCTGGGCACGGGCGGGTTGGCGCCCGGATCACCCGCGGTGGCGTCCACGCCATCGGTCGCATTCCCGCCGATCACGTGGCAGTCGGTGATCACGCAGTTGACCAGACGCGGACTGGACTCCGACGAGATGAACACGCCGGCACCCAGGGCAAACCCGCCGTCGGCCCCATCGGGCAGGCTGCCGCCCACGGCGTTGCCCCCCGTCAGCGTGAAGCCGCGAATCAGGCAGTTCTTGATGGTCGGCGCGGCCTTGTAGCCCACGACGATGCCGCCCCCGGCGATGTGACGTCCGTCGAAGACGCCCGGATCCGGCGGCGTCGGCGTCCAGTCGCCGTTCTGCAGCGTCACGCCGTTCAAGACGGTGTCCCGGCCGGCGTTGTTCGTGAAGAAAATACAGCCCTCATGGTAGCCCTGGCAGTTGATGATCGTCGAGGCCACCACCGCCGGATCATCCGGATTGGTGCTGGTGATGGTGATCGGCTTGTCGATGATGATCCGGCCGCCCTCATAGGTGTCGGCGGCCAGGATGATCGTATCGCCCGGCCGAGCCAGCTCGATCGCCTCCTGGAGGTTATCGACGTCCGCGGGCACGTAAAATATCTGCCGCGGTCCATCCACCGGCGGCGCCGTCGCGAAGTTCTGATCCACCTGCGGACGGCCGTCGTAAAGCCGTACCTGCTGCTCGACCTCGATCGGCAGCTCGCCCAAGTCTTCCCAGGTCTGCAACAGAGACCTCTGCGCCGCGGCCGTGTAGGCAAAGCACTCTTCGGCGCTGATCCACAGGTCGGCGTTGCCTTCCCAATCCGCCGCGCCTTCAATCGCCTTGAGCAGGTGATACGTGAATACACCATGTTCCAGATACGCCGTCTCCCAGGCCACCTCGGAGGCATCGGCCCCGCTCACGGCCACACCCAGGCCGTTCGGGTCGGACACAAAGGTCGTACCATCCGGCAGAATCGCCGTATGGGCCACCATGTCCGCCGCGAAGCCATCACCCGGCTTGGGCACGTTCACCCCCAAGCCTCTGGGCCGGAAGTAGGTCGGCTGCGAGGCTCCATGGAAGCCGGCGTCCAGGAAGACCACGTAGTTGCGCGTCGGCAACGACAGAATCCATCGGGCCAGCTCGTCGTCGCGGATGTCATCCACGCCATCGGCCATCGCCAGATACTCATCGAACCCGTCGAACTCGTCGATCGGCGCCACGTCCTCGTCGGCATAGCCATGACCGGCAAAGTAGAAGAGGAATACGTCGTCATGGTCCATGAGGGGGATCAGGCTCTCGATGACGTACTGGACGTTGGCCTTGGTGGCCTGCGCATCCAGCAGCAACCGCATGTTCCGCGGATCCCACAGCGACGTGGCCGCCAGTTTCTGGTGCACCTGCGAGGCATCCCGCACCGCGTACTGCAAGTCGTTGGCGACGCCGGGGTACTCGTTGATGCCGACAATCACGGCGAAGTACTTCACTTCGACCGGCTCATAGATCGCCCAGACCTTGGTATCGCGGAGCATCGTCACGGTGTTCACCGGCTCGACGATGCCGTCGTTGTCCGTGCCGCGCCACCGCACCTGGAAACCGGGCGGCGGCGGCGTGACCCGCACCTCGACCACCTCCAGCGGCATGAACAGCCCGCTGGGCGGCGTGATCGTCGGTTCGAAGTCCGGCAGAATATTCGGATCCACGTCCACGGCGGTGATCAGCTCGAACGCCGTCTTGGCGAACTCGGCCAGCACGGCCCGGTCGCGGTCCACCGTGACGACGTTCTCGGGGGCGGTCACCGTGTCGTCGTCGGTGCCCGTCCAGACCACGTCGTAGCCGAACGGCGGCGGCGGCTCGATCCGCAGCGCGAACTGCGAGTACTGCCGTACCCACAGACCGTTCGGATCGTGCGGGATGATCTGCGGCTCGTAGCCGTAGAGCAGATCCAGGCCGTAGGCGTTGACGTTCGTCCGCAGCCGGTAGAACTCCGGCTCGAACGGACGATAATGGAAGCCGAGATTGACCACGCCGTCGTCGAAGACGCTGTCGGTCCGCGTGGTGTACTCACCCAGGCCCACCGCCTCGGCCAAATCGCTGCCGACGTTCAGGCAGGGGCTGTCCTCAAGCTGACCGGAGACGATCTCGCTGAGGAAATAGGGCCCGACAAACAACGGGTCGGCCGCGAAGTTGTACGTCTCTTGAGCCCAGGTCATGCTGTTCGGGTCCCAGCCGGGCACGAGACACTGATCCTCGATGTAGATCGGCGGCGTCGGCGCCATCCCTCCCACGGCCGCGCCCAGGTTCACCCGCGGCTTGGTGATCGGCACCTTGGTATCCGTCACCGGCGCGCCGGTCTTGATCAATACATCGCGTACCTCCGTCGGCGTCAGGTATCGACCGATCTGCTGCTGCGCCGCCCGCTGGACGACGGCCACGGAACCGGCCGCGAACGGACAGGCGGAACTGGTACCGTTGAAGTACGGGAAGTAGTCGCCCGGATCGTACCCTTCGACCCCGATGATGTCCGTCGTGTACATCGGATCGGCGGGCGCCAGGATATCCAGGATCGCAGCGGTGTTGGAGTATTCGGTCACCTGGTCGGTCGTGTCATAGACCGCACCCACACTGACGACGTCCGACATGGCCGACGGCCAAGAAATGCCTTGTCCGGCGAAGCCGTCGTTACCGGAGGCCGCCAGGATCGTGATGCCCCGTTCGAGCGCCAGAGCGGCGGTTTGAGTAAAGGCCGGAGCAAACGTATCGGCCACCGTCGCGTCATCGAAGGGCAATCCCACCGCGCCCCAACTGTTGCTCATGACCAGAATGGGGTTCTCCGGATCGTCGTACTGATGGGTAATGCACCAATCCCAGGCCGCCAGGGCACCGGCGGTGGAGATCGCTCCATCGTCGTCCGAGATCTTCAGGGCGTACAGCTTGGCGTTGTAGGCCACGCCGCCGATGTAGTCGCCCACCTCGCCCAACGTGCCCGCCGCGATACCGGCACAGCACGTACCGTGGGCCTCGCCGACAGGCAATGGATCCGGATCGTCCATGGCGGTGTCATATCCGCCGATGACCTTGTCGTTCGGAAACGTCCCGCCGCCAAGCATGGGGTGCCGGTAATCCACACCGCTGTCTATGATCGCTATGGCAACACCCGTGCCATCATAGACTTGCCGGGCCTGGATGGCATTGGCCAGCGCAATGGATTGTCGCAGCATCCAATGTACATACCGTACCGGCTCGATGGACATCACCATGCTGTTGGCGGCCAGTTGATTCAACGCCGTCGGCGTCACCGAGGCACTGAACGCGGCGATATTCTCATACCGATACTTCAGGGTGTACTGCGCCGGGGCCAGCGTGCTCAGGACGCCGTCGATCCGACGGGATACCTCGTTGCGATAGACCTCCACCGAAGCCGGCACGTCCCATTTCATCGTCTTGCGCAATTCCACCGGCTGGCGCAGGGTCACGATCACGTCCGCAAACGCGGCCCCTTCGGCGTACTGCTGTTGAATTGTGGCCGCGTCAATGACCACGCCCGTACCCGCCGGCGGCATGGGGATATCCGGCACGATTTCCGGAAGGCCGTATACCGCGTTCGGATCCGGAATCGGCCCCACGTCGGTATACGTCACGTTCACGATGGACGGCTTGGGTCCGTAGGGATCGCCCGAGGCCACCGCGATCTGGGCGCCGTCCAGGGCCACGTTGTCCCACAGGATACTGTTGATGACGTCGACGTGGCTGAAGTACGAGGCATACAGACCGCCGCCCACGCCGGACCCTTCGCTGCCGGATCCGCTGACCTGGTTGTCGGCGATGGTACAATTCTCCACCCACAGGCGCGCGTACCAGTTGGCCGACACGCCGCCGCCGTCGCGCACGGCCGCGTTGTTATTCAACAGGCTGTTCGTCAAACGCTGCGTATACGACACGTCGTCGTCGGCGCCGGCGTAGTAGATACCGCCGCCGCTGCCGACCGCCCGGTTCTCCTCGAACGTGCTGTCGCGAACCTCGACCCGCGAGGCCAGGCTGTAGAACCCGCCGCCCTTGCCCGAACGAATATCGTGGGGCAGAGGCACGGTCGTGGGCTGACCGACATCCGGATCATCGTCGCCGAGGACCACCGGGGCGTTGGCCACGTTCTTCCAGACGAAGCTGTGCTCGACCGAGCCGGTCGAATAGGCCGCGTACAGACCGCCGCCGTGATAGGCGCTGTTGCCCAGGACATTGCAGTCGACCACGTCCATGTGCGACCGGTCCCAGTACAGGGCGCCGCCGACGGCCGCCTGGTTGTCGCGGAAGGTGCTGTTGGTCACGTGCAGGCGGCAATCATCGGTGTAGGCGATGGCCCCGCCGAAGCCGACGTAGTAATCGTCATACAGGTCGATCGGGTCCTCGCCATCGGGCCCATCCAGATCGATCACGGTCGACGGATCGGCCAGGTTGGCCTGCAACGTCGAATCCACCATCGTGACCTTGCAGCCCCGCGTGGCGAAGATGGCCCCGCCGGCGTTTTCCAGCAGCAGATTGCGCTCCGGCCACCGCGTCGGCAATTGCACCCCGTCGCCGCCGATGCCGGAGATTCCGCTGTAGCTTCGGCAATTCTCGAAATGGCAATCGATAAACGTGGGATTGCTGTCCAGTTCGCAATAGACCGCTCCGCCCAGCCCGGTGTAGCGCCAGTAATCGTCATACGCCTTCAGGTTACGGTCGTAGCCGCCGCGGGCGATCCAGTCATCCCAACCGAGGTAGTCCTCCAGACCGAACCACTTGGAGAACCGCTCCCACGGGTACATGTTGATCATGCTCACCGAGACGGACGGCCCGGTCAGACCCGGATAGACGAGAACGTAGGGGTTGTAGAATCGGGTCCCGCGCTGCCAGCCGTCCCACCAGTAGAACCACTCATACTCGATGGTATCCGCCCACTGCCAGCTTCCACCGCGGCCGCCGTAACCGTCAGGAGCCGTGGCATTGCCGCCGTCCCCGCCGCGGCCGCCCTGGACAAAGCAGTCCACGAACTCGCACCCGTCAAACACGGGATTACTCAAGAAGCCCATGTAGACGGCCCCGCCATAGGCCCGGCCGCCCCAGCCACCATCAAATCCGTCGGGGCCGTCGGCGCCGCGACCGCCGTTACCCCCGGTCAGCGAGATGTTCTCGAAATGGCAATTCAGGACCTGCGGGGAGCTGAAGTACATGGTGATCGCCCCGCCGTACACGCTGGTGCCGTTGTAACCGTCACCATCCCCATCGTCGCCGTCGGCGCCGAACCACTGACCATCTCGGAAGTTGCAGTTGCGGATGGTCAATTCGCTGTGGGACACGGTGATCGTGCTGGCCTCGAAGGTGATTCCCTCGATCGCGCCCTTCTTGCCCACGCCCACGACCAGCAGGTCGTAGTCCGTCAACACCGTGGCTTCGACCACGGCCGGATCATCGGGGTTGGCGCCGGTCAGGGTGATATCCTTGCCCATGAACGTCACGGCATCGAAGGAGTGTGGCGGCTGATACAGACCGGGGTTGATCATCACAATGTCGCCGTCCTCGGCCTCGTCGATCGTCCGCTGAATGCTCGTATAGCGCGGCGTGCTGCCCACGACCAGGACGCGCGGCTGCTTGAACTGCACGGTGACGTGCTTGTCACTGTCCATCACCACGACGTTGGTCAGGCTGTCGGCCGCGTCATTGACCGTGCCGCCGCCCCAATGATCCACGCGATAGCCCGCGTCGGGCGTGGCGGTCAGGTACACCACTTGGCCCGGATAATACGTCCCCGCCACGGGCGCGACCGTGCCGTGCCCGCCGACGACCGAGGCCGTCAGGGTCAGCAGCTCGGCCCCCTCCACGCTGCGATAGTGATACCCGCGGTCCACCACGCCGGCATCAAGCATATTGTCCGGTCGGGTCGTCCGCGTATGCAGCCCAGCCTCCTGGGCCGTCATGCTGCCCGTATCGACGGCGGGACTGGCCACGTCCAGATAGTACCGGCCCAGCGGCCCCGCTACAAGCAAGGGATCATCGTCAAGATTGTCGCGATTCCCGCCGATGGCGTTCAGCGCATCGGCGCCGGTGTAAGCCCGCCGCGTGGCGCTGTCGAACAGGTCCGCATCGTTGTCGAAGAACAGGCTGTAGGTCAGCGTGGAATCGCCGCGCGGCAGCGGCGCGTAGCCGATTGGCTCTTCATAGACCGCATACGGTGCGTTACCGACGAGGATACAGTTTGTCAGGACCGGGAACGCGGCCCAATCGCCGAACACGCCGCCACCGGCTCGGCCGGCGGTGTTGGCGGCGAACGTGCAGTTGGTCAGTTCGATCTCGGTTCGCATCCGCGCCGCGACCGCGCCGCCGAACGCCTCGGACGTGTTGCCCGTGAACAGGCAGTTGGTAACCTGTTGATGGACCATTTGCCCGTCACCGCCGAAGGCGCACAGGGCCCCACCGAAGCTCTCCTTGCCCTCCGCACGGTTACCCTGCAACGCGCAATCGGCCAGGCTCAGCGTCGTGCCGAAGGCCGCAATGCCGCCGCCCTGCGCATCATAGGACGACGCCACGTTGCCGCTGATCGAGCCGCCGCGGATGTCGACCCACGTATCGGCCAGCGACAATCCGCCGCCGTTGTGGGCGGTGTTCGCCAGAATATGGCAATCCTCGAAGGTGCCCTGCGTGGTATGGAAGTAGACCGCCCCACCCTCGTTGGCCTCATTCTCCCGGAAGGTGCATCGCTCGAACGTCAGTTGCGGAATAGCCGACCCGGCGAACAACTGGCGCGCATCGGAGAAGACCGCGCCGCCGGACACCTCGGACCTGTTGCCGCCGAACGTGCACCCTTCAAACGTAGCCGTGCTCAACACCGACACCGCACCGCCGTCGCCGAACGTGAAGTTCTCGCCGAAGTCGCAGTCGACAAGGTCCACACTGCTGCACCGGTCGCCGATGTACACCGCACCGGGCGGAGAATCATAGGATTGCGAGTAGGTCTGAGCGTAGTGGTTGTAATCCATGTAGTCAGACCAGTAGCGCATGTAGGGAATACCGAGGAAGAACCGCGTCCCGTTGCGACGGAAGACGCATCGCTGGAGCGAGATCTCGTCCGCCCCCTCGAAGTAGATCGCGCCGCCGAGGTTTTCCTCGAACGTGCAATCCTGCAAGTCCACGGTGTTATTGGGCGCGATGTAAATCGCCCCACCCAAGGCATATATCTCATCGGTGGGTGGCGTATCCCAATACGGCCACAACGTACTGTAGCTGCGGTCAACCTGGAACGCCTTATTCCCAATGAAACGGCAATTCTCGTAGATGGCCCGGGAATATCCTTCGTAATAGGCCGCCCCGCCACAGATCTGCTCGCCCATCGTCGAGGCCGTCCCCTGCGCGCCGGGACGCGAGGGATAATCGGGCCATTCGTTGCCTATGTCCGATCGCTCGCCACCAAGGCCCACAATGCCGTCAGTGGCGACATCCACGATGAACTCGCAATTAAGAACGACCGGACCACTGTCAAGGTCGGCGTAGATCGCGCCGCCCTTGCCGGCGCCATAGGCGTCACCGCCGTCGCCGCCGCGGCTCGCGTGGCCGATAGGCAACCCGGCGTCGGCCAGAGGCTGCAGACTCCCGGCGTCGCCGCCGTTACCGCCGCAACCGCCGTGGGCCGTGTTCTTCGTAAACGTGCAGTAACCGATCAGCGGACTGCTGCCGTCCAGGCACGCAATCGCGCCGCCGTACCCATTGCCCGTGCCCGTCCCGCCATGGCCGCCGGGCATACTGTGCCACGCATTTTGGCGGAAGAGGGCGGGACCCAACATATCCATGTTCCCGTCCACCCCGTCGTTACCCTGAGCACCGGTCACGGTATTCTGGACAAAGACACAGTACTGGATCGTCGGCGAACTGGCGTTCTCACATAGGATCGCGCCGCCGTAGCCGTCGCCGACGGCGTCGCCACCGCTCACAGCGCTGAAGACCGTATCGGGCGGCTCGAAGTTCGGGCCAACGGGCGGCAGGGGCGGCCAGATATACCGCGGCGCGAACGTGCCGACACCGCCGTTCATCCAGCCGTTTCGGACGGTAAAGCCCGCAATAACGGCATCCTCGACCTCCCCGTTGTGGAAGTGGAAGGCCCGGCGGGGCGCCAGTCTGGCTCCCTGGCAATCAATGATTGTCGCCGCAATCGTGGCCGGATCATCCGGCCGTGTCGAAAGAAGCCTGAGCGATTTGCCTCCAAAATCGATCCCCTCGGAGCTCTGCACATAGTGTACGCCCGGCCGAACGATGATCGTATCGCCGCCATACGCCGCGGCGACGGCCTGCTCGATCGTCGGGTAGACATCCGGCACCAGGAGAACCCGGGGGATGTACTCAACAAACGTCACGTGCACTTCGCGGTCCGTCGTCATCGTCACCTGGTTGCCCGGCCCGCGAGCCTGGTCGTTGTCCGTCCCCTGCCATCTGTCGATCCGATACCCGGTATCGGCCACGGCACGAAGTCGTACGACCGTCCAGAACGGCAGATACAGAACGGCCGGCAGACCGTCGGACACCACGTCCCCTTCATAGGGATTGAGCGGATCGGCGTTGTTCTGCGTGCGGTAGTGGGTTATCCCATTCCCAGCCGGATAGAGCTTGAACTTATACATGTCCGGACCGTAGTCCGGGATGACGATCGGATAATGATAGCCCATGTCGGTGCGGTCGATGTCCGGCACCTGCGTCACGGCCGTCGTGATGTCGGCCGCCAAGCCATACTGCCCCTGCAACTGCCCCAAAATGAACTGCCCCGCGTCCACACAGGGGCTCTGCCGGGGCTGATTGCCGAGTCTCTGGCCCAAGTAATAGATGCCCTGAGGACCCGGGATGAACTGCGGGTCATCGTAGACGTTGCCCGGCCCGGCCGAATCGGTGTCCAGATCGGTCACGCAACTGTAGGACGCGCTGCAATTCCGCAGATCGTCGCCGTTGCCGTCGAGAATACAGTGGTTGATCGTCGGCGCCAGCTCCTCGCTGACGTTGACAATCCCCCCCGCCGGCCCCAACATCGGCGCATCGGGATCAGTCGCGCCCATATTGTTGACGATCGTGCACAGGCGAATCGTGGGCGCAGCCTCTTCGATATAGATTGCGCCGCCGACACCGCCCGCCCGGTTCGAGTTGATCAGGCAATTGATGATGGCCGGAAACGCCGTCTGGTCGTCAACCCCCAGGACATAGATGCCCCCACCGGTGCCGTTGGCGTTGTTGAAGCTCAGCTCACAACTGACGATGACCGGCGCCGCCTCTTCGATATAGATCGCACCGCCCGCGCCGCCCGATGAGCAGTTCTGAATCCGCACGTTGGCCAATCGGGCTCGCGGGAACAGGTCCTCGTTATTCTCCACGCCCGGATCGCCGGGATCGTAGTCCGGGTCATTGGGATCATCGCCGCTTGGGTCCACCGCCTCGATCACGTCGGCCCCGGCAAAGCACACGCCACCGCCGACCTCGCCGGCCCGGCAGCCCATGATGATGCAGTCCTCAACCACCGCCTGCGCATCGGCCATGAAGTAGATGCCCGCGCCGCGAGCGGCCGAGCCGTTCATGATCGTAAAGCCGCGGATCACCGTGTTGGCGGACTCGTTGGCGCGAATCCAGAAGCCCCGCGCCGCCCCGCCGCAATCGATGATCGTCTCCTCCGGCCCGAAAACGCCCTGCACCGTGATCGCCTTGCCCAACAGCTCAATGTCCCGGTTGCCGTCGCCCGCGTAAATGCCGAAGCTGACGTTCACCACGTCGCCATCGACCGCCGCATCGACCGCCTCCTGAATCGTGCCGAAAAATGCGCCGCGGTCCTCATTGAGCCAGATCTGGCCTTCCAGGGGTGGCTCCTCCACGATCTCCCGGAACCGCACCACCACGCGCCGGTCGTCCGACATCGTGGCCGTGTTCGTCGGCGTCAGCAGCGTGTCGTCATCGCTGCCGTACCACAGCTCGACTTCGTAGCCCTCGTCCGGCGTGGCCACCAGGTCGACAATCGTGTCCTCCTCGACCCAGCCGCTCTCGGGCTCAAGCGTCCCATGGGGAATACCGTCCGGCGAATAGACCACGGTCTCGAGCCAGTACACGGGCGCCAGTTCGAATTCGACCATCACGGTCTTGCTGCGGTTCATCGTAACCGTGTTGAACAGGTCCGTGTTGTAAACACCGGGGAACAACTCATCCTGATCCGTGCCGACCCATCGACGCAGGCGCCAACCGGGATCCGGCCGGGCCTCCAGGTCCACCACGGTCCCGACCGGCACGGTCCGCCGATAGGGAATGACCGAACCGTCGCCCGCCATGACGATGCAGCGCAACTGGGCGACGGTTGATGAAGCCAGCGTGACGCGAACCGTCCGGTCGCCGTCCATCGTCACCCAGGCGACGGTGCTCATCGCCTCCGAGTACAGCTCGTCATCGTCGGTACCCTCCCACCGATCAACCATCCACCCCGCATCGGGCTGCACCTCAACCAGGACCCGATCACCCAGAATCTGCGGTCCGGTGGCTGGCGTAATCACCCCCGTGCCCTCCACGATTTCGGTCGTCAGCATGGCCGTCGGCCACTTACGCAGCTCGACCGTCACGTGTCGGTCCTGGTCCATCGTGACGTAGTTCGTGTTGGAGGTCGACGTATCCTCGTTGGTACCGTTCCATTGCTCCACCCGATGGGGAAAATCCGGGCTGACCGTCAGGATCACCTCCGTGAATCGGGCGACAGTGGTCTCCTCCGGCGTGATGGTCCCCTGCACCACGTCGTTGACGTCGGGCAGAACCTCGGCCGTCAGATCGACCATCACCGGCGCGGCCCCGCCGCGATAGTGATACCCCATGTCCACCGGCTCGGCGTCATAGACGTTGTCCGTCCGGGTGGTGTAGGTGTCCAGGCCGATGACGCCAAGTTCCATATCCGGATTGCCGGAATCGACGCACGGGCTGGTGCCCGTCCACGCCTGGCCGGCCTCTTCGTTGCTCAGGTAGTAGTCCCCCAAAGGCCCCCTCTTGAACAACGGGTCCTGGGCGATGTTGCCCGGGCCGGCCGTGCCGTCCTGTACACAGGAATACGAGACCATCCCCCCGATGACGTCGTGCGTGCCGTTGTCCCACAGAATGCCGTTGACCACGCTGGCCAACGGGCTGGTCACGTCGGCGTACACCGCCGCCCCCGTCTCGTCGTGGCCGACGGTGTTCTGCACGAACGTGCAATTCGTGATGCTCGGCGCACTGGCCTCCAGCACGTTGATCGCCGAGCCGTACTGTGCGCTGAAGTTGTTCACGAACAGGCAGTTGGTGATCACCGGCGAAATCCCGCCCGTGGCCGTTCCCACGCACTCGATAGCGCCGCCCTGGCCCGTCTGCTGACCGTTTCGCGTCTTGAGACCCAGGTTGCCCATGAACACGCAATCGACGATCGTCGGCGCCGCGTAGTAGCTGTCGATCGCGCCGCCGTACTCGGCCTGGTTGTCACGGAAAACGCACGCCCGGATGGTGGGGGAGGCGCCGTCGCACTCGATCGCCCCGCCGAAGTCCCCCATCTTGGGGTCAAGCGCCGTGTCGGCCAGGCCGTTGATAATCGTGAAGCCCTCCAAGACCGACGCCGCCGTCTCGCCCGTGCGGAAGATGAAGGCCCGACCCTGCCCCTGGCAGTCAATCGTGCTCAGCGTCGCACCCAGAGTACTCCTGACGGTGATCGCCTTGCCCCGGAAGTCCACGTTGATGAACCCCGACCCGGAATAGGTCCCCGGTGTGACCAGCACCGTGTCCCCGTCGGCGGCCGCATCGATCGCCTCCTGGAGGGTGGGATAAGCCAAAGGCACGACAAGCGTGTCGGCAACAAGAGGGAAGCTGAGCAGACAGACCGCCAGCGCGAAAAAGACTTTACGATGCATGGTAACACCATCCTCAAACAGGCTCACTGAACTTCCGTATCCTGGGCATTCCGATAATGGCGACATCGCCAAAAAGAACAAAGACCCCACACTGCGGGCCTCGCACGTAACAGCGTCGCCCTCTCATCGGAGTTTTGCGGGTTCGAGTTTAGGCCCAAGTCTAGCAGACGGAACGGACCAATGTCAAGCCGAAAAGGATGCGGGGCGTTATTATGGGACACATGCGGGTCTTATCGGACGTTGGCACGGAGATCCCCATTGCCCACGGGCAGGGTCCCATAGTATGCTCGCAGCCAGTCCTGCGAACTACAGAGGGATTGATGGAAAGCCCCGTTACGCACTTTTGCCGGAAAATGGACTTTTTCATCGACGAGGGGTGCTTTGCCCATGTGTCGCCGTCGCCAGACCAAGGAAAGGGTCGTGATCTGCCGGCCCGGCCCTTCCGAACAGACAGGGCTTGTGGTATAAGGCTTTGCCGCAAAACCCTGAACCGAGGCACCCAATGGACCTGATCGTCGAAAAATCCGTTCTCAAAGGCCAAGTGACTATTCCCGGTTCCAAGTCGCACACGATCCGGGCGGTGATGATCGCTTCGCTGGCCGATGGCTCCAGCACGATCCGAGCGCCCTTGGCGTCGGAAGACACCCTCAGCGCGGTGCGGTGCTGCCGCGGTCTGGGCGCCATGATCGACACGAACCAAGCCGATGCCTGGCAGGTTGAGGGCACCGGTGGGCAAATCGCCACCCCCCAAGACCCCTTGGACGCGGGTAATTCCGGAACGACGCTGAATCTGGCGATGGGTCTGGCGGCCTTGGGCCGGCCCGGTCAGGTGATCGAACTGACCGGCGACGAGCAGGTGCGGCGACGCCCCGTAGGGCCGCTGATCGAATCGCTGCGTCAACTCGGCGCAAGTGTAGAATCTGTAAAGGGTAACGGGTGTCCCCCCGTTCGCGTGTCGGGAGGACTGACCGGCGGACGAACGCGGATCGCCTGCCCGACCAGCCAGTACCTGTCCAGCCTTCTACTGGCCTGCCCCCTGGCCCAAGGCGACAGCGACATCGAGATAACATTGCTTAATGAACCAGACTATGTCCGGATGACGATGGACTGGTTGGATGGCCAAGGAATCACCTACGAGCACAAGCAGATGCACCGATTCCACATCCAAGGCGGCCAGTCCTATCGGCCCTTCGACGCAACGATACCGGCCGATTTCAGCAGCGCGACCTTTTTCCTTTGTGGGGCGGCTTTGTTACCCGGTTCGGACGTAGTGATCGCGGGCCTCGACTTCTCCGACAGCCAGCCGGACAAGGCCGTCGTGGACTATCTGCGACGGATGGGGGCGGATATCGCCGTCGAGGCCGATGGTATTCGTGTGCGGGCCAGCGAACTGCAGGGTGCCACAATCGACATGAACCGTACGCCCGATGCCCTGCCGGCGATGGCGGTGACTGCCGTCTTCGCCCACGGCCCGACGCAACTGGTCAACGTCCCCCAGGCCCGCACCAAGGAAACCGACCGTATCGCCTGCATGGCCAGGGAGTTGCGAAAATTGGGTGTCGGCGTTGAAGAGTTGCCTGATGGGCTTGTCATCAACCCGACCAAGAGCTTGCGGGCTGCCCCCGTGGAGGGCCACGGCGACCACCGTATCGTCATGGCCCTGAGCCTGGCGGGTATGGCCATCGAGGCCGGCAGCCGCATCCGTGGCGCCGAAGCAATGAACGTGACGTTCCCCACCTTTCTTGAGATGATGTCTGATCTCGGAGCGTCCATGAGGACCGTTTCCTGAAGACCCCTCGACGACCCTTTGGAGTCGCGACGCATGGCCAAGGTTAAAGGACAGATCGAAAGCCAGATCAGCGAGGCGCTGATCAAATTCGAGCGAGAGTACATGGGCCGCGGCCCGGAGGAGACGAAAACCTACATCGTCGAAGACATCATCGTCGTCCGCCTCAAACGCCTGTTGACCCCGGCCGAGCAGCAACTTGCCCAGGGTGGGGCCGACGCCCAAGGGCGGGCTCTGGTCAAGCAGGTTCGCAGCCAATTGATTGAGAAGGCCAGGCCGCTGCTCGAAGCGGTGATCAGCGATATCACGGGCAGAAAGGTCGTCTGTCTCCACACCGATATCAGCACCGTCACGGGCGAACGGGTGATCGTCTTCACCATGGACGGCCGGATCGAGTAGGCCCTCGCACACCCCACACATGCCCGCAGAAAACTACGGCAAACCCATTGACAATACTGGGAATTCGTCTAGAATGACAGCCGATTCAGAGGGCAGACGCGCAGGGGGTAGCCGGGCTACCTGCTGGTCGGTACGCCGGCGTTTCGTGAACGATATCTCCGTGCCGGCGTCTTTCGTGTGCCCCGCCATGGTGAGGATGCCGGAGGAACCCTGATCGGCGGTTCGGAACAGGGCTCCCCTGCAGGTCATTCACGCAAGACTCATCCCCCAGGCCGTCCTCATAAGGGACATCGTCCGGGTGGAATGCGGCTGCGTACCGAGCAGACAGCCCGATAGGGAGACAAGCAAGCACACATGGGTGAATTAGTGAGAAAAACAAGCTGTATTCCGCTCGACCGCATCGAGATGCGGTCGGAGATCCAGACGCTGCTGGAGGAGTGCCCGTCGTGCATCTTCCCCACCACGCGCCAGGAGCTTCTGGAGCTGGCGATGGGCGGACAGGCGGAGGTCTTCGAGGTGGCCTACGAGGTCCCCGAACAAGGGAGAATCGTGGAAGCCACGGTCACGCGGTGCCGCAATGGACTGGCCGTGAACTACGCTGATCCTTACATGCGGCGACGCGATCCGGGCTGTACGCTCGTGGCCGACGATAATCCGACAGACAAGGCGACGTTCACCGAGCGGTTTGGGTACGCCTTCGACGAGTTGCGTGAGCAGACCTTTGTGTGGTTGCGCAAGCAACCGCTCATGGCCTTTCTGTTCGTGGCGGGGGGCTCGGCCCATATCGCCGAGCGCGGCGCGATGCTGATCGCCCCGGCCAACGCCGGTTTCTTCGCCGGTGGCCTGGCCGATCTACAAGGCATGCTCAAACCCGACCGGATCGTCCCCCCGTTCAAGGTGGGCACCGTGCTCTACCTGGCGCCGCCCTTCCGCCATAGCCACTTCCAGGGCAAGCAGGTGGTCGTTCACAACCGCTTCGACGACCTCCATGAAGTCTTTGCCTACAACCTCTACCCCGGTCCCAGCGCGAAAAAAGGCGTCTATGGGGTCTTGCTGTCGGTGGCGGAAAAGGCGGATTGGCCCACGCTGCACGCCTCGACGGTGGAGGTCGTCACGCCCTACGACAACACCACGGTGATTATGCACGAAGGGGCCAGCGGCAGCGGAAAAAGCGAGATGCTGCAGTACGCCCATCGCGGCGACGATGGCCGATTGGTGCTCGGGCGAAACACGATCACCGGCGAACAGCGGCGACTGAGCCTCAATCAGGGGTGCGCCCTGCGTCCCATCACCGATGACATGGCGATGTGCCAGCCGACCGCCCAGGCCCAGGGCGGCGCCCTGCTGGTCCGAGACGCCGAACAGGGCTGGTTCGTGCGGCTGGACCACATTCAGCGATATGGCACGGAGCCACACCTTGAGGAACTGATCATTCACCCCAGGGAGCCCCTCATCTTCATGAACCTGCACGGCGTGCCGGGGGCAACGATCCTGCCCTGGGAGCACGTCGAGGACGCCCCCGGGGTGCCCTGCCCCAATCCCCGCGTGATCCTGCCGCGTCGGATGGTGCCGGACATCGTGGATGGTCCGGTCATCGTCAACGTGCGAAACTTCGGGATCCGCACGCCGCCGTGCACGCGGGAGCACCCCAGCTACGGCATCGCCGGGTATCTGCACCTGCTTCCGGCGGCCTTGGCGTGGCTCTGGCGCCTGGTCGCGCCGCGCGGACACGCCAATCCCAGCATTACCGACTCGACCGGCCTGGTCAGCGAGGGCGTCGGGTCCTATTGGCCGTTCGCCACGGGTCGCATGGTCGATCACGCGAACCTCCTGCTGCGCCAAGTACAAGCGGCGCCGAAAATGCGTTACACGTTGACGCCGAACCAGCACGTGGGCGCCTGGTCGGTCGGGTTCATGCCCGAATGGATCGCCCGCGAGTACCTGGCCCGACGGGGCGTGGCCAGCTTCCGGCCCGGCCAATTGAAACCCGCCCGATGCCCCCTGCTCGGCTTCGTTTTGAACACGATGCAGGTCGAAGGGGCGATTATCCCCGATTGGCTGCTGTGCATCGAAAAGCAGCCGGAGGTCGGCCTCGAGGCCTATGACCACGGGGCCGAGTTGCTACAGGGGTTCTTCAGAGATGAGCTGGCCGGGTTTCTTCACCCCGACCTCGATCCGCTGGGCCGGCGGATCATCGGCTGTTGTCTGGATGGCGGCACGATGAAGGACTATGAGTCCTTGCTGTTCTCCGTGGCCGACTCCGATGAATCGCTGACGTCCGTGGCCTTTTAGGCCGCCGTTGTGAGGGTGGGTAGCGGTGTCACGTGCCGGCCGGTCCGGCGCGACGTGATAGAAGGGTTGACATCGACGGGATCGTCACGCTAGTTTTGGCGGGCCGAACCCGCCGGCGAGTCCCAGAAACGACCGGTAGACACGCGATTTAGGAGAACGAAACGATGATCGGATGCCACGTGGGGCGGTGTTTCCAGGTGACCGTGGCCGGCGGCAGCTATCAGGACGGCCTGACGGCGATCGTGCAGGGCCACCCGCCGGGCATGGTGATTACCGAACAGGAGATTTACGGCGACTTGCTGCTGCGCAAGCCCGGCGCCGACGAGCTGTCCAGCCCGCGCAAGGAGCCGGACCTGCCGGTGATCTACAGCGGGATCAACGCGGCCGACACCGTGGAAGGGGCGGGCAACAAGGGCCACACCAACGGCACGCCGTTGACGATCCTGATCCCGAACCTGGATCGGCATTTCATTCACATCAAGCAATACCAGGACACCAACCGCACGCCGCGGCCGGGCCATGCCTCCTACGCCTCATTTATCAAGTACGGCCCGAACGACGACGCCATCGGCGCGGGGCTTTTCAGCGGCCGGTACACCTGCACGGTGGTGGCCGCCGGATACGTGGCCAAACGCGTACTCCAGGCCCTGGGGATTGAAGTCTTCAGTTTCATCCGCGAGGCCGCCGGCGTCCGTTGCCCGCAGGTCGAGAGCCGCACGGCTCTGGAGTACACCCAACGATACAAGGCGATGCGACACGACCTGGACCCGTTCTACCAGGAGGTTTACGTCAAGGGCCGTATTACTGCCGAGATGCGGTTTCTGGAGAAGATGGCCGTCTTCGCCCAGATCGAGCAGCAGATTGACGAGATCCGCGGTAAGGCCCCGCGACTCAGCCGCGAAGACATCCAAACCCAATACCACGTACACCCGGTGGTGAACTGCCCGGATATCGACGCGGCACAGGCCATGCTCGACGCGTGTAACCGGATCACGCAGACGGGCGATTCGTCCGGCGGGGTTATCGAGGTCGTGGCCACGGGTCTGCCCATCGGGCTCGGCGAGCCGGTATTCGCCAAGCTGGACGGCGAGCTGGGCCGCATGCTGGGCATCGGCGCGATCAAGGGCGTCGAGGTCGGAGCGGGCTTCGGCGTCAAGGACATGACCGGCTTCCAGTCCAACGATCAGATGCACGCCGAGGGCGACCGCGTGGTGTTCGACTCGAACAACGCCGGCGGCGTCACCGGCGGACTGAGCACGGGCCAGGACCTGGTGGTGCGGTTGGCCGTTAAGCCCACGCCGACCATCGACAAGGATCAACACACGATCGACAAGTACACCGGGGAGAACAAACGCCTGGCCGCGATCACCCGACGCGATCCGACCATTGTCGGACGGATCTGGCCGGTCGCGGAGAACTATACCGCGATGGTCCTGCTGGATCACCTGTTCATGCACTTCGGCTACCAGGCCCTGAAGGACAAGATCGCCGCCTCCGGCGGCTGACCGGCAGGGACCAGACCTCAGCCCAGCAAAAAGGGGCGTCGCCTCGCGGTGACGCCCCTCTTTTCTGTGTGGGATGACGCCCGTCGGCGGCTTGTCGTCACTCACCCTGCAGGGCGCTGACGGCCTCGGCCTCGACCTCCTCCTTGAGGAGGATCGTAGGCTTGACCAGAATCAGTAGAATCTGCTTGTCCTTGACCTCGCTGCGATTCGAGAAGAGCCTCCCGAACAGCGGTATCTTGGACAAGCCGGGCACGCCGGCCTCCCGCTCTTTCTCGGCCGTCAAAGTCAACCCGCCCAGTAAGACCGTGCCCCGATCCGGCAAAAGCACGCGGGTGGTAATAGACGTTGCATCCATGGTAGGCAGGTCATACGTATCAGTGACCAGACCCACTGTCGGGTCCACCGCCGTGGTCGTATCGGGGGTGAAGCTCACATCGTTCAGCGACACCGAGATGTTCAACAGAACGTACTTCTTATCGTCCGTGATCACCGGTGTAATCGACATGATCACGCCATCTTGAATCGTCTCGATTTCGTGTTCCCAGTATCCAAATGTACGATCCACACCGGTTGTTGTGATGGACTCGGTGGTGTACTCGCTGTCGGACTTGTAATTGGTGTAGGTGCTGACATCCAGGATCGTGGACTCACCATTCATGACCATGGCCTTGGGCGCCGTCAGGGTCTTGGCGTTGGAGTGCATCTGCGTGGCCCGGATGATGAAGTTCACCTGCAAGTCATCCAGAGGATTCCCATAAGACAGGCCAAACCCCAAGGCCGGGTTGGTGGTGGCCGTAGCCGCCAGCGAGCCCGAGATGTCGCTGCCTACCGGACGGGTCGCCTCATAAGAGCCCAAATCGATATCGCTGAACGTCCAGCGATCCCCCACGTACAGACGGGTGATCTCGACATCCAGGCCGATATCCTGCAGGAAGTTCTCATCCACGACGAGGAAGCGGGCCTCGATGGCGGCGCAGACGGCTTCGGGTTCCAGCAGGCCGCCACCGGCGGCGGTGATGGCGACGGTGGCGCCGTCCTCGATGCGCAGGGCGGCGTCGGCGGCGCTGAGGAAGTCGACGGGCATGGAAGGCAGTCTCCGGGCGGCAAGGGTTCGTCATCTCGTTTGCCGTTGACAAGGGATACACGACTCCGGATAACTGGTCAACTAGTGCGCTAGTTGACGAAAAGGTCCCCCGGTCATGATGGCCAACACGGTCAAGCTGGTCGCCGACCGCCTCCGGAAGATCGAAGTGAAATCGCCCTCGCACCTGATCATCGAGCAGATCCGCAGCCTAGTCGCCGACGGTGTGCTCAAGCCGGGCCAGAAGCTG
>ENA-OSEO01001006-OSEO01001006.1-sediment-metagenome-genome-assembly--contig:-NODE-1006-length-59261-cov-4.900226_pt1 | contig 59261 bp, 50 predicted proteins | sample MGYA00237883_ERZ534232 | MGnify/ENA metagenome assembly ERZ534232
TGGTCGCTGGTCTATTCCTTTGTCGCTACCGGGGTCTATGTCCTGGCCGTCTACGTGATCGGGCGGCTCGTCGGCCTGCCCCTGGCCTGGTACTGGTACCTGGCCGTGGTTCCCCTGGCCGACATCGTGGGCATGGTCCCGGTCTCCATCCAGGGCATCGGGGTCAGGGAGGGGGCTCTGGTCTGGCTGGCCAGCCCCCTGGTGGCCGATAAGGAGCCGGTCCTGGTCCTGTCCCTGACCATCCTGGCCGGCCTGCTTTCCATCGCCGTGATCGGCGGCCTGCTCCTGCTTCTGACCGGGGAGAGGCCGCTCCGCCGAGAGCCGGCCTCGGGCCGGATCGCTTGAAGAGGCCGCCCTGGCGAGCCGATTCGATCCGGTTCAGCGAGGTCTTGGAGTGACTCAGGGTGCTTGAGCCTGGAGGCAGAGCAGAACCCGGCCGGGCCGGGGCCGGCTGGGCCTGGGCGGGCCTGGCCCTGCTGGGGGTGGTCTACTCGGTCCTGGTTCTGGCCACCTACCTGGATTACGGCATCACCACGGACGAGCCGCTCCACCGGGAGTGGGGGCAGACCCTGGCCGACTACTTCCTGTCCTGGGGCCGGTGGCGGGGAGCGGCCGAGAACCCCCTGGACGTCTTCCCCTTTATCGGCATGTCGGTCTACGGGACCGTTTTTGACCTGCCCATGGGCCTCTGGTCCAGGCTGCTGGAGCTCGATCTGGCCGGCTTCTACCGCTGGGCCCACCTCTTCAGCCCCCTCTGGGGCCTGCTGGCCCTGGGTTCGACCGCTGCCCTGGCCTGGCGTCTGGGCGGGCCCGAGGCCGGGTGCTGGGCCTCCTGGCTCCTTTTCCTGTGCCCCCGCTTTTACGGCCACAGCTTCAACAACATCAAGGACGTGCCCCTGACCGCGACCATGACCCTGGCCGTTCTGGCCATCGTCGCCGCCCTGGACCGGCTCGACCGCGACGGCCGGCTGCCCTGGCTGGGCCTGGGCCTGGCCATGGGCCTCTGCGTCCTGACCAGGCTGAACGGCCTGGCCGTGGTGGCCATCGCCCTGGGCGGCCTGGGGCTGATGCTCCTGGGCTGGGGGATCAACCGCCGCCTCGGCCCGGCCGTCCGGGCCCCCCTGGAGGAGATCGTCTTCCGGGCCCTGCTCAGCCTGGTCGCGGCCTTCCTGGTCAACCTGGCCCTGTGGCCCTTTCTGCAGCAGCATCCGTTGGAGGCGCCGGCTATCCTCCAGTTCATCGTGTCTCAACGCCGGCCGCCCATTCCCTCGCTCTTCTTGGGCCGGATAATCGGGGCCTCGGCTCTCCCCTGGTACTACCTGCCCGCCTGGCTGGCCATCGGCCTGCCCCCGGTGCTGCTCCTGGGAGCCGGGGCGGGCCTGCTGCTCCTTCTGGGCTGCCTGGGCCGGGGGCTGGTCGCCTGGCTGCGAATCCAGCTCAGGCGGGGCGGCCGCGACGAGGCGGACCGCCTGGTCCTGGACCTGGCCCGCTGGGCGGTCGTCCTGGTCTGGGTCGCCGGCCTGGCCGGCTACCTGATGCTCAACTCCGGCCAGCTCTACGACGGCATGCGCCTGTTCCTCTTTCTCCTGCCCGGCCTGGCCTGCCTGGCTGGCCTGGCCTTCAGCCGGCTCCTGGCCCTGGCCGCACGGCGGCGCTCCTGGGCCGCCTGGGCCCTGGCCGGTCTCCTGCTGGCCGGCCTGATCGAGCCGGCCGCAGCCATGATTCGCCTCCACCCCTATCAGGTCGTCTATTTCAGCTCCCTGGCGGGCGGCCTGCCCGGGGCCGAGGGGCGCTTCGACCTGGACTACTGGGCCGGCTCGACCGGCCAGGCCGCCCGGTGGCTGACCGGCTACACCCGGGGCCTGAAAGGGCCTCTCCTGGTCAAGGTAACCGATCCCTTCGAGGGCATCGCCCTGTCCCTGGGACCCAACCTCAAGCCCCTGCCCAACTACCGGGTCAAGGACCAGCCGGCCGACTTCTTCCTGACGGTCAGGCGCTGGGACATGGCAGATTTCTACCCCCAGGCCCCGGTCATCCACCGCGTCGAGCGCCAGGGGGTCTGCCTGGCCGTGGTCAAACAACTCAGGCCGGTGGCCGGCCTGCCCTGGCCGCCGGGGGAGGGCCGGTGAGGCTGACCGTTGGCCCGGGGCGGCCGCCCCTTCTGGCCTGGGGCTCCCTGGTCCTGGCCGCCGGCCTGATCTCGGCCGCCCTCCTGATCAGGCTCCCCGAGAGGACGGTCGGGCCGGTTGAGGGATCGGGCTCCGGGACGGCCGTGGCACCCCTGCTGGCCCAGAGGAAGCTGGAGGCGACCCTGGTCTCGGAGCGGCCGGGTCTCTGCGGCGTCCGCGTCCAGGTGGCCACCTACGCCCGGCGCAACACCTGCCGGCTGGAGGCCAGGCTCTTAGACGGCGGCAAGGTCCTGGCCCGGGCCGGCCGCGGGGCCGAGTGGTTCGAGGACTTCGGCCAGGCGGACCTCTATTTCGACCGGGCCTTTAAAGAGACCGGCCGTTTCAAGGTCGTCTTTTTAAGCCCAAACTCATCGCCCCGGAACGCGGTCGGCCTCATCTGCGACGGCCGGACCGGGCGGCCCCTGACCGCGCCGGTCTATCTGGCGGGACGCCGTTCAGTCCTGGCCTGGCTGGCGGCGAACCGGAAGGATTACCACCAATTGCTCGTCGGCCTGGTCCTGTTTCTGGCCGGCGGCGGGAGCCTGGTCGGCCTGGGGGCCGGCCTGAGGGCCCGCGGAGAAAGAAAGTCGAGGACGCGGACATGAGCTGTCGGATTTGCGGCGCCCAAAAACTGGACCTCTTTCTGCACTTTCCCCAGATGCCGGCCATGGTCGAGCAGCTCCTCAAGCCCGGGCAGGTCTCGGGCGACCGGCCCCTGGAGCTGACGGTTGAACGCTGCCCCGGGTGCGGCTTCATCCAACTGCCCAAATCGCCGCTGCCCGAGGATTACTACCTCCACTACGACAAGAGCCCGGTCCACGCCGAGCGCAATCGCCTCTACCAGGAGGGGCTGGCCCAGGAGCTGGTCGCCCGCTTCGACCTGCCCGGCCGGATGATCCTGGAGGCCGGCTGCGGCGACGGCTACTTCGCCTCGCAGTTAAACGGCCTGGGCGCCAGGGTCCTGGCCGTTGAGCCGGGCGGGCCGGCCGGCGACATGGCCAGGGGGCGCGGCGTGGAGGTGGTCCGGGGCTACTTGAGCCCGGACCTGGACCTGGAGGCCGGCTCCTTCGACGCCTTTGTCGCCCGCCAGGTTCTCAGCCACGTCGAGGGCCTGACCGGCTTCGCGGCCGCGGTCAGCCGCTTCCTCAAGCCCGGCGGCCTGGGCTTCCTGGAGTGCCCGGACGTCAACCTGGTCCTCAAGGAGAGGCGCTTCTACGATTTCTTTCCCGATTACGTCAACTATTTCTCCCCGGACAGCCTCTGGCAGCTCCTGACCCGGACCGGCTTCGAGGTCCTCGAGTCCAGCTCGCGCCAGGACGGCGAGTACTTCCTCACGGTTTTCCAGAAGCCGGAGTCAGTGGATCTGGCCGGGATCTTCTCCGGCTTCACCACCAGTCTGAGGAGCATCGTCGCCGGGCTGAGGGCCCAGGGCAAGCGGGTGGCCTGCTGGGGGGCCGGGGGCAGGGGGGTCAGCCTTCTGGTCATGGCCGGCCTGGGCCGGGAGGAGATCAGCTACGTCATCGACTCCTCGCCCCTGAAGCAGGGCCGCCTCACCCCGGCCAGCCACCTGGAGGTCGTCCCGCCGGAGAGGCTCAGGACCGACCCTGTGGAGGCCATCATCATCACCGCGGTCATGTTCCAGGAGGAGATCCTCAAGGACCTCCGGACCAGGTTGGACTACCAGGGCGAGCTCATCCTCCTCCTGCCGGAGCCGCACCTGGCCTGAGGCCAAGGGGCTTGATTCAGGGCCGGCCCGGCGTTAGAATACCGCTCACTTGCCTGGCTCTGGAGAAATCGATGAAACGTGACAGAATCCACTCGGCCGGACCCTGGATTACTGACAGGGAGATCGCCTACGTCACCGACGCCGTAACCAACGGCTGGTACAGTCATTATCGGGATTACGTCCAGAAGTTCGAGCAGGCCTTCGCTCAGTACGTCGGCGTCAAGTACGCCCTGGCCACGACCTGCGGCACGGCCGCCCTGCACCTGGCCGTGGCCGCGGCCGGGATCGGGCCCGGGGATGAGGTCATCGTCCCGGACATCTCCTGGGTGGCCACGGCCAACGTGGTCAAGTACCTGGGGGCCGAGCCGGTCTTCGTGGACGTGGACCCGGACTCCTGGACCATGGATCCCCAGGCGGCCCGCCGGGCCGTCACCCCCAGGACCAGGGCCCTCTTCCCGGTCCACCTCTACGGCCATCCGGCCGACATGGCCGCCCTCACGGACCTGGCCGAGGAAAAGGGCCTCCTGGTCATCGAGGACGCCGCCCCCGCGGTCGGATCCAGGTTCCAGGACCGGATGGTGGGCACCTTCGGGCTGGCCGCCGGCTTCAGCTTCCAGGGGGCCAAGATGATGATCACCGGCGAGGGGGGCATGTTCGTCACCAACGACGAGGCCAGCTTCCGCCGGGCCGAGAGCCTCATCGAGCACGGCCGGGACGACTCCAAGGGCATGTTCTACTCGGCTGAGATCGGCTATCAGTACACCATGGCCAACCTGCTGGCCGCCCTGGGCCTGGCCCAGTTGGAGCGGGTCGGGGAGCTGATCGAGCGCAAGCGCCGCCTCTTCGACTGGTACCACCAGCGTCTGGGCCGGCTCGAAGGCCTGAGCCTGTTCAAGGAGAAGCCGGGCTGCTTCTCCAACTGCTCCTACCCCTCGATCCTGGTCGACCCCAAAATCATCGGCCTGGACGAGCTGAGGCTCAAGCTCAGGGAGCGGGGCATCGACACCCGGCCGGTCTTCCCGCGCCTGAGCCCCTTTCCCGCCTTCGGCCCGGCCGACACCCCGGTCGCCCGGAGGGTGGCCGAGACCGGCCTGAACCTGCCCACGGCCGCCTACCTCGACGAGGAGGACGTGGAGGATGTCTGCGCGGCCATCAGGGAGATCACCGGCCTTTGAGGCGTCCAGGGCAGGGCAGGGGCTGAAATGGGAGTCAGGGCGGCCGATTTCATCCTGGACTTCCTGGCGGCCCGGGCGGTCGACAAGGTCTTTCTCCTCACCGGCGGCGCCCTGACCTACGTCATTGACGCCTTCCACAAAAGAAGCGACATCGGCTACGTCTGCGTCCGCCACGAGCAGGCGGCGGCCATGGCCGCGGACGGGTTCAGCCGGGTCCGGCCCGATTCCATCGGCGTGGCCCTGACCACCTCCGGTCCGGGAGCGACCAACCTCCTGACCGGGACCGGCTGCTCCTGGTTCGACTCGATCCCCTGCCTCTACATCTCCGGTCAGGTCAACACCTACGAATCGCGCCAGGGCCGCTCGGTCCGGCAGGTCGGCTTCCAGGAGATGGACATAGTCGACGTCATCGCCCCCATCGCCAAGTACGCCGTCCGGGTCGAGGAGGCGAACCAGGTTCCCTGCGCCCTGGAGCGGGCCTATCACGAGGCCAAGTCCGGCCGGCCCGGCCCGGCCCTCTTGGACCTGCCCATGGACGTCTCCCGGACCGAGATCGACCTGGACAGGGCGGCTCGCTTCCATCCGCCCGACGAGGCCGGGCGGCTCAGGGCCGGCGTGGACGCCGCCCTGGACCAGTGTCTGGCCTGGCTGGCCGAGGCCCGGCGGCCGGTCATCCTGGCCGGCGGCGGGGTCCGCCTGGCCAGCGGTGCGGCCGGTTTGAAGAGGCTGGCCGAAGGGGCCGGGATTCCGGTGGTGGTCAGCCTCAACGGCCTGGACGCCCTGCCGCACGACAGTCCGGCCTACATCGGCTTCATCGGGGTCTACGGCAACCGGGGGGCCAACCTGGCCCTGGCCAACGCCGACCTGCTGATCGCGGTGGGCAGCCGCCTGGACACCCGCCAGACCGGCACCCAGCCGCCCAGTTTCGCCCGGGAGGCCAGGAAGATAGTCGTGGACGTGGACGCCAACGAGCTGGCCCACCACCGGGTCCAGGTCGACCTGCCCGTCCAGGGCGACGCGGCCTATTTCCTGGAGGCCCTGGCCGCGGCCGCGGCCAAGACCAAGCTGCCCGACTTCTCGGTCTGGCTGGCCCAGGCCCGCCGCTGGTCAGCCGCCTTCCCGGCCGATGAGGGCCGGCGGCGGGACGGCGGACCGGGCGTCGACCCCTACGCCTTTTTCCAGTCCCTCTCCCGGGTGATGGCCGACGACGACGTGGTCAGCCTGGACACCGGCCAGAACATGGTCTGGGGGGTCCAGAGCCTGGCCCCCAGGGGCGGGATGCGCGTTTTCACCGCCGGGGGCATGTCGCCCATGGGCTACGCCTTTCCGGCGGCCATCGGCGCCTCGGTCGGCCGAGGCGGCCGGCGGGCCATCGCCGTCAACGGCGACGGGGGCATGCAGATCAACATCCAGGAGCTGCAGACCCTGGCCGACACCGGGCTGCCGGTCAAGGTTTTCGTGGCCAACAACCGCTCTCTGGGCCTGATCAGGCAGTTCCAGGACGTCTACTTCGAGGGCCGGCACGAGGCCAGTGTGCCGGGCAAGGGCTACGGCGCGCCGGACTTCGTCAAGGTGGCCCAGGCCTTCGGCCTGCCCGGGGTCAGAATCGAGACCGAGGCCGGACTCGATCAGGTCGTCCGGCGGGTCCTGGAGACGGACGGGCCGGTGCTGGCCGACGTGGCCATCCGGGACCGGGCCGACGTGGTGCCCAAGCTCATCGTCAACAAGCCCATCGAAGAGCAGTCCCCGGAGCTGGACCCCGAGGTGCTGCGCCGGAACTTGATCGTCCGGCCCTATCGTCCGGGCGGGTAGGGGGCGGCGTGGGCGGCAGGAAGCTCGTCTCCATCGTCATCCCGGCCTGGAACGAGTCCGAGGTCATCGACGAGCTGGCCCGCCGGCTCAAGGCGCTGATGGAGCGCCAGCCCGGCTATGACTTCGAGGCCATCATCGTCGAGAACGGCTCCTGGGACGACAGCTGGGACAAGCTCAGCGCCCTGAGCCGGCGGGACCCCCGCTTCAAGATCGTCCAGCTCTCCCGCAACTTCACCGCCGACGGCGGGGTCATGGCCGGCCTGCACCTGGCCAGCGGGGACGCGGCGGTGATCATGAACGCCGACCTCCAAGACCCGCCGGAGCTGGTCGACCAGTTTCTGGCCAGGTGGGCCGAGGGCTACGAGATCGTCTACGGCGTCATCGAGCGGCGCAGGGGAGAGCCCTGGCTCAAGCGCCGCCTGAGCGACGCTTACTACGGCCTGATCAACCGGCTCACCGGCGGCCTGATCCCCCAGGACGTCTCCGATTTCAGGCTGATCGACCGCAAGGTCCTCCTGGCCATGAACCGGATGTTCGAGACCAGCCGCTTCACCCGGGGGCTGTCGATCTGGACGGGCTTTCGCCAGATCGGCGTGCCTTTTGTCCGGCCGGCCCGCTTCGCCGGGGAATCCAAGGCCCCCTTCCTCGAACTGGTCAGGGAGGCCTTCGACGGCATCTTCGCCTTCAGCCACGTGCCCCTCAGGCTGGCCACCTACCTGGGCCTGACCATCTCCGGGGCGGCCTTCCTCTTCCTGCTGTGGCAGTTCCTGGCCACGATCCTCCGGGGCCGCAGTTTTCCCGGCTATCTGACCCTGGTTTCCCTGGTCCTGATCCTCTTCGGCCTGCTCTTCTTCATCATCGGCGTCATGGGCGAATACCTGGCCCGCATCTACGACGAGGTCAAGGCCCGGCCCAATTTCATCATCCGCCAGACAGTAGGCTTCGATCCGCCGCCGGCCGAGGAGGACCTGATCGGCACCCGGTTGAGGAGGAGTTGAGAAATGGCCTCGGTTCCCCCCATCAAGGACATCCCGGTGGTCATCCTCTGCGGGGGCAAGGGCATTCGCATCCGTGAGGTCTCGGAGCTGGTGCCCAAGCCCATGCTCAGGATAGGGGATCAGCCCATTCTCTGGCACATCATGATGATCTATGCCGCCCACGGCTTCCGCCGCTTCATCCTCTGCCTGGGCTACATGGGCGATCAGATCAAGGAGTACTTCCTCAACTACCACGCCATGACCCGCGACGTGACCCTCCACTTCAACGGCGACGGCTCGCCGCCCCGCATCGAGTACCACCGCCACCCGACCTTCAACCCCGACTGGTCGGTCACCCTGGCCAACACCGGGCTCAACACCCTGACCGGCGGCCGGGTGGCCCGCCTGGCCGAGTACCTGGATCAGGACCTCTTCATGCTGACTTACGGCGACGGCCTGGGGGACGTAAACCTCCGGGCCTCCCTGGAGCACCACCGGACCCACGGTGCCCTGGTCACGGTCACCGGAGTCAGGCCCTCCAGCCGGTTCGGCCTGATCGGCGTGGACGGGGACAGGATCGTCAGCTTCGCCGAGAAGCCTCAGATCCACGAAGGCTACATCTCGGGCGGGTTCATGGTCTGCCAGAGGAGCTTCGTCACCGACTACCTGAGCCCGGCGGCCGACTGCGTCCTGGAGACCGACGGCCTGGCCAGGGTGGCCGAGGACGGCGGCATGGTCGTCTTCAGGCACGACGGCTTCTGGATGCCCATGGACAATTCCAACGAGTACAATGCCCTCAATGACCTCTGGGAAAAGGGGCAGGCCCCTTGGCGGATCTGGTAGCCTGAAGTGAGCCTTCCCTTCGGCGGCTACTACCGGGGCCGCAGGGTCCTGGTCACCGGCCATACCGGCTTCAAGGGGGGCTGGCTGGCCCGCTGGCTCCTGGAGCTGGGGGCCGAGGTGACCGGGGCCGCCCTGGATCCGCCCACCGAGCCCAGCCTCTTCCGGCTCCTCTCCCTCCAGCGCCGGCTCAGGGACGAGAGGCAGGACGTGCGGGATCTGCCCGGCCTGAACCGACTGGCCAGGGAGGCGCGGCCCGAGCTGGTCTTCCACCTGGCCGCCCAATCCCTGGTCCGGCGGGGTTTCCAGGAGCCCCTGGCCACCCTCCAGACCAACGTCCTGGGCACGGCCAACGTCATCGAGGCCGCGGCCGGGGCCGGAGCCGGGGCGGCGGTGGTGGTCACTTCGGACAAGTGCTACCGCAACGACGAGAGCGAGCGGCCCTTCCGGGAGGGCGACCCTCTGGGCGGCTGCGATCCCTACAGCTGCAGCAAGGCCGCGGCCGAGATGGTCGTCGAGGCCTACCGGGCCGTGTTCGGCCGGGGAGGGCCGCTGCTGGCCTCGGTCAGGGCGGGCAACGTCATCGGGGGCGGCGACTGGGCCGAGGAGCGGCTGGTCCCGGACCTGGTCCGGGCCCTGGCCCAGGGCCGGCCGGTGGCCTTGAGGAGCCCCGGGGCAGTCCGGCCCTGGCAGCACGTCCTAGAGCCCCTGGCCGGCTACCTGGATCTGGGCCGGCGCCTGGCCCAGGGACAGGACAGCCTGGCCGCGGCCTTCAACTTCGGCCCCGAGCCCGCCTCCTTCCTGACCGTCAGGGAGCTGGTCGAGATCTGCCTCAGCCACTGGCCCGGCGGCCGCTGGGAAGACGCCTCCGACCACCAGGCCGGCCAGCCCGTGGAGGCGCGCACCCTCTGCCTGGACAGCGCCAGGGCGGCCCGGGACCTGGCCTGGCGGCCGCTCCTGTCCATCGGGCAGGCCGCGGCCTGGACCATGGAGTGGCACCAGGCCCACCAGGCCGGGGGTAACCTGGAGGCGATCACAGCCGGCCAGCTCGAAGGCTACGTCGAACTGGCCGCGAGCAAGGGCGTGGGTTGGGTTCGAGACTGAAGAACCGGGTCTTTGTCCTGGGCATTGACGGGGGCACCTGGCGGATCTTCAAGCCGGCCGTGGCCGCGGGGAGGATGCCCTTCCTGGGCCAGCTCCTGGCCCGGGGCAGCCACGGCCGCCTCTGGGCCAACACGCCGCCCAACACCCCGCCGGGCTGGACCTCGCTCCTGACCGGCCTGCGGCCGGGCAGCCACGGCCTCTTCGACTTCCAGGTCAGGCGGCCCGGCAGCTACGACCTGGCCCTGGTCGGCCCGGAAATGGTCGGCCGCCCCAACGTCTTCCAGCTTCTTTCCCGGGCCGGCTGCCGAGTCGGCCTGGTCAACATCCCCTTCACCTACCCGCCTTTCCCTGACCTGAACGGGTTCCAGGTCAGCGGCTTCACCACCCCGCCCGGGGTGAGGGATCACGTCCGGCCCCCGGACCTGCCGCAGCGCTACCCGGGCCTGGTCCCGCCGGCCTTCACCTATCCCCAGACCTTCTACCAGCCGGGCCGGGCCAGGCAGTTCGCGGCCGAGAACGTCCGCCGCCAGGCCGAGGCGGCCCGGATGATCCTCAAGCTGATGGACGCCGAGCCCTGGCAGGCCATGATGGCCGTCCTGCTCGAGAACAGCGAGGTCCTCCACCGGGCCATCCACCTGCTCCTGCCCGACCACCCGGCCGGGCGCAGGTCCGGCGAGCCGGGCGGCCGGGAGGCGATCCTGGACTTCTACGAGGCCCTGGACGAGTCCCTGCGGCTGATCCTGACCGCCCTGGGGCCCCGGACCCACGCCGCTATCGTCTCGGACCACGGCTTCATCGGCGGCCGGACCTTCATCTACCTCAACACCTGGCTTCTCAGGGAGGGCTACCTCAGGATCAAGCCCCAGGCCCTGGCCCGGCTCAAGCGCCTCCTCTTCGCCGCCGGCCTGACCGTCAGCCGGGTCTTTCACCTCCTGGAGAGCCTCCACCTGGCGGACCGGGTGGAAAGCAGCTCCGAGGCCAGGACCAACCGCTCTCTGCCCGAGCGGCTGGCCAAGCGGCTCTTCCTCTCCTTCGAGGACGTGGACTGGCCCCGGACCCGGGCCTACTCCGTCGGCCGCTGCACCGGGGCCATCTACCTCAACCTGGCCAGCCGGGAGCCCCAGGGTTCGGTCCGGCCGGGCCGGGAGGCGGAGGGTCTCCTGGACGAGATCGGGGCCAAGCTCTCGGCCTGGCGAACCCCTGACGGCCGGCCCAGGTTCAAGGTCAGCCGCAGAGACGAGGTCTACCAGGGCGAGATGGTCGAGCGGGCGCCGGACCTGATCATCGAGCCCCTTGAGGAGGGCGATTACTTTTTCGGGCTGGTCGACTTCGCCTCCCACCGGGTCGCCGAACCGGCCTACCGGGTCAGCGGGGCCCACCACCCGGAGGGGATGTACCTCTGGCTGGGTCCCGGGGTCAAGGCCGGCCATGAGGGGCCGGACTATCATCTGGAGGACTTAGCCCCGACCCTGCTCCGCCTGCTCGGCTTCCGGCCGCCGGACTTCATCGAGGGCCGGCCCATGGCGGGCTGCTTCGAGGGCCTGGCCGAGCCCGAGGAGGACCTGCCCGGCTACCGCCCGGCCCCCCGGCCGGAGCGCGGCCGCAGCCAGGCCGAGAAGGAGATGATTGAGAGGCGCCTCAGGGAGCTGGGCTACCTGGCCTGAGGGGGCCGGCCTCCCTCAGACCAGTCCCGGATCCATCTCCTTGTCCAGCTTGAGCCTCGGGAGTTTGAGATAAAAAGGATATATTGACAATTTGTTTAAGTAATTTATTATTGATATAAGATCAAGCTATTGGCGACCACCCTAGTATCTAACAGCGGTTAGAGCTGGCCGGACAAACCGCATCGAACTGTAAGCGGTGGCTGGCCTGAGAAGGTCGCTTTATTTCTTGGGCCGGGCAGGGATGAATACCGAGAGGCAGTCCGTGGCCAGGCCGGCGGGCGTCGCCTCGGTTCTAGTTGCCCGATGTTCTGCTATTCCTTGTTTAGCTTGGTCAATGCGCTAAGGGGAACTCTCGATGAAGATTAAGCTCATTGCCTTCGAGCATGGCATAAGCTGCATTGGTTTTCGGCGATTGAGCTCCCTCCTTAAGTCTAAGGGGTATGACGTTGAAACTTTCATCTATAATCTCTCAGGCGCAAGCATGCAATATAGAGGCATACTTTTTAAGGCGGCCTACGGGAAAAGAGCATCCTTCAATGAAGAATTTATGGCAGGCTTGAGAGATGCTACCTTCGTAGGCGTCTCGGGCATGAGCTCCGCCGCGGAAGTGACCAAGCAGTTCATCCTGAGACTGAAGGAAATCAACCCGGACTGCTTCGTGGCCTGGGGTGGTGTGCACGCGACGGTGTTCCCGGAAGACGCCATCAACTATGCCGACGCTGTCTGCATAGGCGAGGGCGAGAGGGCTATATCGGAATTATTGGAACGCCTTGACCGGGGGTTAGCCTATCTGGACACACCTGGTTTCTGGTTCAGTCGCCCTGAAGGGACCATACGGAATCCCACCGCCCGGCTCCTGAGCAACGCCGAATTATCTGAGATGCCCTACCAGGATTACGGTTTTGATATTTGGCACGTAACCGATAAAAAAATAGTTATTATGACAAAAGATATTTATTTTGGCGAACAAGGCTCCAGCTATCGGACTCTCTGGTCCCTGGGGTGCCCATTCAGCTGCACCTATTGCAGTAATTCTACCTTTATAAGTAATAACAAAGATAACGCGAAAATAAGATACCCTTCATCTGAACATATAACCGGAGAAATTTATCAAATATTAAAACTGCATAATTACATAAATTATATAATTTTTCAGGACGACCTTTTTCTCTTAATTAACCAACACGACATAGAGGAATTTGCCAATCTATACAGCAGTAAAATCGCCTTGCCATTTTTTATTGCAGGATTGCATCCCAATGTAATAAATGAGCAAAAAATTAAAATACTTCTGGATGCCGGAATGCGTAAAGTCCGTATGGGAATACAATCCGGATCTGATAAAATTCTATCTTTTTATAAACGAAAACACACAAGGGCGGATATTTTAAAGAAAACAAATTATCTAGCCGATCTTTATCCAAGAATAATACCGCCTTTTTATGATATTATAATTGACAACCCAATAGAAACTGAAAATGATAAGATGGAGACAATATCCTTGCTCTATAAAATTGCCAGGCCCTATTGCCTTTATGTATTCGGCCTTCGAGTTATTCCCGGGACAAGTCTCGCCGAGTTCGCCGAGCAGCATCCAGAACTACCCTTTTTGACCATTAACATAACCTATCATCAGCTCCAAGACGTTGGCTTCGGTTTTCTCGTTTACCTGCTTGGATTCTGGCGACCGCCGCTTCGCTTCTTCAATCTGTTGGTTTGGCTTTCAAAGAAAAAATGGTTCGCCAGACCCGGCCTGTTTACGGTCAAGGTACTGTGCCTTATAAAACGAGCCTACTACGAACTTAAGATGATGAACCTACAGCCCATAGCGGTTTTCTCGCCGCGTGCGGCCCGGTTTGTGCAAAAGGTGCTGTGGCGAGGTCCGAAACGGGCGTGGCAATGCTCGGGCGAAGCCCCGGGAAAACTGCCGGAAGATACAACCCAGAACCAATCGCTGGAACGCTAGCCCCTTTTTCAGACCAGTCCCGGCTCCATCTCCTTGTCAGGCTTGATCCCCAGGAGCTTGAGGACCGTGGCCGCCAGCTGGGTCTGCTTGGGCGTCTTGCCGGCCAGGTCGAGCTTGAGGTTGCTGAAGAGCACCCCGGGCACGAACGAGGCGTCGATGCAGTGGTCGCCCGACCACTTCTGGGTGTTGTCCTCGAAGACCTTGGGCCCGGACCCGCCGATGGCCGTAGTCCAGGAGACGCGGTAGGGCGGATTGTAGCCGACCACCAGCTCCGGGGCCTGCTCGGCCAGGGGGCCGGAGTAGATGTCGGCCTTGCGGTGGACCTGATGGACCACCGGCCGGCCGCTGGCCTGGTCCTTGAGCTTGGCCAGGCGCTTGGCCAGCTCCTCGGCCGTGGCCTGGGCCTCCTGGCCTGGCTTGACCTGGCCGTCCTTTTCCCGGCCGGCCAGGTTGAGGTAGATGGAGCCGAAGCCCAGGGCGTAGGCCTTGGTCCCGGACCAGTCCACGTGCTCGAAGAGCTCGCCGTGGTTGTCGGGGTCGTGCTTCTTGAGCTTGAGGTAGCCGGCCTCGGCCAGCCAGGTGTTGAGGTTGACCGAGCGGGTGTAGGGCTCGAAGCCGTGGTCGGAGCAGATGAAAAGGGCCGTCTTGTCGTCCAGGGCCTTCATGGTCCGGCCGATGACCTGGTCCATGACGCCGTAGTGATCGTCGATGACCGGGCCCAGCTTGGCCGCCAGCTGGGCGTCAAAGAGAGGGTGCCGGGGGTCCCTGAGCCGCCAGAACATGTGCTGGATCCGATCCGAGGTGTCGAAGACGAAGGCCAGGAGTCCCTCCTTGAGCCGGCCCAGTTCGTAATCGAACATCTTCTCCCGCTCGGCGCTGATGTCCTGGCACATCTGGAGGAAGGCCTCGTCCGGGATCTTCTCCTCGCTAAGGCCCTTGGTCTCCTCGGGCATGCCTAAAGTGGCGTAAGGGCCGCCGACGACCTTGGCCAGCTCGGCGGCGTAGCCCTCGGGCTCGGCCAGGGGGAAGCAGGGCTCGTCCGGGTCGATCTGGACCGGGGTCAGGTAGAGGCCCAGGGGATTCAGACTGGTCAGGAAGAAGCGGGCGATGCCCTTGACGTGACCCCGCAGGCCGACGCTGAAGTTGAAGTGGAGCCAGTCAGACCACTGGCCCTGGGCCAGGGTCAGCTCCTGGGACTCGGTCTTGAGGACCAGCCTGTCGGCCTGGCGGGTGAGATTGAGCTTGACCGTGGCGAAGGAGCGGCGGCCGAAGGAGGCGGTCATGGGGCCGCGGACCTCGGTCTCGGCGGCCTGGCCGTTGAAGCTGACCCCGATCAGCTCGCCCCTCATGTCCGGATCTTCCTTGGCCTGCTCGGCGTAGAAGACGTAACGGCCCAGCGAGCCGCGCACGTCCGGGGCGCCCAGGCCGGAGAGCATCCGGGCCTTGGAGCCCTTGGCCGGGAAGGTGACCGGCCAGCGGACCACCGTGGCCGGCAGGCCGGCCTGGGCGGCCACGTCCCAGAAGGCCTGGCCGGATTTGGGATCGACGTACTCGCCGCCGCCGAAGCCGAACTTGGAGCGCTTGAGCTTGACCAGGGACAGGTCGGGCAGGTAGTCCCTGGGGTTGCGGATGATGAAGTCGTAGATGCCGTGCACGCCCGGGTTGGCCCCGCTGGCGATGCCGGACCAGGCCACCGGGCTCTGGGGCGGGTTGACCGTGGCCAGGGGCGAGAAGGTGCCCCCCTCGGCCAGCCTGGCCAGGTTGGGCAGCCGGCCCTGGGCCATCAGTTCGCGGCAGATGCGGACGTCCATACCGTCGATGCCCAGGACGACGGCCCGCTTGGCGGTGGGGGTGGACATGGCTCTTCCCTCAGACGGTCTCAGGCCCAGACACAAGCCCAGACCGGTGAGGCCGGTGGTGACGATGAACTGGCGGCGGGTGGCCCCAGTCGGATGAGAGCCCATGGCCCTAATCGGCCTTGGGCTTATGGGACTTGAAGATCGAGAACATCGCTCCGAAAGCGCGCCTGACCGGTCTGAAGGCGAAAGCCAGGCCGGCGCCGGCAAAGGCCAGAAGGGGCGCGATCATCGAGTAGACGTAGCCGCCGGTGCCGGGATCGATGTAGGCCAGGGCCCTGGAGGCTGACCCCAGGACCAGCACCGAAGCGGCCAATGCGACTCTGAGCACCATCAAGCCTCCTGAGTTTTTATCCCGCGAACGAAACAAGGCGAGTATACTTCAGTCGGTATCTGATTTCAAGGCTGGCAGGGGAGGAAGGAAATGCCGCCGGGAACCGTTATCTGGCTGACCGGTCCGCCCGGTCTGGCCAAGTCCGAGATCGCCTACCGGGCGGCCGAGGATCTGGACGGCCGCGGCGTCGAGGTCGAGGTTCTGGCCGAGGCCGAGGTGGCCGAGCAGATGTTCGAAGCCGAGCCTCAGACCGAGGAGGAGCGCCTCATCCGGGTCCTCCGCCTGGCCACCCTGGCCGGGCTGCTGGCCCGGCACGGGGTGGTGGTTCTGGTGGCCTCGTCCGCGCCCTCGGCCGAGCACCGGCTCCGGGCCAGGGAGAGGACCGGGGAGATGATCGAGGTTCTCATCAAGGGCCAGGTCGAAACGGCCGGCTACGAGCCTCCCCCGGAGCCGGCCCTGACCCTGGACGCGGGCCAGCTCGGCCCCGAAGGCGCCGCGGCCGGCCTGCTGGCCTTCCTGGACAAAGAGGATGACTCCGCGGCGATCAAGCAGCGGCTGGCCGATCTGGGCTACCTCTAGGCTCCCTCGGGGCAGGGGAGGAGAGGGGCGGCCTTGAGCCGGCCGGCCGATCGGCCTCCCTCCTGGCTCTGGCCGGCCGCCTGGGCGGTCCTGATCGGCCTGGGCGCCGTCTTGAGGCTGCTCTATCTCAACCTGCCCCTGCGCTACGACGAAGCGGTCACCTTCTTCACCGCCCGGACCGATTCCCCGCTGGCCCTCCTGGCCGGCTACTCGCCCAACAACCACCTTTTCCACACTCTCCTGGTCCGGCTGTCCATCGGCCTGTTCGGGCCGGCCGAGTGGGCCGTCCGGCTGCCCGCCCTGCTGGCCGGCCTGGCTCTGATCCCCTCGGTCGGTTTCATCTTCGGCCGGGTCTTCGGCCGGGAGGAGGGCTTCCTCGGAGCGGCCCTGACGGCCGCCTCGGGCTGGCTGGTCTTCTACTCGGTCAACGGCCGGGGCTACCAGCTGACGGCCCTCCTGGCCCCCTGGGCCTTCTACGCCGCCTGGCAGAGCTTCCAGAGCCGCCGGCCGGTCTGGGACCTGGCCGCCGGGCTCCTGGCCGGGGCGGCCGTGGCCACGGTGCCTAGCCTGCTCTGGGTCGCGGCCGGCCTGACCCTGGCCCTGGCCGCCGTCCCTGGCCCGCCCGGGGTCAGGCTGGGCCGGCTGATCCGCTTCGGCCTGGCCGCCGGGGTGGCGGCGACGGTCTTATACCTGCCCATGCTGCTTCAGAGGGGCCTGGCCCCCCTGGTGGACAACCCCCACGTCGCCCCGGTCGGCCTGGCCGCGGCAGCCAAGTCACTGGTCTTTCAGGTGGTCGAGGTGGCCGGCCTGATCTGGCCGACCATGGGCCTGGGCTGGCTGAGCCTGGCCCTGATTCTGGCCGCCGGGGCGGCCCTCCTCTGGCGGCGGCCGTCGCCGGCCGAGTGGTTCGTGCTCCTGATGCTGCCCTGGCCCTTTCTCTGCGAGCTGGTCCAGCGGGTCAGGGCGCCAGGCCGCAGCTTCCTCTTCCTGGCCCCCCTGGTCTACCTCCTCTGGCTCAGGGCCCGGCCCCGGCGCTGGGACGCCTGCCTGGACGGCTGGCGGCTGGCCGGCTGGGGCACGGCCCTGACTCTCGGCCTGGGCCTGGCCCTGGCGGCTGGCGGTGGCGTGCCCTCGAGCCAGGACACCGGGCCTTCGCCCTCAGCCAGGCCGGCGGCGGCCTTCCTGGCCGGTCCGGCCGGGCTCAGGGCCGGCGACAAGGTCATAGCCGATGTCCCGGACGACGCGCCCCTGGCCTACTACCTTTTCCGGGCCGGCCTCGACGACCGGGCCATTCTGCCCCGGGGCCGCCTGAGTCCGGGGAGGATGTTTGTCCTGGAGACCCGGGCCAACCCCTTATCGCTCCTGGCCAGGCGCTGGCCGGGACTGGAGGAGCGCCGCTCCCGCCAGGCGGCGGCCTGGCCGGGGGCGGAATTGTGGCTGGTCGAGCCGGCAGGAGAGTCGGACTGAGCCCGTGGCTCCAGGCTCCGGCCGCGACAGTTGGGTTGAACGGGACTGGGAAGTGTGTTAATCAAAGACGTTCTGGTCAAAGGGCCCCGGCCCGGTTGACTATCAAGTTTTCCTGACGGCCAACGGTTGGGCGCTCAGCTTGCTGAGCGTGTAACCGAGAGAGCGGAGCTGTAAATTAATAACCTCCGGTCAAGGAATCCTCGATGGAGTTCATTGATCTCAAAAAACAGTATCAAATGCACAAAACGATAATAGACGCCGCCGTGGCCGAGGTGATGGCCTCGGGGCGATACATTCACGGCCGCCAGGTGGCCGAGCTGGAAGAACGACTGGCCGCCCACGTCGGGGTGAGGCAGGCCGTCGGGCTTAGTTCGGGCACCGACGCCCTGCTGGCCGCCGTGATGTCCCTGGGCCTCAAGCCCGGCGACGAGGTCATCTGCCCGGCCTTCACCTTCATCGCCCCGGCCGAGGCGGTCGCCCTTCTGGGCGGCCGGCCGGTCCTGGTGGACGTGGAGCCGGTCTGCGGCACCATCGAACCCGCGGCCGCGGCGGCGGCGATCACCTCCCGGACAGTCGGCCTGGTGGCCGTGGACCTGTTCGGCCAGTGCGCCCGGCTGGAGGAGATCGAAGCCCTGGCCGGCCGGCGCGGGTTGTGGATCATCGAGGACGCGGCCCAGTCCTTCGGGGCGGAGAGGCTGGGCCGGAAGGCCGGCTCCTTCGGCCAGATCGGGGTGACCTCCTTCTTCCCGGCCAAGCCCCTGGGGGCCATGGGCGACGCCGGCATGGCCTTCACCGACGACGAACAACTGGCCGAGAAGATTCGGGCTCTTAGGGATCACGGCCAGGCCGGCCGCTACCAGCACCTCCACCTGGGCTTCAACGGCCGGCTGGACACCCTCCAGGCGGCGGTTCTCCTGGCCAAGTTCAGCTTTTTCGAGGCCGAGCTCAAGAGCCGGCAAGCCGCGGCCGAGATCTACGGCCGGGCCCTGGCCGGCCTGTCGCCCGTGGAGCTGCCCAGGCTCCTTAAGGGCAACACCTCCACCTGGGCCCAGTACACCATCAAGTGCCCCGACCGCGAGGGCCTGTCCGCCCATCTCCAGGACAGGGGAGTGCCCACGGCCGTCCACTACCCCCGGCCGCTGCACCGGCAGCCTGTCTTCGAGGGACTGGCCCGCGCCGCCGGCGACCTGCCCGTGGCCGAGGACCTCTCCCGGCGGGTCCTCTCCCTGCCCATGCACCCCTACCTCGAGCCGGCCGAGCAGGCTCTGGTCGTCGAGGCCGTGGCCAGCTACTTCGCCGCTCCGGCCTGGCGGGAGGCCGAGCGGGCCAGCCTCTAGACCGGGGCGCCCCGGGCGGGCCCGGACCGGCCGCGGAGACGGGAGCAGAGCGTCAGCCATGAAGGTGTCCATCGTCATTCCCTGCTTCAACGAGGTGGAGACCATCGCCCAGATCGTGGCCCTGGTCGAGGCCGTGAATCTGGAACACGAGAAGGAGATCGTCATCGTCGATGACTTCTCCACCGACGGCACCAGGGAGGTTCTGGCCGACCTGGCCGGCCGGGACGACTCGATCAGGACCGTGCTCCACGAGCGCAACCGGGGCAAGGGGGCGGCCCTGAGGAGCGGCTTCGCCGCGGCCAGCGGCGAGGTGATCATCATCCAGGACGCCGACCTGGAGTACGACCCCCTGGATTACCCCAAGCTCCTCCGGCCCATCGTCGAGGGCAAGGCCGAGGTGGTCTACGGTTCCCGCTTCGCCGGGGGCGAGTCCCACCGGGTCCTCTATTTTTGGCATTCGGTCGGCAACAAGCTGCTGACACTCTTCTCGAACTTATTTACCAATCTCAATCTCAGCGACATGGAGGTCTGCTACAAGGTCTTCAAGAGAGAGCTCCTGGAGCGGATCAGCCTCCAGGAGGACCGCTTCGGCTTCGAGCCCGAGTTCACGGCCAAGATCGCCCGCCTGGGCTGCCGCATCTACGAGGTCGGCATCTCCTATCACGGCCGGACCTACGACGAGGGCAAGAAGATCGGCTGGAAGGACGCCCTGAGGGCGGTCTTCGTCATCCTCAAGTACGGCCTGTTCCGCTAAGGGCCGCCCCCCGTCCCTCACCCCGGGTTGAACAAGGAAGCCGTTTTCCCTGTCCAGATTCCCGCCCACGGGCAGCGGCGCGGCCAGGGTGGCCCGGAACACCCTCTGGCTGAGCGCGGCGCGCCTGGGAGCCAAGCTGCTCAGCCTGCCCCTGGTCATCGTCCTGGCCAGGGGGCTGGGGCCGGAAGACTTCGGCCAGTGGGCCCTGGCCGTGTCGCTGGTGGCCGTGCTGGCCACCCTGGCCGACGGCGGCTTCCAGACGGTCACCATCCGCGACCTGGCGCCCCGGCTGGAGCGGAGCCGTTCCTACTGGCTCAAGACGCTCAGGGCCCGGCTCTGGCTGAGCGGCCTGGCCGCCTTGGGTCTGATTTTGTGGGGGCTCCTGGCCGGCCGGGGCCAGGGCTCGACGGGGCTCTACCTGCTGGCCGGGGTCCTGCTCTTTCCCGAGGCTCTGCTCCGGGCCGGCCAGGCCGTGCTCAACGCCTGGGAGCGGATGGACGTCTCCTCGGCCCTCAGCTTAATCCAGGCGGCCGGCGGGGCCCTCTTCGTGGGCGGGGTGGTCTGGCTGGGCCAGGGCCTGTGGGCCGCGCTCTGGACCCTGGTGGCGGTCAATCTGGCCTCGGCCGGGCTGATGCTCTGGCGGCTGAGGCCCTTCCTGCCGGGCCGGGAGATCGAGACCCGCTCGGCCTGGCGGCTGTTCGCCTCGGCCTTCCCTTACGGCCTCCTGGCCCTGCTGACCATCCTCTACTTCCGGGTGGACGTGATCATGCTGGCCAGCCTCAGGGGGGCCCAGGCGGCCGGCCACTACAACGCCGCCTACCGCCTCTTCGAGGCCGGCCTGATCCTGCCCGCGGCCCTGACCGGGGCCCTCTTTCCGATCATGGCCCGCCAGTTGGCCGCCGGGGAGAGGGGCGCCCTGGCCGCCAGCTTCAGCCAGGCGGTCAGGTTCCTGGTCATCCTGGCCCTGCCGGCCGCGGTGGCCATGACCTTCTACGCCCCCTGGCTGATGGACCTCTTCTTCGGTCAGGCCTACGTCCAGGCGGCCGGGGTCCTGACCGTGCTGGGCTGGAGCTGGATCTTCTTCTTCATCAACGCCCCGGTGGGCAACCTCCTGGCCGCTTCGGACCTGATGCCCAGGTTCGTGCCCTGGGCCGCGGCCAACACCGGGCTCAACATCGGGCTCAACTTCTGGCTGATTCCGCCCTACGGTCCGGCCGGAGCGGCCGCGGCCACCCTGATCAGCGAGATCACCTCCCTGGGCATCCAGATCGTCTTTGCCCGGCGCATCCTCCAGGCCTGGCCGCGGCTGCCGGCCCTGATGGCCCGGCCCGGCCTGGCCGCGGCGGTTCTGTTCGGCTTCTGGGCCCTGCCGTGGCGCGGCTGGCTGAACCCCTGGCTGTCCCTGGCCCTGGGCCTGGGCGTCTACGTTGCGGCCCTCCTGGCCTTCCGGGGCTTGAGCCGGGAGGACCGACGGCTCTTCCGCCGGCTGGCCGGCCTGGAACGGACCGCGGGGGACTGATGTACCTTTCGGCCAGCCCGCTTATAGGCTGGGCCGATCTCTCCGGCCCGCCCCGGCCGGACAACGTCTTCCGGACCTATCCGGGCGCCTGGGCCGCGGCTTCGGGCCGGGCGGCCCTGGTCGCTGCCTTCGGGCAGCTCGGCCTCAGGCTCGGCCAGAAGGTGCTCCTGCCCGCCTACGTCTGCGACTCGGTTCTGTCGGCCCTGGTTTATTGCGGGCTTAAGCCCACATATTACGACATCGGCCCGTCCCTGAGACCGGAGCCGGCCGGCTTCGAGCGCGGCTTGGCCGGGGCGGCGGCGGCCCTGGTGGTTCACTACTGGGGTTTCCCCCAGCCGGTCGAGTCGCTGGCCGCCCTGGCCGGAGCGGCCGGCGTGCCGCTCATCGAGGACTGCGCCCTGGGGCTCTTCTCGCGGCAGGGCCGGCGCCTCCTGGGCAGCTTCGGCCGGGCGGCCGTCTTCTCCCTGCCCAAGAGCCTGGCCGCGCCGGACGGAGGCCTCCTCTGGCTGAACGGCCGGGCCGCCCCCGGGCCGCCGCCGGCCGGGCCCAACCCGGCCGGGCTGGCCCGCCTGATCCTCTACCGGGCCGAGGCGGCCCTGGGGTTTTCGGCCAGGACCCTCCTGCTGGCCAGCCCGGCCGTCAGGGCCAGGGCCTACGCCCGGACCGAAGCCGGCGGCCAGTGGGGCCAGGCCATCTCCAGAACTAGTTGGGCGATTGCCCAGAGAACTTCGGCCGGCCGACTGGTCTCAACGCGGCGGGCGGGCTACGCCGCCTGGGCCGAGCTCCTGGCCGGCCGGAAGGGCCTCGACCCGGTCTTTGACGAGCTGCCCGAAGGCGTCTGCCCCCTGGGCTTCCCGCTCCTGGTGGCCGCCGATAAGCGCGACCGGATCCGCGACCGCCTCCACCGCCGGGGCGTGGCCATGCGCTCCTACTGGGACCGACTGCCTGGGGCGGTCGAACCGGAGCGCTTTCCCGGCGCAATGGCCCTGAGCCGGCGCGTCCTGACCCTGCCGGTTCACGAGCGAGTCACCGAGAGGCAGCGCCGGCGGGTGGCCGGCTGGCTTTGGGAGTGGGCCGCTTGATCAGGGCGGTCAGTCTGCGGGACGACACGGCTCTGGCCGACCTGGAGCCGGCCTGGAGGGAGCTGTGGCTCAGGCTGGGCCGGGGCAACCCGTTCAACCATCCGGCCTGGGTCCTGGCCTGGCTGAAGCATCTGGGCGCCGGAATCAGGCCCGAGGCGGCCGCCGTCTTCGAGGGCCGGGACCTGGTCGCTCTGGCGCCCTTGGGCCGGCGACGCTTCGGCCCCTGGCAGCGCCTGACGCCGCTGGGCTCTCCCTTGGCCGACTACCCCGAACCGCTCCTGGATGGCCGGCCCGGGGCCGGGCCGGCTCTGATCAGCCAATTCCTCCAGGTCGGCTGGGACTGGCTGGACCTGATCGATCTGCCCGCCGACAGCCCTGATCTGGCCAGCCTTCAGTCGGACCTGAGAAATAATGGTTTAAAGCCCATATTAGTCGAGTGGGCCGCCTGCCCCAGGGTCAGCCTGACCGGCTCTTGGGAGGATTACTGGGCGGCCAAGAAGCGGAAGTTCAGGTACAACCTCAGGCGCAGCCAGCGGCTCCTGGCCGAGGAGGCCGGGCCGTTGCGCCTGGAGGAGATTCGCGGCGAGGTCGAAGTCAAGGCGGGCCTGGCCCGGGCCGCGGACATCCACGCCGCCCGCTGGGCCAGGCGCTACACCAGGACCGTCTTCTCCAGCCGGGCCGGTCGGGCTTTTTTCGACCAGGCTCTGGCCGGACTGGCCGCCGAAGGCCTGGCCCGGCTGTATCTCCTCTGGGCCGGGGGTGACCTGGCCGCCTTCAGCCTCTCCTTCGTCGGTCCCAGGACCCACTACTACTACATTCCGGGCTTTGACCCACAATTCTCCAAGTACTCGCCCGGGACCTTGCTCCTCTGGGAACTGGTGTCCAAGTCCTTCCGGGAGGGACTCTCCCGCCTGGACCTGATGAAGGGGGAAGAGGAATACAAGAGCCGCTGGACCAACCAGATCTCCGGGACGGTCCACCTTCTGGCCGCCCGGCCCAACGACTGGGCCAGGTCGGGCCTCAGGCTCAGGCTGGCCGGGCTGGATTTGTACCGCTGGGCCCGGCGGGAGCCGCGAGTGAGGCGGCTCTTCTTCGGCCTGATGGATCCCCTGGCCGGCCTCAAGCGGCGGCTGAGCTGAGGCCCTTGGCCCGCCGGCTGCTCATCATCAACGCCGACGACTTCGGCGCCAGCGAATCGGTCAACCGGGCCGTGGTCGAGGCCCACCGGGCCGGAACCGTCACCTCGGCCAGCCTCATGGCCGGGGGGCCGGCCTTTGATCCGGCCGTCAGCCTGGCCGCCGGCCTGCCCGGGCTAGGGCTGGGCCTCCACTTCCAGCTCACCCAGGGCCGGCCCCTCAGCGGATATGGGCAGGTGCCCAGCATCTGTGGGGAGGGCGGCGCTTTCCTGAGCCGGAGACGGCTGCTGGGCCGGCTGCTGGGCCAGCAGGTCAGGCCGGGCGAGATCAGGATCGAGCTCGAAGCCCAGCTCCAGGTCCTGGAGGAGAACGGGCTGAAGCCGAGCCACATCGACGGCCACCAGCACGTCCACGTCCTGCCCGGGGTAATCAACATCGTCCTGGAGGAGGCCTGGCGGCGGGGCTTGGCCGTGCGGGTCCCCCTGGAGGAGCTGGTCTGGACAGGCGGCCGGATGAAGAAAAAGGACGTGTTCAGGGCTGTCAAGAAGCTGGCCTTCCGGCCGCTGGCCCTTAGGGCCAGGCAGCAGGTCAGGGCCGGCGGCCTGGTCCACAACGACCACTTCCGGTCCATCTTCGGCCTGGTGCCTGAACCGGAGCGGATCGACGTCCAGGCATTTCGGCCCCTCCTGGAGAACCTCAGGCCCGGGGTGACCGAGATCATGGTCCATCCGGCCTGGGAGCCGGACTGCGGCCACCTCTGGGACCAGGGGCTGCTCAAGGACCGGCTGGAGGAGGCCTGGCTGCTGGCCGGCCCTGAGCTCGGCCAGGCCCTGGCTCAGGAGGGCTTCCGGCTGACCAACTACCGCGAACTGACGACCCGGCCGTGAGCGGAACCCGAGCCAGGGTTCTCCACCTCATCACCACCATGTCGGTCGGCGGGGCCGAGATGCACCTCCTGGAGCTGCTCACCGGTCTTTCACGGGCGAAGTACCATATTGAGCTGGCCTTCTTCAAGGAGGAGGCCCAGGAGGCCCGGCCGCTCAAGGGGGACTTCGCCGCCCTGGGCCTGAAGGTTCACGACCTGCGGGGCCAGGGCCGCCTCAGCCCCGGGGCCTGGTGGCGGCTGGCCGGGCTGCTCCGCCGGGGCGGCTTCGACCTGCTGCATACACACCTCTTCCGGGCCGATCTCTACGGCTCCCTAGCCGGCCGGCTCACACCGGGGCTGACCGTGATCAACTCGGTCCACAACCCAGAGGATTTCTACACCCGCCCGGCCGTGGCCCGGCTGGCCCGTCTGGCCGCACGGGGCCAGAGCCGGACCATCGTCATCTCCGAGGCGGTGCGGGCCCATCTGAGCCGCTGCCTCGGACTGAGCCCGGGACGGATGAACCTGATCTATTACGGCCTGGAACCCAGACGAAAAACGGGCCTGGACGTCCGGGCCGAGTACGGCCTGCCGGCCCAAGCGCCCCTGGTGGGCACGGTCGGGCGGCTCTCTCGCCAGAAGGGCCACTTTCATCTGATACGGGCAATGGCCCATGTTTGCCGGGAGCTGCCCGAGGCCAGGCTCCTCCTGGTCGGGCACGACGACCAGGGTCTCAGGCCCGCCCTGGAGGCAGAAGTGGAACGCTGCGGCCTGGCAGGCCGGGTGATTCTGGCCGGTTTTCGCCAGGAGGTGCCCGACATCATGGCCAGCCTGGACGTCTTCTGCCTGCCCTCGCTCTGGGAGGGCTTCGGGCTGGTCCTCCTGGAGGCCATGGCCGAGGCCCGGCCAGTGGTGGCCAGCCGGGTCGGGTCCATTCCGGAGGTCGTCGTCGACGGCCGGACCGGGCGTCTGGTCGAGCCCGGCGACGAGGCCGGGCTGGCCCGAGCCCTAGTGGAGGTCCTGACGGACCGGGACAAGGCCTTAGGCTGGGGCCGGGCCGGCCGGGAACGCCAGACGGAGCGCTTCTCCCGGGCGGCCATGGTCCGGGCCACCGAGGCTCTCTACGACGAGCTGCTGGCCGCCGGCCCAGGCCGGGCCTGAGACGGGCAATGGCGGTCCGGCCGGTCAGAGTCCTGGAGCTCATCGCCCGGCTGAACATCGGCGGGCCGGCCGTGCTGGTCATCGACCTGGCCTCCGGCCTGGACCCGGCCGGGTTCGAGGTCAGCCTGGCCGCCGGCCGGGTCGGACCGGGCGAGGACCAGATGGATTTCTGGGCAGAGGCCCGTAAAATTCAGTGGCACCAGGTGCCGGGCCTGTCGCCGGAGCTGGGCTCGGGCAACCTGACCGCCTTCCGGGCCATCAGCCGCCTCCTGGCCAAGGAGAGGCCGGACGTCCTGCACACCCACACGGCCAAGGCCGGGGCCCTGGGGCGCCTGGCCGCCCTGAGGCTGGGCGCGGGCCGGCCCAGGCTGGTCCACACCTTTCACGGCCACGTCTTCGCCGGCTACTTCTCGCCCCTCAAGTCCAGGCTCTTCCTGGCCATCGAGCGCTTCCTGGCCCGCCGGAGCGACTACCTGATCGTGCTCAGCCAGGAGCAGGCCGAGGAGATCTGCCGGCGCTACCGGGTCTGCTCCCCGGAGAAGGTCCGGGTCATCCCGGCCGGCCTGGACCTGGAGCCCTTCACCGGGGCCCGGCCTACCGGGTTGCGGGCCGGCCTGGGGCTGGCCCCGGAGGTCTTCCTAATCGGTTTCGTCGGCCGGCTGACCAAGGTCAAGGACCCGCTGACCCTGATCCGGGCCCTGGCCGAGCTTAAAGAACGGCTGGCCAGGCCCGCGGCCCTGGCCCTCATCGGCGACGGCGAGCTGAGAGGCCCGGTCGAGGCTGAGGCGGCCCGGTTGGGCCTGAGCGAGGCGGTCCTGTTCCTGGGTTGGCGCCAGGACATGCCCCAGCTCTACGCCGAGATGGACGCCCTGGTCCTGGCCTCCCTCAACGAGGGCCTGCCCCTGGTCCTCATCGAGGCCCTGGCGGCCGGCCGGCCGGTGGTCGCCACTCCAGTGGGCGGAGTACCATCTTTGTTGGGGTTTAGCGAGGAGCCGGCCGGAAACGGCTTTGTCAAGGGGGCGCGGGGTTTGGCCTTCAGCGCCGGGCGGCCGGAGGGGCTGGCCCAGGCTATTGCCTGGGTCAATACCCATTATGATGAAGCCCAGGCCATGGGCCGGGCCGGCCGCGAATACGTGATGGCCCGGCACGGCCGGGAGGCCTTCCTGGCCGCCCACGCCGAACTCTACCGGTCCCTGGCCGGGGCGAACTGATGGAGCGGGACCTGGTCGTCGTGGTCAGCGCCGACGTGGTCGGCCGGCGCATGGCCGGGCCGGCCATCCGGGCGGTGGAACTGGCCCGGGTCCTGGCCCGGGAGCACCGGGTGGTCCTGGCCGCGCCCAACGCCGAGGCGGTCGAGGGCCTGGAGGTGGTCCCCTTCGGCCGGGGCGGCCTGGGCCGACTGGTCGAACGGGCTAAAGTTGTCATCGGCCAGGGGCTTATCGCCCCACTGGAGCCGCTCCTCAGGCCCGGCCACGCCCTGGTCCTGGACTTCTACGACCCCAACCCGGTGGAGCTGATGGCCCACCACCGCGACTCGCCCCGGCGCCGGGCCCGGCGGTCCCAGGAGTACCTGCGCCAGCGGCTGCTGGTCCTGGCCAGGCGGGGCGATCTGTTTCTCTGCGCCACCGAGCGGCAGCGGGACTTCTGGCTGGGCCTCCTGGCCGCGGCCGGCCGGCTGAGCTGGGAGGCGGACCGGCGCCAGCCCAACCTGGACGATCTCCTGACCATCGTCCCCTTCGGCCTGCCCGTGGAGCCGCCGCGGCAGGAGGGGCCGGTCCTCAAGGGGGTCTGGCCGGGCATCGGCCCCCGGGACAAGGTTCTCCTCTGGGGCGGCGGCATCTGGAACTGGTTCGACCCCCTGACGGTCATCAGGGCCGCCGGCCGGGCGGCCAGGGTCAGGCCGGACCTGCGCCTCTTCTTCCTGGGGGTCAAGCACCCCAACCCGCGCCTGCCCGGCATGGCCATGACCGGCCGGGCGGTCGAGCTGGCCCGGGAGATGGGCTTGTTGGACCGGGTCGCCTTCTTCAACCACGACTGGGTCGACTACGGCCGGCGGGCCGGCTATCTGCTCGAGTCCGATCTGGCCGTGCTGGCCTCGGGCCGCGACCTGGAGACCCGACTCTCCTTCCGGACCAGGCTCCTGGACTGCCTCTGGGCCGGCCTGCCTCTGGTCCTGACCGAGGGCGACCATTTCGCCGGGCTGGTCGAGCGGGAGGGCCTGGGCCGGGTCGTCGGGGTGGGCGACGACGAGGCCATGACCCGGGCCATCCTGGAGCTCCTGGCCGATGAGGCCGAGCTGGCCCGCTGCCGGCGCAACCTGGCCCGCCTGGCCAAGGAGATGACCTGGCCCCAGGCGGCCCGGCCGCTCCTCGACTTCTGCCGCCGGCCGGGCTTCCACCCCGGGGCCGACCACCGGCCTAGCGGCCGGCTGAGGCTGATGGCCGGCTACGGCCTGGGCCTGGCCGGGGTGGCGGCCCGCTACGGCGGCCTGGGCGAGCAGCTCAAGCGCCGGCTGAGAAGGGAGAGCTGAACCTTGCCGCCAGAGGTCTTCGTCCATCCTCAGGGTCTCTGCGAGTCGGACCAGGTCGGGCCCGGCACAAAGATATGGGCATTCGCCCACGTAATGAAAGGGGCCTGGATCGGGGCCGAGTGCAACATCGGCCAGGGCGTCTTTGTCGAGTCGGGCGCGGTTCTGGGCGATCGGGTCACGGTCAAGAACGGGGTCTACGTCTGGGACGGCATCCGGGTGGAGGACGGCGTCTTCCTGGGCCCGGCCTGCGTCCTGACCAACCGGCGGCGGCCCCGCTCCCGCCAGGGCCAGAGCGGCCCCCGGCCGCCCTTTGACCCGATCCTGATCCAGGAGGGGGCCACCATCGGCGCCGGCGCGGTCCTGATCTGCCCCCTGGTCGTCGGCCGTTTCGCCTTTGTCGGCGCCGGGGCGGTGGTCAACCGCGACGTGCCAGACCACGCCCTGATCCTGGGCCACCCGGCCCGGCGGGCCGGCTGGGTTTGCCAGTGCGGGCAGACCCTGGCCGAGAGTCTGGTCTGCCCCGACTGCAAGCGGGCTTATGCCCATAAAAATGAGGGCGGGCTGAAGGCCAGGTGAGCGCGACTTCCCTTCCAGGCCGGGCCCGGGTCAGCGTGGCCATCGTTCTCTACAACTCTCGGGCCACCATCGGCCGCTGCCTGAGCAGCCTCTACCGGCGCTGCGGCGAGCCCCTGGAGGTCGTGGTCGTGGACAACGCCTCGCCCCAGGGCGGCCTGGCCGGGCTGGCCCGGGAGTTCCCCCAAGCTCGCTTCATCTTCAACCGGCGCAACCTGGGCTTTGCCCGGGCGGTCAACCAGGCCGCGGCCCAGGCCGGGGGGAAGTTCATCTTCCTCCTCAACCCGGACGGCGAACTGGTCAACGACGCGCCGGGGCTCCTGGCCGACTTCCTGGAAGGAAGGCCCGGCGCGGCCGTGGCCGGACCGAGGCTGGTCAACCCGGACGGCAGCCTCCAGACCTCGGCCTACCGCTTCCCGACCCTGGCTCAGACGGCGGCTCACCTCTTCCGGGTCAAGGAGGCGCTCCCCCCGGTCAGGCTGCGGCGGATCGCCCCGGCCTGGTTAGGCGGCCTGGTCGGACAACTCAACCTCCACGACCGGGCCCAGGAAGTGGACTACTGTACCGGCGCGGCCCTGATGATCCGCCGGCCGGTTTTCGAGCGCCTGGGCGGCCTGGACGAGCGCTTCTTCCTCTACTACGAGGAAAAGGACTTCTGCCTGAGGGTCCGCCAAGCCGGCCTGAGCGTCTGGCTGGCCCCGGAGGCCGTGGTCAGACACGAGATCGGCGTCTCCTCGGAAAGCGTGCCGGAATTAGCTACCCTGGCCCGCTACCGCTCCATGCTGGCCTACTTCGCCAAGCACCAGCCCGGGCGGCTGGCCGCGCTCAGGGTTCTGCTCAGGGCCGGGGCGGCCTTACGCCACGGTCTCAGCGGCCTGGCCGGCCGGGGCGAGGAGGCCCGGACCTGGCGCCGGGTCTTTGCCCTGGCCCGGGAGGGCGGCCGATGAGCCCGGAGGTCTCGGTCGTCCTGGTCAGCTACAACTGCGGCCGGGACCTGGTCGTCTGCCTGGACGACCTGGCCCGGGAGGCCGAGCGGATTCCCCTGGAGGCCATCGTCATCGACAACTGCTCGGCCGACGACTCGGCCCAGGCCTGCCGGCTCAACCATCCCTGGGTCGAGCTGATAGTCAACCGGGCCAACCTGGGCTTTGCCCGGGCGGTCAACCAGGGCCTCAAGCGGGCCAGGGGCCGCTTTTTCATGCTCCTCAACCCGGACACCCGGCTCGTCCCCGGGGCCTTGAGCGAGATGGCCGCCTTTCTGGGGGACCACCCCCGGGCCGGGGCGGTCGGGCCCAAGATCCTCGATTTCGACGGCTCGATCCAGCTCTCGGCCCGCCGGACCCAGACGCCGCTGGCCTTTCTCTTCAACCGTTACTCGCTCCTGACCCAGCTCTGGCCGAGCAATCCCCTGTCCCGGCGCTACCTCCTCTCGGACTGGGATCACGACTCGCCCCGGGAGGTGGACTGGCTCTCGGCCGCGGCCCTGATGGTCCGGCGGGAGGCCGTGGAGCGGGCCGGATTGATGGACGAGGGCTTTTTCCTCTTTCACGAGGACGTGGACTGGTGCCGGCGCATCGGCCAGGCCGGCTTCGGCATCTTTTTCTGGCCGCGGGCCCAGGTGGTCCACCGCATCGGCATCTCCAAGGAGCGCTCCTCGCCGCGCTTGATCGCGATCAGGCACCGGAGTATGATCCATTACGTCCACAAGCACTACGCCGGGCTGGGGCCTCTGCTCTGGCTGGCCGATCTGGCCATCGCCCTCCGTTTCGGGCTCCTGGCGGGTTTGGGGATGATGAGGCGGCGGAATTGACCTACTTGTTCCTGTTCGGCCTGCCCTTTGCCGCCTCCCTGGTCCTGACCCCGCTCCTGATCCTCCTGGACCGGCGCCTGGGCCTCCTGGACCTGCCCGACGAGAGGCGCAAGCTCCACGCCAAGCCGGTGCCCACGGCCGGCGGCGCGGTCATCTTCGTCTCCTTCGGCCTGGCCCTGGCCGTCAATCAGGCCCTCTTCGGCCCGGCCTGGGGGGTGCCGCTCCGGCTCAGCCTGGGGCTGATCCTGGGCCTGAGCCTGGTGGCCGGCCTGGGCCTGGTCGACGACTGGCGCAAGATCGGCCCCTGGCCCAAGCTGGGGGTCCAGCTCCTGGCCGGGGGGGTCCTCTACGCCTTCGGCTTCGGGGTCGGGGAGCTGACCCACCCCTTCGGCAGCCAGATCTCCCTGGGCTGGCTGGGCCTGCCGGCCACCCTGATCTGGGTCCTGCTCGTGACCAACGCCATCAACCTCATCGACGGCGTGGACGGATTGGCCGCCGGCATCGTCATGGTCTCCCTGGCCACCCTGGTGGCCGTCTCGCTCAGGGCCGGGGAGGTCAAGGTCCTCTACTTCGCCGGCCTCCTGGGCGGAGCCCTGGCCGGCTTCTACGGCTACAACTTCCCGCCGGCCAGGATATTCCTGGGCGACTGCGGCTCGCTCCTCCTGGGCTTCGGCCTGGCGGCCATCTCGCTCATCGAGAACCGCAAGGGCACGACCACCCTCTCGCTCCTGGTGCCCCTGGTGGCCATGGGCGTGCCCATCCTGGACACGGGCCTGGCCTTTCTTAGGCGCTCCCGCAACGGGATAAGCCCCCTCAAACCCGACCGCGACCACCTCCACCACCGACTCCTGAGGCTGGGCCTGACGCCCCGGCAGGTGGTCCTGCTCTTCGTTTACGCCACCCTCTACCTCGGCTTCAGCGCCACCCTGATGGCCCTGCTGCCCAAGACCTACGTCCTGATGATGGTTCTGGTCCTGGGCCTGGGCGTGCTGGTGGCCATGGAGGGGCTGCGCTTCCTGGAGAAGAGGCTCGGCCGGCCGAGGAGCGACGGAGGTGAGCCGTGAGGTTCCTGATCACCGGCGGGGCCGGCTTCATCGGCTCCCACCTGACCGAGGCCCTGCTCCGGCGGGGCGACGAGGTCTTCATCATCGACGACCTGTCCACCGGGGCCATGGACAACATCGCCTCCTTCCGGGGCCACCCCAGGTTCGACTACGTCATCGACACCATCACCAACCGGCCGCTCCTGGCCGAGTGGGTCGACCGGGCCGAGACGGTCTTCCATCTGGCCGCGGCCGTGGGCGTCCGCCTGATCGTGGACTCGCCGGTGCACACCATCGAGACCAACGTCGGCGGCACCGAGGCCGTGCTCAGGCAGGCGGCCAAGAAATCGAAGAAGGTCATCCTGGCCTCGACCTCCGAGGTCTACGGCAAGGCCGAGAAGATGCCCTTTGTCGAGGGCGACGATCTGGTCCTGGGCCCGACGGTCAAGAGCCGCTGGTCCTACGCCTGCTCCAAGGCCATCGACGAGTTCCTGGCCCTGGCCTATTACAAGGAGAAGGGCGTGCCCGTGGTCATCACCCGACTCTTCAACACCGTCGGTCCCCGCCAGACCGGACGCTACGGCATGGTCGTGCCCACCTTCGTCCGCCAGGCCCTCCGGGGCGAGCCGATCACCGTCTTCGGCGACGGCCGGCAGTCGCGCTGCTTCTGCCACGTGGCCGACGTGGTCGAGGCCCTGATCAAACTGGTCGAGTTCGAGGCGGCCACGGGCCAGGTCTACAACGTCGGCTCCCAGGAGGAGATCTCCATCCTGGACTTGGCCGGACTTATCAAGGAGATGACCGGCTCGCCCTCCCAGATCGTCCTGGTGCCTTACGACGAGGCCTACGAAGAGGGCTTCGAGGACATGCCCCGGCGCATCCCTGACCTGACCAAGATCCGGTCGGCCGTGGGCTACCAGCCCGAGTACAACATCCGCGACATAGTCCGGTCCGTGGTCGACTACGAGCGGAGCCGCCTGTGAGCCTGACCTACATCCTGGCCTTCGCCGTTTCGCTGGGCCTGAGCCTCAGCCTGACGCCCCTGGTCATGCGGCTGGCCAGGGCCAAGGGCCTGGTGGTCATGCCCCGGGAGGATCGCTGGCACCGCCGGCCGACCGCCTTGTTGGGCGGGGTGGCCATCTTCATCGCCGTAGTGGCGCCCTACCTGGTCTTCCTGCCCCTGACCAAGGAGACCGTGGGCGTGCTCGCGGCCGGGACGGCCATCTTCCTCCTCGGCCTGATCGACGACCTGGTCGAGATGGCCCCCCAGCGCAAGTTCCTGATCCAGATCCTCATCGCCGCCCTGGTGGTCCTCTTCGGCGTCAGGATCAAGATCATCGACTTCCCGCCCCTGGCCATCTTCCTGACCATCCTCTGGATCGTGGGCATCACCAACGCGGTCAACATCCTGGACAACATGGACGGCCTCTCCAGCGGCATCACCCTGGTCGCCTCGGCCTGCTCGTTCATTTACGCCTACCTGAGCGGGCTGCCCTTCGTCGCCCTTTTCGCCCTGCTCCTGGCCGGGGCCTCATTAGGCTTCCTGGCCTTCAACTTCAACCCGGCCAAGATCTTCATGGGCGACTGCGGCTCACTCTTCCTGGGCCTGTCCCTGTCCCTGCTGACCATCCTGGGCACCTGGCGCGAGGCGACCAACCTCCTGGCCGCCCTCCTTTTTCCCATCGCCCTCCTGGCCGTGCCCATCTTCGACACCACCCTGGTCAGCTTCGTCAGGACCCAGAACGGCCGTTCCATCGCCCAGGGCGGCCGGGACCACTCCTCGCACCGCCTGGTCTTCCTGGGTCTTTCCGAACGCCGGGCCGTCCTGGTCCTGATGTCCATCGCCGCCGGCTTCGGCGCTCTGGCCATCCTGCTCAAGGACCTCAGCCCCTTCGGCAGTCTGATCATCGTCCTCATCCTGGCCGTGGCCCTGTCCATCTTCGGCGTCTTCCTGGGCGGGGTGAAGGTCTACGCCCCCCGGGAGGGGGTCAGGCGGCTCAAGGCCGGCGGGCCGCTCCTCACTTCGATCCTGCTCTTCAAGAAGCAGATCTTCCAGATCCTGGCCGACACCACTCTCCTGGCCGTGGCCTATTTCGTGGCCTACCTCTTCCGCTTCGGCCAGGCCCTCAGGGCCTGGGAGATCGGCCTGATCGAGACGACCCTGCCCATCATCATCCTGGTCAAGCTGGCCGCCTTCGCCTTCTTCGGCCTCTACAAGGGCGACTGGCGCTACGTCTCCATCCACGACCTGGGCAAGGTCTTCAAGGCCGTCTCCTTAGGCTGGCTGGTAAGCTTCGGGCTGATCGTCCTCCTGATGGGCCACCACCGGCCGCCCCTGGGTCTGCTGGGGACCGACTACGTCCTCAGCCTGATGCTCATCGGCGGCCTGCGCGTCTCCCACCGGGCCCTCAAGGAGTACTTCGCCGAGCTCCAGATCGAGGCCGATCCCGAGGCCGTGCCGGTGCTCATCCTGGGGGCCGGTGACGGCGGCGAGCTGCTCCTCAGGGAGCTGAGAAACAACCCCCGGCTCAAGAAGCGGCCGGTCGGCTTCCTGGACGACGATCCCTCCAAGCACGGCCTCCAGATCCACGGGCTCAAGGTCCTGGGCGGCCGGGAGAGACTGGCCGAGCTGGCCCCCAGGCTGGGGATCAGGGAAGTCCTCATCGCCATCCTCTCCTCGGACCGCTTCGATTTCAGCGACGTCGAGGCGACCTGCCAGCGCCTGGGCCTCAAGTGCCGGCGGATCACCCCGATCATCACCGGCCTGGGGGACTAACTGATCTCACCGGCCCGGCGGCGGGCTGAGGAGCTGGCCGGCGCGGCCGTCTGCCTGGCCTGCGGCCGCCGCGGCCTCAAGGTCAAGCTCGTCGCCGCCGGGGGCCTGGTCGCCCGCTGCCCGGCCTGCGGCCTGGCCCAGACCGTGGACTGGGGTCCGGCCGGCGACCTGAGCGGGCTCTACGATGCCGACTACGCCCGCTCCCAGCCCGGCCGGCCCGAGGAGGCGGTCAGGGAGCGCTTCGAGCGGCCCTTCCGCCTGGCCCTTCAGATCAAGCCGCCGCCGGCCCGGCTGCTGGAGATCGGCGTGGGCCAGGGCTGGCTGCTCGACCTGGCCGGCCAAGCCGGCTACGATGTCCTGGGCAGTGACCTCTCGGCCGAGGCGGCCGAGCTGGCCCGGCAGAGGAGCGGGGTCGAGGTCCTGGCCGGACCCCTGGCCGGGCAGGGCCTGGCCGCCGGGAGCCGGGAGGTGGTCCTGATGCGCCACGTCCTGGAGCACTTAAGCCGGCCCCTGGAGACCCTGGCCGAGGTCCGGCGCATCCTGGCCCCGGGCGGCTGGCTGGTCGGGGCCGTGCCCAACTTCGGCTCGTTCAAGCGCCGGCTGGACGGGGCCGACTGGTTCTTCCTGACCCTGCCCCATCACCGGCTCCACCTGACCCCCGGCAGCCTGAGGGGCCTTCTCCGCCGGGCCGGGTTCAAGCCTGAGGTCGTCCGGATCGAGGAGCACTTCCCCTTTCACCGGGCCGTCTTTCAGGTGGCCCTCAACCGGCTCAGGGGCCTGGCCGGCCGGCCGCCGGCCCCGACCGACTACGATCCGGCCCGGCTGGAGGTGACCTCCCTGACCACCTGGCTGCTGGCCCGGGAGCCCGGCTTCCACCGCCTCCTGGCCGCCCTGGGATTGGGCGAGGAGATCGTCTGGGCGGCCCGCAAGGTCTGAGCCGGGGAGGTCCGGGGCTGTCAGGTACTTTGAACAGGCTGGGGATCCTGCTCCTGGCCGGCCTGGTCCTCCTCCTTGGTCCGGCCCCGGCCCGGGCCGAGCTGCCCGCCCGGCTGGTCAACCGCTGGGGCCTGGAGTTCATCCTGGTCCCGGCCGGCCGCTACACCGTCTGCGGCGGGCCCGAGGTGGACGAGCAGCCCGGCCGGGAGGTGGAGCTGGCGGCCTTCTACCTCCAGGCCACCGAGCTGACCCAGGCCCAGTGGCAGGCCCTGACCGGGGATAAGTTGGCGGCCCGCTTCGCCAACCCCGGGCCGGACAACCCGGCCGATCAGGTCAGCCACGGCGACGCCCTGAGCCTGGCCGCCCGTCTCAATGAGCTGGCCGGCCAGCCGCTCTACGGCCTGCCCCGGGAGGCCGAGTGGGAGGCGGCCTGCCGGGCCGGGGGCGAGAGCCTGGCCCTCAGCCCCGAGGCCCTGACGGCCGTCGCCTGGTTCCGGGCCAACAGCGGCGGCCAAAGCCACCTGGTCGGCCGCCTGGCTCCCAACACCTGGGGCTTTTTTGACATGCTGGGCAACGTCTACGAGTGGTGTTCGGACAGCTACACGCCCCGGGACTGCCCCGGCCGGCCGGCCGGCGACCCCAATGACTCGACCCGGGGGCTCTACAAGGTCCTGCGCGGCGGCTCCTTCCACTCCCTGCCGCCCCTGGCCCGCTGCGGCTGGCGCTTCTTCTACGATCCGCCCCGGCGCCACCCGGAGATCGGCCTCCGGCTGAGGCGGGCGGCCCGGCCCCTCCTGCCCGGCGAGGAACCTGGAACGGGCCGTTGAGACCCGACCTCAGCGTCATCATCCCGGTCTTCAACGAGCGGGCCACCCTGCTGGAGCTCCTGGAGCGGGTGGCCGCAGTCCCGGTGGACAAGGAGATCATCGTCGTCGACGACGGCTCCACCGACGGGACCAGGGAGCTGCTGGCCGGCCAGGTCGAGGGCCGGGATCGGATCAAGGTCCTCTACCACCCGGCCAACCAGGGCAAGGGCGCGGCCATCCGGACGGGCCTCAAGGCCGTCAGCGGCCGGGCGGTCATCATCCAGGACGCCGATCTGGAGTACGAGCCCCAGGAATTCCTCAGGCTCCTGGCCGCCTTTGATCCGGAGAGGCGGCCCGTGGTCTACGGCTCGCGCATCCTGGGTCAACGCCAGGGCCGGACCGAGGGCCGGCCGATCAAGACCTACTACCTGGGCGGCCGCCTGGTCAGCCTGGCGGCCAGCCTCATCTTCGGGGTCTGGATCACCGACGAGCCGACCTGCTACAAGCTCTTCGACGCCGAGATAATCAAGCGGACGCCGTTAAACTGCCGCGGCTTCGAGTTCTGCCCGGAGATCACGGCCAAGGTCATCCGCCAGGGCTTCCGGATCGAGGAGGTGCCCATCAGCTACCGGCCGCGCAGCATCGGCCAGGGCAAGAAGATCCGCTGGCGGCATGGCCTGGAGGCGGTCTGGACCCTGCTCAGGTACCGCTTCTGGCGGCCGCCCCGGGAGCGGAAGACTTGAAGCCGGCCTGGGAGAAACTCCTGGTCGCCCTGCTCCTGGCCGTCCAGGTCGGCCTCCTGGCCGGGGTGGCCGCCCGGACCTCGCCGGCCGGGGACGAGCGGACCTTCTATCTCTACGGCCACCGCATCCTCTTCGAGGGCTCCTTCCATCGCGACGACGACCGGATGTTCAACTCCAAGATGCCGGCCCAGATCATCCACGTCCTGCCCCAGTTCCTGGCCGAAAGGGTGGGGCTGTGGCCCTTCACCCGCCTGGCCTCCGGACCGGTCAATCCCAGGCAGCCCCACCGGGCCTATCTCTTCTGGGCCCGCCTGAGCGGCATCCTCCTGGTGCCCGGCTTCGGCCTGATCTTCTATCTCTGGGCCCGGCGCCTCTACGGCCTCTGGCCGGCCCTGATCCTGCTCCTCTGGCTGGCCCTCAGCCCCAACCTGGCCGCTCATCTGAGCCTGATCGTCACCGACGGCCTGACCGTGGCCGTCCTCTTCGCCGCCATCTACTTCTGCCGCCTCTACGTCCTCAAGCCCTCGGCCGGCCGGCTGGTCGCGGCCGGGGTCTTCCTGGGCCTGGCCCTGCTGGTCAAGAATTCGGCCCTGCTCCTGGCCCCGATAGTGATCATAGCCTGGCTCCTGGAGAGCTGGCCCCGGGTCTGGAGTCGGCTCCAGGCCGGGCGGCTCAGGGAGGTCGCCTCCGGCGGGCTCAGGTCCTCAGGCGTCCTGGCCGCCTGGCTGGCCATCGCCCTGGTCGTGCTCAACGCCGGCTTCGGCTGGCAGGGCTTCGGGGCCAGCGTCGAGAGCATCGGGCCCGAGTCGGCCGCCTTCAGGCGCCTGCCGCCCTCGCTCCAAGCCTTGCCCCTGCCGCTGCCCCGCGAGTTCCTGAACGGCCTGGACCAGGTCATCTTCGACGACAACAACTCCGAGACCGGCGGCCTGATCTACTTCCTGGGCCGGGGCAACCACCTGGGCTGGGCGGCCTACTACCCAGTCGCCCTGCTCCTCAAGCTGCCCCTGGCCCTGCTCATCCTCCTCGGCCTGGCCCTCTGGCTCAGGTGGCGGGGTGAGTCCACGCCCGACGACGCCTGGCTGATGGTCCCGGTGGCGGTCATCCTGCTCAACATGTGCTTTAGGACGACCACCCACATCGGCCTCAAGTACGTCCTGCCCATCGTGCCCCTGCTCCTCCTCTTCTCCGGCCGGGTCCTGGCCCACCGGCCATCTAAATGGGCTTTTCACCAGTATTTGGGGAAGGGGGTCCTGGTGGCCTGGCTGGTCTTCTCCTCGTTGGGCCACTTTCCGCACTACATTCCCTATTTCAACGAGCTGGTCGATCCGCGGCAGGCCTATCAGTACCTGGCCAAGTACGATCTGGACGCCGGCCAGGCCCAGGACGAGGCGATAAAATGGGCCAAGAACCAGCATCAGCCGGTGGCCGTGGCGCCCTGCCCGCCGCCGCCGGGACCGGTCCTGGTCGCGGCCAATGATCTCCTGGGTCTCCACGGCCCGGACTGCTGGCGGGTGCTGCGCCAGTCCTATCAGGCCCGGAAATGCGTGGCCGGGGCCTACTTCCTCTTCGAGGTCGACGACCCCTCGCCGAGACGGTGGCGACTCAAGCCTCCAGACCAGCCCTGAGGCCGTGGCCGGTCGGGTGGTGGCTGGTCTCGGCCCTGCTGGCCGCCCTGGCCGTCCAGGCGGCCCTGACCTGGCCCCTGGTCCGGGCCTTCATCGACGACCTGGCCCTGATCCGGACCTTCGGCGGCGACGAGACCGGCCTGGTGGAGACGGTCCTGGGCATGCTGTCCCGGGGCTCGCCCGATCCCGGCATTTACAAGTACGGCGCTCTCTACTTCCAGGTCCCCTGGGCCCTGCTCAGCCTGGCCGGGCTGTGGGGCCGGGTCGGGGCTCACGAGACGGCCCTGGTCCTGCGCCTGGTCTCCCTGGCCGGCGCCCTGGGGGTCATCGCCGCCCTGGCTCATCTGAGCCGCCGGCTCTTCGGGCCAACCGCGGCCCTGGCCGCCCTGGGGTTGAGCAGCGGCCTGCCGGTCCTGGTCCGCTGGGGCGGCTTCAGCCACCCCGACACCTGGGCCCTCCTGTCCCTGACCCTGGCCCTGGGGCTGCTGGCTCGGGGGCTCAGGGAGGAGCGGCTCAAGGATCTGGCCTGGGCCGGTCTCTGGGCCGGGCTGGCCGCTGGGCTGAAGCTGAGCGGCCTCTTTGTCCTGCCCTTCGTCGTCCTGGGGGCGGCCTGGCTGGGCTGGCGGAGGCCGGAGCAGCCCTTCAGCCGGCCGTCTCTGGCCCTGAGCCTGGGATTGGCCCTGGCCGCCGGCCTGGCCCTGGCCGGGCTGACCCTGCGGCGCCTGGCCGACCCGGCCACCCTGGCCCAGGCGGCCGGATTGGCCGCCGAGGAGACGGGCCGGCCGGACCTGGTCCCCTGGTGGCTGGGCCGGCTGCCGGAGCTGTCCCTGGGGCTGCTCCTCCTGGCCGGGCTGCTGGCCCTGGGCCTGATACTGGCCCGGGCGTTCGGCCGGCTGGAGCGCTGGCCCGGCCTCTCGGCCGGCCTGGGCTTGGTCGCGGCGGCGCTTCTCTGCTTCCTGGCCGGGCTGCTGATCAGCCACAACCTGGCCCCGTTCCACCCCCGGGCCTGGGCGGCGGCGGTCCTGACCGAGTCGGTCCGGCTCCAGCACGGCTGGGTCAGGCCGGCCTGGTTCTGGTGGCGGCTCCTGGCCCGGCCCGAGTTCTGGGGGAGCTACGCCCTCCTGCTCAGCCTGGCCGGGCTGGCCTGGGGGCTGGTGAGGCCGTCCCGGGCCGGCGAGCGGCTGGCCGTGGGCCTCCTGGGCGGCTGGCTCATCTTCATGCTCCTCTACCTCTCGGCCGGGGTGACGGCCCCTTTCCCCCGCCACGGGTTGAGCTTGATCCCGGCCCTGGCCCTCCTGGCCGCTTTGGCCGCCGGCCGGGCCGGCGGCCTGACCGGCCGGCCCTGGCTCGGCCGGGGGTTGGCCCTGGCCCTGGTCCTGCCGGTCCTGATCACGAACATTGGCGCCGGGCTCCAGGCGGCCCAGGCTCTGGAGGTCAAGCGGCAGAGCCCCAACCTGGCCGTGGGCCGCTGGCTGGCCCGGAACTACCCGGCCAGGGCCAGCGTCCAGCACGACCCCTACGTCTACGTCCCCGAGGTCTTTCAGGACAAGATCGAGGACTGGGACCCCTCCCTGGCCGAAGTCGAGGCGAGGCGGCCGCGGTTGATCGTGACCAACGAGGGCTTTTCCCGCCGCTTCTTCGAGATCACCTTGGCCGGCAAGTTCCGGCCCCAGGATCGGGACCGGGCCCGCCGCTTCTACGAGGCCCTGCGGGACGACGGCCTGGGCGGCCGCTACCGCCGGGTCAAGACCCTGGACGGGATCACGGTCTGGGAGCGGATAGGTCCTTGACCCTGGGACCCCGGCCGGCTTATCCTGGCCCCCGACCGAACATCCCCTCAACCTTCAAGGAAGACCACCCATGAAACGAGCCCTCATCACCGGCATCACCGGGCAGGACGGTTCCTACCTGGCCGAACTGCTGATGGCCAAGGGTTACCGGGTCGCCGGCATGGTCCGCCACGCCTCGACCAACGACCACCTGCGGGTCGCCCACCTGATCGACCGGGTGGAGTTCCTCACCGGCGACCTGGAGGACCAGTCCTCGATGATGCGCATCATCGAGGAGTTCCGGCCCCAGGAGGTTTACAACCTGGCGGCGATGAGCTTCGTGCCCTACTCCTGGCAGGCCCCGGTCCTGACCGGCGAGCTGACCGGCCTGGGCGTGACCAGGATCCTGGAGGCCATCAGGCTCATCGATCCCAAGATCCGCTTTTACCAGGCCTCCTCCTCGGAGATGTTCGGCCAGGTCAAGGCCACCCCCCAGAACGAAGAGACGCCCTTCCATCCCCGCAGCCCTTACGGCGTGGCCAAGGTCTACGGCCACTACATCACCGTCAACTACCGGGAGAGCTACGGCCTCTTCGCCTGCTCGGGCATCCTCTTCAACCACGAGTCGCCCCGGCGGGGCCTGGAGTTCGTCACCCGCAAGGTCACCCGCGGCGCGGCCCGGATCAAGCTGGGCCTCCAGGACAAGATCAGCCTGGGCAACCTCGAGGCCCAGCGGGACTGGGGCGACGCCAGGGACTACGTCGAAGCCATGTGGCTGATGCTCCAGCAGGACCAGCCCGACGACTACGTCATCGGCACCGGCCAGGCCCGCTCGGTCAAGGACCTGGTCCAGGCCGCCTTCAGCGCGGCCGGCATCGAGAACTGGCGGCCCCACATCGAGGTCGACCCCAGGTTCTTCAGGCCGGCCGAGGTGGACTTCCTCCTGGCCGACTCGACCAAAGCCAAGCGGAAGCTGGGCTGGCAGCCCAAGATCAGCTTCGAGCAGATGATCAAGGACATGGTCGCGGCCGACCTGAAGAGCCTGGAGGCCGTCGAGGCCCGGCTGGCGGATCTGGCCCGGCGGCTGGAGCGGCTGGAGGGGCATGGCCCGGCTTGAGGGCCGGTGGGGCTTCCTTCTGGCTCTGCTGGCCCTGGCCTGGCTGGGCGGGGGCTATTACGATCGCATTTACGTCCAGAACCTGGGCCTGAAGCTCTTTGACCTGGAGGGCGACAAGGTCTACGTCGTCTCGCCGGCCGACCACGAACGGGTCCTCAGGGACATGGTCGCCACCATCTGGACCAACAGCCTGCGCCACCCCGAGCTCAAGCACGTCCGGCTCCAGGTCTACGTCGACCGCCGCAGCGTCGTCGACCAGTTCGGCCGGCCGGCCCAGATGGACGTCTACCTCGGCGACGTCCACCTCCTGGAGCCCGAACTTGAGGCCTTCCGCCGGCAGCCCACGCTCACCGAGGCCCTGGCCAACGTCCGGGCCCTCTACCTGGACTGGTCCTGGGAGTACGATCGGCCCCTGAAGCACCTGATCTTGGACCGGGTCCTGACCGAGCGCCTGCTTAAGGATCGGGACTGGGCCGCCTCCCTGAACTGGGTTCTCTACAAGATGCTCCCGGCCGGCCCGGCCGACTTCAGGCACGTCCAGCGCTTCGGGCCGGGCTGGGACAAGGACCCCTACCTGGCCGCCGCCCGGCCCGAAGTGGAGGCCAGGCCCGGCCTGGGGCTGATCGGGGCCGACCCGGCTCACTTGGCCGGCAGCCTGCGCTACCGTTTCGACTTTCCCCGGCCCGTCGAGGAGATCCTGGTCCGCGACGCCCACACCGCCTGGGGCCCGGCCGAGGCGGTCCGCCTGGCCTTCTCGCCCGACGGCCGGAGCTGGCGGCCGCTCTACGACGACCAGGGCGGTCAGAGGCGGCGGCTTTTCGCCCTCAAGCTGGACCGGGAAGTGGCCGGCTGGCGCCAGCTCCACCTGAGGTACGACTTCACGGCCGACAGCAATGGTGGGCGTTCGCCCGATGATATCCGGGGGGCCTGCCTGGCCCTCTTCGACCTGGCGGCCAGATTCAAGGACTGAGCCCTGACCAGACCAAAGATAGCCTGCATCATGGGCACCCGGCCCGAGGTCATCAAGATGGCCCCGGTCATCCTGGCCCTTCAGGCGGCCGGCTGGGCCGAGGTGCTGGTGGTCGACACCGCCCAGCACCGGGAGCTGGCCGACGACCCCCTGGCTTTATTCGGGCTTAAGCCCAACATTGACCTGGACCTGATGCGGCCAGGCCAGGACCTGGCCGACCTGACCGCTAGGCTGCTGACCGGCCTGGACCAGGTTTTAGCCCGGGAGAGGCCGGACGTGGTCCTGGCCCAGGGCGACACGACCACCGTGCTCAGCGCGGCCCTGACCGCCTTCTACCGGCGCGTCCCCTTCGGCCACGTCGAGGCCGGCCTGAGGACCGGCGACCTGGCCAACCCCTTTCCCGAGGAGGCCAACCGGGTCCTGGCCGGCCGGCTGGCCCGGCTCCACTTCGCCCCGACCGAGCGGGCCCGGCGGAACCTCCTGGCCGAGGGCGCGGCCCCGGAGTCCGTCCACCTGACCGGCAACACGGTCATCGACGCCCTCCTCTGGATGGCCGCCCGGGTCGAGCCGGCCGGACCGGGCCGGGGGCGGATGATCCTGGTCACGGCCCACCGCCGCGAGAGCTTCGGGGCCGGGATCGAGTCCATCTGCCGGGCCTTGATCGAGCTGAGCCAGAGACACCCCGACGTGGAGATCCTCTACCCGGTCCACCCCAACCCCAACGTCGAGGCCCCGGTCAGGCGGCTCCTGACCGGCCGGGAGCGGATCAGGCTGACCCAGCCCCTCGACTACCGGGCCCTGGTGGCGGCGCTCAAGGGCTGTTACCTGGTCCTGACCGACAGCGGCGGCCTGCAGGAGGAGGCCCCGGCCCTGGGAGTCCCGGTCCTGGTCCTGCGCCGCCAGACCGAGCGACCCGAGGCGGTCGAGGCCGGGGTGGCCAGGCTGGTCGGGCCGGACCGGGAAAGGATCGTGGCCGAGGCCGGCCGGCTGCTCAGCGACCCGGCCGCCTACCAAGCCATGGCCCGGGGCGTCTCGCCTTACGGCGACGGCCACGCCGCCGAGCGGATCGAGCGCATCCTGGCCGCCTTCTTGGAGGCGGGCCGGCCGTGAAGGTGGCCATCGTCAACCCGCCCACCGGCAAGGTCCGCCGGGACGAGCGCTGCCAGGCGGCCAGCGACGAGCAGACGGCCCAGGTCTACTTTCCGCCCAACGACCTGATCATCATGGCCGCCATATTTGACCAGGCCGGCCATAAGGTCCTGGTCCTGGACGCGCCCGGCGAGGAAGTCAGCCCGGACAAGTTCCGGCGGCGAATCAAGGTCTTCAACCCCAGGCTGCTCCTGGTCTCGACCACCCTGCCGACCATGGAGGAGGACCTGGCCCTGGCCGCCCGCCTGAAGAAGGAGATCCCCGGGCTGAGGGTGGTGGCCAAGGGCGGCCCCTTCTTCGTCGCCGCGGAGGAGACCCTGGAGCACTACCCGGTCCTGGACGCGGTCATCCGCCACGAGTACGACTTCGTCTGCCGCGACCTGGCCCGGGGCCTGGAGCCGGGCCAGATCGCCGGCCTGTCCTTCAGGCGGGGCGGCCAGCTGGTCCACAATCCCGACCGCGACTGCCGGGAGAACCTGGACGAGCTGCCCCTGCCGGCCCGGCAGTATCTCGACAACCGGCTCTACCGGAGCCCGGAGAACGGCCAGCCCATCGCCGTCATCCAGACCGGCCGGGGCTGCCCCAACCACTGCGTCTTCTGCCCGGCCGGCCGGCTCAGCCACTACCGCTTGAGGGTCCGCTCGCCCAGGAACATCCTGGCCGAGATCAGGGACTGCGTCGAGAACTACGGCCTCAGGGAGTTCTACTTCAACGCCGACACCTTCACCGCCGACGAGGACTGGGTCGTCGAGCTCTGCCAGGGCATCGTCGACGCCGGCTGGCCTATCCACTGGGGCGCCAACAGCCGGGTCAACACGATAAGCCGCCGCCGCCTGGAGGCGATGAAGCGGGCCGGCTGCTGGATCATAGCCTTCGGCGTGGAATCGGGCGACCCCGAACTGCTCAAGCGGATGAAGAAGGGGATCACCCTCGACCAGATCAGGGAGGCCGTGGCCCTCTGCCAGGAGGTGGGCATCAAGGCCCACACCTTCTACTGCATCGGCACGCCCCACGAGAGCGAGGCCACGCTCCGGGCGACCCTCAAGCTGGCCCTGGACCTGGACGCCGACTTCGTGGACATCAACGTGGCCTACCCCCTGCCCGCGACCGAGCTCTGGGAGGTCGGCCAGGCCGAGGGCCTCTTCGATCCGCCGGCCCTGACCGGGGCCAGCTACGCCTGCTCGCCCATCCGCTCCCACTCCCTGAGTCCCGGGGAGCTGGCCCGCTGGCGGCGCAGGATCCTCCTCCGCCTGGCCCTGAGGCCCGGCTACATCATTAGGACCCTCGGGCCCCTCCTGCTCCGGCCGGGCCGCCTGGGCCGCTACCTCTACTACGGGGCGCGCCGTTTCTGGCGGGTGCTGCGGCTGGGCCGGGCCTGAGATCGGCCGGGGCGGACCCGCTGAAAGCCTGACCGTGCTCAAGACCGGCTGGCCCCGCAAACTGGCCCTCCGCCTCCTCCTCTGGCTGATCGCGGCCGGCCTGGTCCTGGCCGCGGCCGCGGCCCTGGAGTTCCAGCCTCGGACCTGGGCCCGCATCCACGGCCGGCCCAAAATGCCGGCCCGGCCCATGGTCCCGGGCCTGATCCTGGGCCAGCCCTTCATCTGCCCCCGCGGCCATCTGGACCACCTGGGCCTGGCCTTCGCCACTTACGGCAAGCGGGCCAGCGGCCAGCTGGAGGTGGCCCTGCTCAAGGGCGAGAAGCCGCCCCGGGACCGGGCCGAGATCGAGGAGAGGCTGATCAGGAGATGGCGGGTCGAGGCCGGGCGGATTCCGGACAACGGGGCCTGGCGCTTCGACCTGCCGGCCCGGCCGGACAGCCTCCGGGAGAGCTTCTACCTCATCCTGGAGCGGGTCGGCGGCCAGACCGAGACGCCTCTGACCGTCTGGCTGGACAACTCCAGGCTCTTCGCCCTGCCCAAGGGCCAGGCCCTCAAGCCCGGCCCGGACGGAGCCCTCCGGGTCGGGCCCCTGGTGGGCCACCTGACCCTCTCCCTGGGCGGCCGCAACGCCCGCTCCCTGCTGGAGGCCGCCTGGAGCCACGACCTGGGCCGGGGGATTATCATCGCTCTCCTGGCCGGGGGCCTTATCCTGGCCCTGCTGGCCCGGCCCGGGGCCCAGAGCTCTCTCTCGCCGGTCAAGGCCGCCGTCTTCTGGACGATCCTGGTCGTCTTCTGCTCCGGCTTCGGCCTGCTCGTCGTCGAGGCCGGCCTGCGCTGGCGGGGCGGCTATTATCTCAATCATTTAAGGCTCTTGAAACCAAACGTCGAGGAGGCCGGGGCCAGGGCCTTCTACGCGCTCAACCAGGTCAGGATCTACAACGCCAGGTTCGTGGCCGCCAACCAGGCCGAGTTCCGCGACTGGCCCAGCCCGCCCCAGACCTTCAACTGGAGCCCGACCGAGCACCCCTTCTACGTTCTCCGGCCCGGCTTCTCCGGACCGGTGGCCCGCTCGATCTTCACCGCCCGCCGGAGCGAGGACTGGCGTCTGACCACGACCTCGCTGGGCTTCAGGGGCGGCTTCGAGGGCGCCGAAATCGCCCTGGCCAAGCCGGCCGGGGCCCTCAGGATCGCCTGCCTGGGCGCTTCGACCACCTTCGGCTCCCACGGCGATAGGGAGACCTACCCCTACTACCTCTCCCGGGACCTGAAGCAGGCCCTGCCCGGCCGCAAGATCGAGGTCATCAACGCCGGCCTCGACGGCTACAAGTGCGACGACCTGGTCGCCCTGCTCAGGCAGCGCGTTCTGCCGCTCAAGCCAGACCTGGTGACCTGGTACCAGCTGGCCAACGACCACGGCCCGGGCGTGGCCTGGATCAGACCCAACCCCCTGGTCGAGGCCGAGTGGCGGGGCGACGAGCGGATCAGCGGCGGCCTGAACCGCTACTCGGCCCTCTGGCGGCGGCTCCAGGAGCGGCTGGTCCCGGAGAACGAGAGCCTCCTGGAGGGTCACGAGTTCCTGGCCGATCCCCACAACCGCTTTCTGAAGCACTGGGAGGGCTGCGTCCGGGCCGCGGTGGCCCTCTGCCGGCGCCAGGGGGTCACGCCGGTGCTCTGCACCTTCGCCACGGTCATGGGCCCGGGCCTCAAGCTCAACCGGGAGACCCACTTCTACATCGGCCACTGGCTCCGCCACATCTGGTATCCCCTCACCCCGGCCCAGGTCAGGGCGGTCTACGATCTCTACAACGACCGGCTCCGGGCCCTGAGCCGGGAGCTAAAGGCGCCCCTGGTCGAGGTCGCCCGGGCCGTTCCGGCCGAGACCAGGTACTTCTGGGACGGGGTCCATCTCTACCCCCGGGGCAACGAGCTGATCGGCCGGGCCATCAGTCGTTTTGTCTTGACCTGGCTGGCCAGGAAGGATTGAGTCTCCTCCGGGAGGGCTGAAGTGATCTACGTCGGACTGCCGGCCTACAACGAGGAAGAGTCCATCGGCCTGGTCATCGCCCAGACCCTCAAGGCCCTGGGCCGGACCGGCCTGGAGTTCAGGATCCTGGTCTACAACGACGGCTCCCGGGACCGGACCCTGGCCATCGCCCGGGCCTGGGAGGCTCGCTTCGCCGACCGGGTCGAGGTCCTCGACGGCGGGGTGAACAAGGGGCTGGGCGTGGCCCTGAAGAGCCTCTTCGAGGCGGTCATCAGCCGGACCAGCGGCCGGCTGTCCCTGGAGCGGCCGCCCAACGACTCCCTGGACGGCGCCCTGGACTACGTCGCCGCCGACAACGAGGACGCCCTGGTTATCCTCGACGCCGACTGCACCCAGACCCCGGAGATGATCTGGCCCATGGTCCAGCGCATCCACCGGGGCTACGACCTCATCATCGCCTCGCGCTACCGGGCCGAGGCCCGGGTGGTGGGCGTGACCCGGCTGAGGCGCTTCCTGAGCTGGGGGGCCAGCCTGATGATGCGGACGCTCTTCCCCTTCGAGGGCGTCCGCGACTACACCACCGGCTTCCGCTGTTACTCGGCCCGGACCCTGGGCCGGCTCAAGGCCCGCTACGGCGACGAGATCGTCAGCGAGACCGGCTTCGCCTGCATGTCCGAGGTCCTCCTCAAGATCCGCCGCCTGGGCGCGGTGGCGGCCGAGGTGCCCCTGGTCCTGCGCTACGACGCCAAGCCCAGCCCCTCCAAGATGCAGGTGGCCAAGACGGTCAGGCAGGTCTTCCGGGTCATGGGCCGCTGGGGCTTCGGCCGGTGAGGCTCAAGGCTCACCTGATCTCGGCCGCGCCCCTGGGGCTTGCCCTGGGCCTGGCCGCCGGTTCGGCCCAGACCGGCCTGGCCGCCGCTCTGGCCGCCGGCCTGCTGGATGGCGACCACGTTCTGGATTACGTCGTCTCCAACGGCCGCTTCGAGAGCCTGGGGCACATGTTCAAGTTCTGTTACCGGGGCCGGTTGAAGCGCTTCCTTCTGCTGGCCCACGCCTACGAGGTCTGGCTCCTGGGGCTGTGGCTGCTGCCCCTCTGGCTCAAGCCGGCCCTGGCCCAGGGGCTCCTGGCCGGCTGGCTGCTCCACCTGGCCCTGGACCAGCTCTTCAACCCGGTCAACCCCTGGACCTACTTCCTGGTCTGGCGGCTGGCCCGCCGCTTCGAGGCCTCGGCCGTCCTGACCCCGGAGCGCAACCTCTTCACCGACCTGGCCTTGATGTTAAGCCTGCCCCGGCCCAGGTGGACCCAGCCTTGGCTGAACTAGAGACCGCCTGGCCCCCCTTTGACGGCCGCCAGGGCCTCTACGACCGGCTGGCCCTGATGGGCCTGCACCTGGCCGTGCTCTGGGCCCTGGGCCGCTGGCTGGGCTTCGAGTTCCACTCGGCCGAGTACCTGGCCGAGTCGCACCAGTTCCTGGCTCTCAAGGAGCTGGCCGACAACCTGGGCCAGGCCCTCTGGCACCTGATCTGCAACCCGCCGGGCTACAACCTGCTCATCGGCCTGGCCCTCAAGGCCTCCCGAACCGGCTTCCTGGACTGGCTTTGGGCCTGGCACGTCCTCTGGGGCTGCTTAGGGGTCTGGGCCGTCTACGGCCTGGCCCGGCTCCTCTCCGGCCGGCGCTGGCCCGGGCTGGTCCTGGGCGCGGCCCTGCCCCTGGCCCCGGACTGGCTCCTCTACCAGTCCTGGTCGTCCTACACCTTCCCGGTCATGGCCTACGCCCTGGTCCTGGTCCATCTGGCCTGCCGCTACCACCGCCGTCGCGACCTGTTAAGCCTCATCGGGCTGAGCCTGCTCCTGAACCTGCTCATGCTGACCAGGGCGGTCTACCATCTCCTTTTCGGCCTCCTCCTGGCCGGCGGGCTGATCGCCTTCCACGGCCGGCAGTGGCGGCGCCTGGTCCTGGTCCTGGTCCTGCCCAGCCTGGTCCTGACCGGCGGCTGGTACTTCAAGAACTGGCTCAACTACGGCTTCTTCGGCGCCTCCTCCTGGTACGGCATCATCCTGATGCGCATCGCCTCCCACAACCGCTCCCGCCAGTTCATGGTCCGGCACCTCAAGGACACGCCCCAGGCCTTTCTCCTGGAGGTCTGGCCGGTCTGCCCGGGCCTGGTCTGCGACCTGGTCGATCACTACTGGCTGGCCCTGGACCACCCCCAGAAGGGTCGCTTGGCCGTGCTCTACGACCTCTTCGAGGAGGACCTGGACGGCCGGAGGCGGCATCGCAACCTGAACAACATCAACTACCTGGCCGTCAGCCGCCACTGCGCCGCCGCGGCCGGGCGGCTCCTCAGGGCCGACCCCCTGGCCCAGCTCAGCAACGTCCTGGAGGCCTTCCGCCGCTACTCCCAGGCCGCGACCAGGTACGGCTTCCTGGACCGCAACCGGCCGCCGCTCAGGGACTGGCTCCGCCTTTGGGAGGAGGGCCTCTTCCGGCCGGTCCTGCCCGGGCCGGGCGGCCGGGTGACGATCTTCTTCTACCTCTATCCGGCCTTTCTCCTCTGGCTTTCAGTCCGGGTGGCCTGCGGCCTCGCCCGGGGCCGGGACGTCTTTGACGACGCCCTCATCGGCGGGACGCTCCTCTTTGTCATCGGCGTCTGCATCACCGCCGACCTGGGCGAGAACCACCGGCTCAGCTTCCTGGTCCTGCCCCTCTTCCTGACCGCCCTGATCGGCCGCCTGAGCGGCCTGGGCCGGAGGGCGGCCTCGTGAGCCGGGTCCTCCTCCTCTCGCCGGCCCCCCTGGGGCCCAAAATGGCCGGCCCGGCGGTCCGCTTCTTCGAGTTCGCCCGCCATCTCAGGGCGGCCGGCCTCGAGGTCGTCCTGGGCAGCCCGGCCGAGCCGCCGGGGGAGTTCGGGGCCGGCCTGGACTTCGAGGTCTTCCACTACCACCGCCTGACCCTGCCCCGGCGCCTCAAGTGGGCCGAGGTGGTGGTCCTGCAGGGCATGGTCCTCCGGCGCCACGGCTTCATCAGGCGGGCCGGCCGGCCCCTGGTGGTCGATCTCTACGACCCCATCTTTTTGGAGACCCTGGCCCACCTGGAGGCCGGCCAGAAACCGGACCGGGTCAGGCACAACCTGGTCCTGGCCCAGGTCATGGACACGGTCGCGGCCGGCGACTTCTTCCTCTGCGCCTCGTCCAAGCAGCGCGATTTCTGGCTCGGCTTCCTGGCCGCCTGCAACCGGGTCAACCCGGCCACCTTCGCCCAGGACCCGACCCTGGCCCGGCTCATCGAGGTCGTCCCCTTCGGCCTGCCCGAGGAGGCGCCGGTCAAGTCCGGGCCGGGGCTGAGGGCCCTGCCCGGGGTGGGGCCCCGGGACCGGGTCGTCCTCTGGAACGGCGGGGTCTGGGACTGGCTGGCCCCCGAGCCCCTGGTCGAGGCGGTCGGCCTCCTGGCCCCGGACCTGCCCGACCTGAAGCTGGTCTTCATGGGCGTCAGGAACCCTGACCAGGCCCTGGCCGAGAGCCGGGCCGTGGGCCGGGTCAGGCGGCTGGTGGCCGACCTGGGCCTGGAGGGCAGGGTGATCCTCAACGACTGGGTGGCCTACCAGCGCCGGGCCGACTTCCTGCTGGAGGCCCAGGTCGGGGCCTGCCTCTACCCGGCCGGGCTGGAGACGGACTACTCCTTCAGGACCCGGCTCCTGGACTGCCTCTGGGCCGGGCTGCCCGTGCTCTGCTCCGGCGGCGACGCCCTGGGCGAGCTGGTCGCGGCCCGGGGCCTGGGCCGCGTCGCGGCCGACCAGAGGCCCGAGAGCCTGGCCCGGGCCCTCAAGGAAATGCTGGCCGACGGCCCGGCCCTGGCCGAGATGGGCCGGCGGGCCCGCCAGGCGGCCGGGGAACTGACCTGGCCCAAGGTGGTCGGGCCCCTGGTCGAGTTCTGCGCCCGGCCGCGCCCGGCCCCGGACAAGGGGTTGGGCTTTCCCGGCCGGCCCATGGCCCGCCGACCCCTGGGCTTCCTGGTGAAGCGGACCTGGGAGCACCTGCGTTCGGGCACCCTCTGGCCGGCCCTCCTGGCCGGCCTGAGAATCAGGAGGGGCGGATGAGCCGGCCGGCCGAGATCCTGTTGGTCGCCGGGGCCAGGCCCAACTTCGTCAAGGCGGCCGCCCTGGAGAGAGCCTTTTCCGGGGCCGGCCTGCGGGTCTGCCTGGTCCACACCGGCCAGCACTACGACCCGGGCCTGTCCGGGGTCTTCTTCGAGCAACTGGGACTGCCCCAGCCCGACCACCACCTCGGCGTCGGCTCGGGCCCCCACGGCGGCCAGACCGGCCAGATCATGGCCGCCTTCGAGCCGGTCCTCCTTGAGGAGCGGCCCCGGGCCGTGGTCGTGGTCGGCGACGTCAACTCGACCCTGGCCTGCGCCCTGGTCGCGGCCAAGGCCGTCTTCCAGGACGGCTCCCGGCCCCTCCTGGCCCACGTCGAGGCCGGCCTGCGCTCCTTTGACCGGAGCATGCCCGAGGAGATCAACCGGCTGGTCACCGATGGCGTGAGCGACCTGCTCTTCGTCTCGGAGCGCTCCGGGATGGACAACCTGCTCCGGGAGGGCCTGGCCCCGGAAAAGGTCTTTCTGGTGGGCAACGTCATGATCGACACCCTCCGCCGCCTGGAGCCCGAGGCCCGCCGGAGCGCCAGGGCGGCCGAGTTGGGCCTGGAGGGGGTCCGCTTCGGCCTGGTCACCCTCCACCGGCCGACCAACGTCGATAAGCCCGAGAGCCTCCGGCGGCTGGTGGCCGAGCTCACCAGGCTCAGCCGGGAGCTGCCCCTTCTCCTGGCCGCCCACCCCCGGACCCAGAAGGCCCTGGCCGTCCAGGGCCTTAGTGGACTGAAGCCTCCCGGGCCCGAGTGGGCCGGGGCGGGCGGGCTGGCCCTGAGCGGGCCCTTGCCCTACCTGGACTTCCTGGGCCTGATGCTCCGGGCGGCCGTGGTCCTGACCGACAGCGGCGGCGTCCAGGAGGAGACCACGGCCCTGGGCGTGCCCTGCCTGACCTTGAGGCCCAACACCGAGCGGCCGGTGACCCTGAGCCAGGGGACCAATCAGCTCGTGCCCCGGCTCGAGGACCTCGCGCCGGCCCTGCGGCGGGCCCTTAATGGGGAGCGCTCGGGCCGGCTGCCCGAGCTCTGGGACGGCCGGGCCGCCGAGCGGGTGGCGGCCATTCTCAAGGACAGACTCGGGGTCTGAGCGTGGACCGCCGGGCCGCCGTCCAGTCCAGCCTGGCCCTCGGCCCCTGGCAGGTCCTGATCATCCTGGGCGGCCTGGCCGGGCTGCTCGTGCTCCAGCGGCCCGACGAGCTCCGGGCCGCGGCCATTGTCCTGGGCTTCGGCCTCTTCCTGGCCGCCCTCCATCCCCGCAACGGCCTCTTCTTCACCCTCCTGGCCTGCCCCTTCTTCCTGGGCGAGCCCCAGGATCCCTTCGTCTTCCTCCTGGAGGGGCTGGCCGGCCTGACCCTGCTCAGCTGGCTGGTCCGCCTGGTCCTGGAGCGGCGCCTGCCCCGGCCGCCCCAGCGGGGCCTCCTCTGGCTGCTGGCCGGGCTGTTCCTGGTCAGCCTGCCCCTCAACCTCAAGGAACTCCTGGCCAGCCTGTCCTATCTGGACGGCCGGCAGATCGCCTTCCTGCTCCTGGAGGGCCACAAGTTCCACGATCTCTACGCCCTCCGCTCCCTGGCCCTCAACCTGGGCGGGCTCCTCTTCCTGGCCTGCTGCCTGGACCAGCTCAGGCCCGACGACCTCAGGCCCCTGGGCCTGAGCCTGCTCTGCCTCGGCCTGGCCCTGACCCTGCTGGGTCTGAGCCTGGCCCTGCTCAAGTGGCAGGGGGTGGCCTGGCCGTCTTGGCCATCCTATCTCGGCCTCAACCTGAGCGGCCTGGTCGGCCGCCACCACCAGTCGGTCCTGGCCACGACCGCCTTCAACCGCCAGTACTTCAACGAGTTCCTGATCCCCTGCCTGGCCGCGGCCGGCGGCCTGGCCGTCCTGGGCCGGGCCAGATGGCGCTGGCCGGCCCTGGCCGCCGGCGGGCTGATGCTGGTCTCGATGGTCCTGACCGGTCAGCGGGCGCCCCTGGCCTGCCTGGGGGCGATGATCCTGACCGCCGGCTGGCTCATCGCCTGGGCCGGCGGCCGGCGGGCCTTCAGGCTGGCCGCCCTGGCCTGCGCCGGCCTGGTCCTGGTCCTGGCCGGTCTGGTGGCCCTGGACCTGCTGGTCGGGTCCGACCTGCTGGCCGGCCGCATCCTGGGTCTGGGCTCGGCGGACGAGGTGGCCGGGGTCGGGCTCAGGCCCCAGGTCTGGCGCCTGGCCTGGGCCATGATCCAGGAGTATCCCCTGACCGGCCTGGGCGCCGGGACCTTCCGCCTCCTGGCCCCGGGGTTCACGGCGGCGGCCGGCCTGGACTACAGCGGCGCCCTGGTTGGGGTCATCGGTACGGCCCACAACACCCTCATTCAATGGGCGGCCGAGCTGGGGCTGATCTCCCTGACCTGTCTCCTGGTCCTGGGGGCCCGGCTGGCCGGCGGCGGGATCAGGGCCTTCGGCTATCAGCGTTACCGGGCCGAGGCCTGGGTGATGCTGGTCGCCGCGGCCGGCTGGCTCTGCTTCGGGCTCTTGCAGCACGTCTTCTACCTGACCGGCCTGGCCCTGCTGATCCTGGCCGGCCTGGCCGGCCTGGCCTGCCTCAGCCCGGAGGAGGAGTGGCCCAGGCTCCGCCGCCGCCGGACCCGGCTGGTCCTGGTCCTGGCCCTGCTGGCCGTGGTCCTGAGCATCAGGATCGGGGCCGTGGCCGAGCGATCCTTCCGGGAGGACTTTCGGGCCGGCTTCTCCACCGGGGAGTGGCCGACCGGCCAGGACGAGGCCTGGTGGACCACCGGCCGCAAGGCCGTCTTCAGCCACCGGCCCAGCCACCCCTACCTGATCATCCCCCTGGCCATGCCCCACGCCCTGGTCTACGAGCGGCCCCAGAAGGTGACGGTCTGGGTCGACGAGTCCAACCTGACCAGAATAGTGCTCAAGGACACCGACTGGCACGAGCTCAAGCTGGACCTGAGCCGCTTCCGGGGCCGGAACGTCCTGATCAAGCTCAGGACCAGCTACTCCTTCTGCCCCTACCTCTTCGACCGCAATCCCGACCGCCGGCTCCTGGGCGTGTTCATGATGGATCCCCGTCCGGCCGACGAATAGGCCGGGCCGGTCGGCCCGATAAAACAAGGCGCCGGGGGCAAAAGCCCCCGGCGCCTTGTTTTATCCAGAGAGGTCGGCTAGTTACCAAAAATAATTTTGGTGATCTCCTTCATCAGGGCAAAGGGGCGATGGAGATCACAGAGACATTTTTAGGGCCAACTTTTCTTGGAGGGATTAGTCCTTCTTTAAGACAATACTCTTGCCCTCGAAAGTCACGCTGAATGTATCGCCCGGATTGAATCCATTGGCCGCCAGGGTGGCCCGGGAAATGACCAGACCCATTGAAGGACGGAACTTCACGGCCCGGGTGATCCGCTCGCCCATACCCGGGATGGTCCATACCCGCCCGGTTTCCAGCATCATCTTGCGGTGGAGATTCTTCAGGGTGGCAGTTGAGGATATGCCGAGAGCCTTGGTTATGGCCTCGGCTGGCTTGCCGTCCTTGACCATCTGACAGAATTTCTCGTAATCAACTCGTTTGCCCCTTCCAGGCATTGTACAGTCTCCTTTCATTGATCGGTTATCCTTACCCTTTACCAGACCGAAAGACATCTTGTCAATTCCAATATTTTCACAGTATGGTCGCCAGATGGCTAACCGGGCCTTGGGATAATAATAACTTAATGGTAAGACGAGGCTACCACTGCTTGCCCCTTTAGGCTTCAACTGCTTTGTCTTGAACTCGTCAAGCATATTTTAAATTATCATCAAGCCAATATATTTTATGCTGTTTTGATTTCTCGCACTTTGTTTCTTTTGTCAATTAAAAGTATTTTAAAGTCTTTATTTTAAGAATATTGTAAGTCTATAAAATCAACGGGTCAACAACAAAACATGATCACTTCGCACTGCGGAAAGGACTGGCGGTCGCCCGCTGGATGATGGAGCTGGCATCTACGCGGTCGTGACGGTACAGCCTGAAGCACCTCTCATCCGGCCCCTCCCGCCAGGGGCGGGGAGGCGAAGGAGACGCGGCGGGCTGGGGAGGTAATAAAAAGCGCCGGGGGCTCAGGCCCCCGGCGCCTTTTGCCGTTCAAGGAGGCCGGCTACTTTTTGGTGTAGTCGTACCAGCCCAGGCCGGTCTTGCGGCCCAGCTTGCCGGCCTTGACCAGGTCCTTCATGGTGTGGGGCATGACCCACTTGAGCTCCTTGTTGAGCTCCTGGTGGAAGTATTCGATGACGTGGTGGCCGATGTCGATGCCGGTGAAGTCCATCAGCTCAAAGGGGCCCATGGGGTGGTTGAGGCCGGCCTTGACCGCCTTGTCGATGTCCTCGATGGAGGCCACCCCGGTCTCGTAGAGCCAGGCCGCCTCGATGAAGAGGGGCATCAGGATGCGGTTGACGATGAAGCCGGGAACGTCCTTCTTGACCTCGACGGTCAGCTTGCCCATCTTCTGGGCCACGGCCGTGGTCGCGGCCACGGTTTCGTCGCTGGTCATGTGGCCGCGGATGACCTCGCAGAGCTTCATCAGGGGCACCGGGTTGAAGAAGTGCATGCCCACCACCCGGTCCGGCCGCTTGGTCGCGGTGGCGATGGTGGTGATGGACATGGACGAGGTGTTGCTGGCCAGGATGACCTCGGGCCGGCAGATCTTGTCCAGGGCGCCGAAGACCTCCTTCTTGAGGTCCATGACCTCCAGGACGGCCTCGACGACGAAGTCGCAGTCGGCCAGATCCTCCAGCCTGGTCGTGCCCTTGATCCGGGCCAGGGTGGCCTCCTTTTCCTCGGCGGCCAGCCGGCCCTTTTCCACCGACTTGCCCAGGAACCGCTCGATGTTGCTCAAGCCCCTCTGCACAAAGGAGTCCTCGATGTCGCGCATGACCACCTGATAGCCGCTCTGGGCCAGAACCTGGGCGATGCCGTTGCCCATGGTTCCGGCGCCAAGGACGCCGACTTTTTTGATCTCCATGATCCGCCTCCTTGCTTGACGAAGAGTGGTCAACCAACCGGTTCTCAATAGCCCATTTGAGAATCCGGTGTCAACAACGGCCTCGAACCAGCCCTTGTCCTTTTTTTAGCGAGAGTTTATAGTACGGGCTTTACCCCGTGGCCGAGGCAGGTCAGCCGTGCGTTTTGAGCCCTGTATGAAGCACAAGCTAGTTCGCCAGATCGTGCGCGAGTTCGCCGAAAAGGAGCTGGCTCCCATCGCCGCCGAAGTGGACCGCCAGGCGCGCTTCCCCTGGGAAGTGATCGAGAAAATGAAGGGCCTGAACTACTTCGGCCTCCAGGCGCCCCGGGAGTACGGCGGCGCCGAGCTGGACTCGATCTCCTTCGCCATCGTCATCGAGGAGCTGTCCCGCTGCTGCGCCTCGGTGGGCCTGTGCATCACGGTCCACAATTCGGTGGGACTCTTTCCGGTGACCCGCTTCGGCACGGCCGAGCAGAAGAAGCGCTTTCTGCCCGGCCTGGCCAGCGGCGAGCGCATCGGCGCCTTTTGCCTGACCGAGGCCAACGCCGGCTCCGACGCCGGCGGCGTGGAGACCGAGGCGGTCCGGGACGGCCGCGGCTGGGTCATCAACGGGACCAAGATCTTCGTCACCAACGGCGGCGTCTGCGGGTTGGCCCTCATCTTCGCCGTGACCGACCAGGGCTGCGGCCGGCCGGGCTCGAGCGTCTTCCTGGTCGAGCGCGAGCGGCCCGGCTTCAGCCTGGGCGAGATAGAGGACCTGAGCGGAGTGCGGGCCAACCCGGTCTCGTCGCTCTTCCTGGAGGACGTCCGGGTTCCGGCCAGGAACCTGCTCGGCTCGCCCGGCCAGGGCCTCAAGATCGGCCTGGCCGCCCTGGACGCCGGCCGCCTGGGCATCGCCGCCCAGGCGCTGGGCATCGCCCAGGCGGCCCTGGAGGCCGCGCTCAAGTACTCCAAGGAGCGGCAGCAGTTCGGGCGGCCCATCTCCTCCTTCCAGACCATCCAGAACTATCTGGCCGATATGGCCACCGAGATCGAGGCCGGCCGGCTGCTGCTCTACAAGGCCTCGGCCCTGCGGGACAGCGGCCGGCCTTTCACCGCCGAGGCGGCCATGGCCAAGCTCAAGTGCTCGGCCGCGGCCAGGCTGGTCAGCGATCTGGCCGTCCAGATCCACGGCGGTTACGGCTACTCCAAGGAGTACGACGTCGAGCGCCACTTCAGGGAGGCCAAGGTGACCGAGCTCTACGAGGGCACCAGCGAGATCCAGCGCCTGGTCATCGCCCGGGCCCTCCTGGCCGGGGCGGGCTGAGATGAACCAGGAACTGAAGCTGATCGTCTGCGTCAAGCAGGTCCCGGCCGCCGCGGAGCTGGCCCTGGACCCGGGCACGGGCAAGCTCGGCCGGGACAAGGCCGAGGGCATGATGAACCCGGCCTGCCGCCACGCCCTGGAGGCCGCGCTCGGGCTCAAGGAGAAGCACGGGGCCAGGATCACCATCATCACCATGGGCCCGCCGGGGGCCGAGGAGGTCCTCCGCCTGGGCCTGGCCCTGGGCGCCGACCGGGGGGTGCTCCTGACCGATCCGCGCATGGCCGGGGCCGACACCTCGGCCACCTCCTACACCCTGGGCCGGGCCATCAGGACCGTGGAGCCGGAGTTCGACCTGATCCTCTGCGGCTGCCAGACCAGCGACTCCGAGACCGGCCAGGTGGGGCCCCAGTTGGCCGAGGAGCTCCAAGTCCCCTCCGTGGCCTACGTGGACCGGCTGGAGATAGACGGCCGGGTCCTCAATCTGGAGCGCCGGGTGGACAACTTCCTGGAGGTCCTGGAACTGGACCTGCCCGGCCTGGTGACGGTGACCACCCGGAACCACGCCCCCCGCCACGTCGCCCTGGAGGGGCTGGAGACAGCCTTCGGCAGCCGGGAGATCCTCCGCCTGGACGCCCCGGCGGCCGGGGCCGAGGTCAAGCGGGTCGGGCAGGCCGGCTCGGCGACCAGGATCCTGAGGCTCTACTCGCCCAGCAGCGACAAGCAGGCCCTCGTCCTGACCGGCTCGCCCAAGAAGATCGTCGAGCGGCTTCTGGACCAGTTCTCCGACCGCCTGGGCGGCCTGATCGGAAGGGATTTGAATGTCCAGCGCTGAGCGAGCCAAGAGGCCCGGCCGCGAGGCCGGGGAGGAGGCGGGCCCGGCGGCGGGCCCCCGGGAAGTCTGGGTCTTCGGCGACTACCGCAACTATTTCCGCAACCGGGTCACCCTCCAGCTCCTCTCCAAGGGCCGCGAGCTGGCCCGCGGCCTGGGCGGCGGCCTGGCCGCGGTGGTCCTGGGCCGCGAGGTGGAGCGCTGGGCCGGGGAGTACATCGCCCACGGCGCGGACAAGGTCTATCTGGTCGACCACCCCCGCCTGGAGAACTACCAGGTCGGCGCCTACGTCCGGTTGAGCGAGCGGCTGGTCAGGGAGTTCGGGCCGGAGGTCTTTCTGATCGGGGCGACGGCCTTCGGCCGGGAGTTCGCCCCCCGGCTGGCCAAGCGCCTGGGGGCCGGCCTGACCGCGGACTGCGTCGACATCAAGCTGGACCGGGAGGGCCGCCTGGTCCAGACCGTGCCCTACTTCGGGGGCAATCTCCTGGCCGAAATTATCACTCCCGAGCGGCGGCCCCAGATGGCCACGGTCAGGCCGGGCCTCTTCAGCGAGCTGCCCCACGACGGCCAGCGCCGGGGCCAGATCGTCAGCCTGTCCCTGCCCGAGGACCTGCCCGCCGAACGGGTCCGGCTCATCCGCTCCGAGCGCCAGAGAGAGCGGGGCGAGAGCCTGGAGGAGGCCCGGGTGGTCGTCTGCGGCGGCCGGGGCATGGGCAGCAAGAAAAAGTTCCGCAACCTCCAGGAGCTGGCCCGGCTGATGGGCGGCCAGGTCGCGGCCACCCGGCCGGCGGTCTACGCCGACTGGGTCGGCCACGAGGCCCTGGTCGGCCAGGCCGGCAAGCAGATCAAGCCCCAGGTACTCTTCTCCTTCGGCGTCAGCGGGGCCATCCAGCACACGGCGGCCATCGGCGAGGCCAGGTTCGTCGTCGCCGTGAACAAGAACCCCAAGGCGATGATGATGAAGCTGGCCGACGTGGGCCTGGTGGCCGACGCCAATCAGGTCTGCCTGGCCCTGATCCGGGAACTGCGCGAGCGCCTGCGCGAATAGCCGGAAAATGAACTTCCCCGCGGCGGCCGCGGGGCATCGGCGGGAGGGAAGAACGTTCCCAAGCAAGCCTTACGGCATTAAACCCGCGACAACTAAAGGTCGCTGTACGCACATGCGCGAGTCGGCTTATAATCAGCCCAAGGATGTAGGATGCGGCCTTGAGTCAGGAGGTCAAGGTGACAGATAGCGGCATTTATTACCAGGAAAAACTGGAAGT
>ENA-OSEO01001009-OSEO01001009.1-sediment-metagenome-genome-assembly--contig:-NODE-1009-length-59109-cov-11.872933_pt1 | contig 59109 bp, 48 predicted proteins | sample MGYA00237883_ERZ534232 | MGnify/ENA metagenome assembly ERZ534232
AGATTTTTCAGACCAAAGAAAGTAACGACTACTATAAGGATTGATAATGATATTTTATTGTTTTTTAAAAAGCTTGCCACAGAAAAAAAGTCTGCTTACCAGACATTGATGAATGAGGCATTAAGGGAGTATTTAAAAGAAGCTGAAAAAAGATGTGCTTGATTTTAAAAAGTAAAGATAACAGTGATGAAATACAGGATTGGGAACTCGCAATGACAGTGAACCGGCGTCATTGCGAGCGCAGCGCAGCAATCTTTAAGGAGGCACAAGAACATTGAAAATTTCTCTAAAGATTGAGATCTTTAAGGAAGGTGATATGTATGTGGCATTATCACCGGAATTGAATGTCTCCAGTTTCGGTGAGACAGTTGAAGATGCAAAGAGGTCTATAAAGGAGGCATTGGAGGCTTTTATAGAGGAGTGCGAAAGAATGGGAACATTAGAGGATATTCTGGAAGAATCGGGTTTTTTAAGGGTCAACGATTCGTGGGAATCAAGGAAGCCTGTTGAAGAAGAAGCTTTCGCTCTTACTCTGTAAATTTAGATGTCAGAGAGCAAAATAACACCAGTTCACTATGAGGTGTTGATTAAGATATTTGAACTTGACGGGTTTATCATAGGTCGTAAAAAGGGAGACCACATAATAATGATAAAACCAGGAGTAAAGAGACCACTTGTGATAAAGACAAGCCCGAGACTGGTTCCTGTTACACATATCCGCACTAATATGACAACTGCCGGGATGACGAGAGAACGCTTTTTTGACTTATTGGAAAAAGTGAAATAGAATTAACGAGTGAAAATATTGACATAAGGAGTACTTAAACTAACATGGCACAGAACATCACGGTAGTAATCATCGACAGCGACATCGATTCGATCAACAGCATGACGAACTACATAAAGAAACTCGACAGCAAGGTTGTTGTTGAAGGGACGGCCACGACCTTTGAGCGGGGATTTGAGCTTATTCATAAAAAGAGACCGATGGTGGTAATCATCGAAATCGACAAGGATCTTGATGTTGCCATTGACAGGATTACTCAGATTCTGAACCGCTTCCCTCAGGTGTCTGTCTTTGCAACGTCAGAGGACAAGTCATCCGAAACAATACTCAAGGTCATCAGAACAGGAGCGACTGAATATCTCCTGAGACCTGTTGCCGAGACTGACCTTGCGTTTGCACTCCAGAAACTCGGCAGGCTCTGGCTGACAAGGGAAGTGCCTGAAGACGAGGCAGGACGCATCTTTACGATCTTCAGCCCCAAAGGGGGAGTGGGGGTAACGACTGTTGCCATCAACCTTGCAACAGATATACTTGATGTTACAAAGAAGCCGACAATCCTTGTGGACATGGACCTCAATGCAGGGGATGTAACAACCTTCCTGAACATGAAACCTTCATATACAATAAGCGATGTGACGACGAATATCAGCAGGCTGGACAAGAGCTTTCTCCAGGGCATCATTGCCCGGCATGAATCCGGCATATCTGTCCTTGCAGAACCCCAGCGGGTTGAGGAAGCGGTTTCAATATCAGGCGAGGACATCAAAAAAGTGCTCAGCCTCCTTAAATCCATGTTCAAATATATCATCGTTGATGCCGAGAGCATCTCAGCACGGACTACTATTGCGCTCGAGATGTCTGACCAGATATTCGTTATTTTTCACATGAGCCTTCCCGGGATAAAAAATATGCAGAGGCATTTAAGCTTTTTCAGCAAGATGGGACTGGGAAGGGACAGGGTGAAGCTCATAGCGAACAGGGTTGTAAAGAAGAGTGAGATCAGGATTGAGGATGCAGAGAAAGTCCTCAATTACCCTGTTTTCTGGGCTATACCTAACGACTATGAAACAACAATGGCTTGCCTTAACAAGGGAGTGCCTATCAGTGTCGGTGCTCCGAGATCACAATTAAATATTTCTTTAAAGGACATGGCGAAGACAGTTATTAAAAGCAGATAAGGGAGGGATTTTTTATTATGGCTCACAGGGAAGATTTAACAGGCAAGGCAACAAAGCTCGACATGTATCAGAACCTCAAGGCAAAGATACACAGGAAGCTCATAGAGCGTCTTGACTTCTCGAATATAGACATGATCGAGAAGGATTTACTGGGCAGGGAGATAAGCAGGATAGTTGAAAACCTGATTACCGAGGAGAGCGTGCCATTGAGTACAGCGGAGAGAGAGAGCCTTGTCGTGGACATCCTCCATGAAACGTTCGGGCTTGGTCCCATTGAGCCCCTCCTCTATGATCCTGATATTTCGGATATTCTCGTGAACCGTTATAACCAGGTCTATATAGAGAAATTCGGAAAACTACAGAAAGTCGATCTCAATTTCAGGGATGACAACCACCTCCTCCAGATAATAGACAGGATTGTTTCCAAGATAGGGAGAAGGGTCGACGAGTCTTCTCCCTATGTTGATGCCCGGCTTCCTGACGGCTCGAGGGTTAATGCAATTATCCCGCCTCTTGCACTGGACGGCCCGGTTCTGTCAATAAGAAGGTTTGGCATTGATCCCCTGAAGATGTCCGATATCCTGGCATTCGGCACCCTGACCCAGAACATGGCCAGGATACTCGAGGGTCTTGTAAAGTCAAGATCGAATGTACTGATTTCAGGAGGCACCGGTACGGGGAAAACCACCCTTCTGAACATCCTTTCAGAGTTCATCCCCGGTGATGAGAGGATTATAACCATCGAGGACTCGGCAGAACTGCAAATGAAGCAGGAGCACGTTGTTAGACTGGAGACACGCCCGCCGAATATCGAAGGCAGGGGACAGGTGACCCAGAGAGACCTTGTCCGTAATTCCCTCAGGATGAGGCCGGACAGGATAATTGTTGGTGAGGTGAGGGGAGGCGAGGCGCTCGATATGCTCCAGGCAATGAATACGGGCCACGACGGCTCCCTTTCGACGCTGCATTCAAACACGGCGAGGGATGCACTGGCACGGCTGGAGACCATGGTGCTGATGGCAGGAATGGACCTCCCGGAGAGGGCTATCAGAGAGCAGATATCCTCGGCAATACATGTTGTAGTGCATTTGGCAAGAATGGCTGATGGTTCGAGAAAGATTGTCAATATCTCCGAGATAACCGGGATGGAAGGCACGACCATTGTCATGCAGGATATCTTCAAATATGAAAGAAAAGGCATAGACAAGGACGGAAGAATCATCGGTGAGTTTGCTCCGACCGGAGTCAGGCCGTGGTTCCTGGAAAAATTCAGGGTTTCAGGGATTGATATAGCGCCGCATATGTTTGAGAGGAACAAATGACGACATTGCTCATAATAGTCGGCTTATTTTTTATGGCAGCACTGCTGGGCCTGATCGCCCTCTACATGACCTATTCTGCGGTAAAAGCATCTCCGACATATGAACTCAGAAAGCGACTCAGGAAGATGGCAGTGGAAACAGAATTCGGACTGCCTCCTGATTTGCGTCTGGAAATCATGGTCGAAATGACAAAAGTTGATAAGTTCCTTTACAGGTTTTCATTAATACGGAGACTTCATGCATCCCTGGATAAGGCAGGGCTCAAGCTTGATGTTAAGGTATTTATTCTCATTCTTCTTTTTATTGCAGTTGCCGGTTTTGTTATCGGAGCTGCATTACAGAGGGGAGTAATCCCTGCTCTTCTTGTCATGCTGTTTCTTCTTGCAATCCCGTTCATTTTTTTGCATTTCAAAAAGCAGCAGAGAGTAGAGCAATTCAGCAATCAGTTTGCAAATGCCCTTGACATGATGTCACGATCCCTCAAGGCAGGCCATTCACTGGCCTCTGCTGTCCAGATGATCGGAAATGAGATGGCGGAACCGGTAGCAGGTCTTTTCAGGTCGGTCTATGAAGAACAGACATACGGGCTTTCGCTAAGAGATGCCTTCTCACATATGATAGAACGGATGGATACACCTGACCTCCGTTTTTTCGTTACTGCTGTAACCATATACAGGGAAATCGGCGGCAACCTTTCCGAGATACTTGAGAGGCTTGCAGAAACGATAAGGGAAAGGATAAAGATACGGAGGCAGGTGAGGGTTTACACGGCGCAGGCAAGGCTTTCAGGCTATATACTGGCAGCACTTCCGGTTGCTGTGGCAGTATTAGCCTATTTTTTTGCCCCGGATTATATCGGGGAGCTTTTTGCAGTAAAAATAGGAATCATGTTTGTCGTGGGAGCGGTTATTTTGCAGATTATCGGCTTTTTTATTATCAGGAGGATTATTAATATAAGGATTTGATGAGAGAATAGATAGAATACCCCCTCCCAACCCTCCCCCCTTGAGGGGGAGGTAAGGTGGGGGGGAAAGGGTATTAATATGCCAATAATTGTAATTACAGCTCTGGTATTTATAGCAATAGCATCAATCTTGCTTTTCGTTATTTATGTAGCTTTGCCTAAAAAGACGGTTGTAGAGGAAAGGATCGAGGGCATGACTCCCTACGTTGACAAGACGATCTTCGCTGAGAGACCTCCTACGAGATGGCAGAAATTCCTGGGCAGGCTGGGAGCAAATGTTCCCCTGAGACATGAGGATTTGGGGAAATACCAGAAGATGTTTATTGCTGCCGGGATGAAACACGAAAGAGTCCCCATATTTATGGGCGTCAAATTACTCTTGCTCATAGTCCTTCCCGTAGGGTATCTCTTATTGTACGGTATCCCTGTAGAGGAAGACCCCGTGGTACGGGTACTCATGACGGTCGGCCTGGCAATATTGGGGATTTGGATCCCGAACTTCTGGCTGAGACACAAGTTGAACACGAGGAGAATACAGATATTCCATGACCTCCCGGACCTGCTTGATCTCATGACGGTCTGTGTAGAGGCAGGGTTAAGCATGGAAGCTGCAATGGTCAAGGTATCTGAAGACGAGCAGTTTAAGAAAAGCCCCCTGGCACGTGAATTGAGGATAGCATTACAGGAAACACGCGCAGGCAAGCTAAGGCTTGAGGCGCTCAGGGATATGGGTGAACGATCAATGGTTGATGATCTCAAGGCCTTTGCAGCAATGCTCATTCAGACAGAAAAGTTGGGCACGAGCCTTGCTCAATCGCTCCGAATTTTCTCTGATTCCCTGAGGACCGAGAGAAGGCAGATAGCCGAAGAGGCTGCGGCAAAAACAACGATAAAGCTCATATTCCCCCTCGTGCTTTTCATCTTCCCCGCCCTGCTTGTTGTATTACTCGGGCCTGCTATCTTAAGGATCATGGCATTGTTTAAAGACCTTTAGAAAGAGAGATCAATGGATATCGATATTAATACTTTTCTATTGCTGGTAATAGCAATAGAGCTTGCTCTGATTTACACCAAACTGAAGAGATAGAGGCAGAGGACAAGAATCTCTTTAATGGAGCAGATAACAATTTATAGCTCCGGGCTGTGCTCCGGAGCTTTTTTTTGAGGTCTTCCGGTTTTTTTGATGTCATTCCGGCTTGTCCGGAATCTTTCTGATATAATTCAAGGATGACGGAGGATATCTTTGCTGTTTATATTATGGCCAACGCAAGCCCAACTTTGTACGTCGGGATTACAAATGACCTAATGCGAAGAGTATATGAGCATAAGAAGAATCTCAATCCTCGCAGCTTCACGTCCAAGTATTACCTGCATAAACTTGTTTATTATGAGTTTTGCAGGGATAGCTGGAATGCAATAATCAGGGAAAAGCAGATAAAAAATATGAGCAGGCAAAACAAGATAGATCTTATCAGGCAGGTGAATCCCTCAATGAAAGACCTGTATGAAGGTATTGCCGGAAAGATTCCGGACCGATCCCCGACAAAGCGGGGACAAGAGCCGGAATGACGAAAAGGGAAGGAGATACCTATAGAAATTCCGGAAGAACCGAAAAAAAAGGTTCTCCAACATACTGGTTCTTGCCCTCTTTTGCGGATGTTATATTCATCATCATTATTGCCCTTGTTTTACTTGGTGAGGGAAATCTCCTCGGCGATGCTGACACAGGCTACCACATCAGGGCAGGGGAATATATCATCGATAACCTGAAAGTTCCCCATCATGACATATTTTCTTTTATACAACCCCCTATCCCCTGGACAGCCCACGAATGGCTCAGTGAGGTAATCTATGCCCTTGTTCATAATGTCTCGGGACTCAGCGGCATTGTTATTGTTCATGCTCTTGTTATCGCAACGGTCTTCCTCCTCCTTTTCAGGTTCATGAGGTCTTCAGGCATAAGCATCCTTGTGAGTGCATTACTCGTAGCTCTTGCCGTATCAGTTTCAACGATTCACTGGCTTGCAAGGCCGCATATTTTTTCGCTGCTTTTTACGCTCATCTGGTACATTGTCCTCGACACCTACCAGTACAGGAAAAAGAATTACCTGTATATCCTCCCGCCCTTGATGCTTGTGTGGGTTAACCTCCATGGGGGGTTCCTTGCAGGTTTTCTGCTCTTTGGAATTTACATGACGGGTAACCTTCTCAAGTCAATTTTCAAAAAGGAAGAACGGCATGAGGCAAGAGGCCGGTTAAAGATGCTCCTGCTGTTTACTGCTCTGACCCTGGGCATGTCCCTCCTGAACCCTAAGGGCTTTGATATACTGCTGTTTCCGTTCAGGCTCACGGCAAACAAGTTCATTATGGACCATGTAACAGAGTTTCTCTCGCCAAATTTTCACACAGCCCTGAGATTTGAATACATGCTCCTGCTGATGATCGTAATTTTCGGGATCTCAAAGCTCAGGCTGAATCCCATAGAGGCCATGCTCGTCCTGCTTTTTACCCACATGTCTTTGTACTCCGCACGGTATATTCCCCTCTATGCGATTATCCTTTGCCCGATTATCGGAAAGCGGATAGACCACCTTCTGGAAGAAATAAAAGACAGGAGGATCGTTAAGAGATTCATTGCTATTTCAGAGAGGACGGGAAGGACGGATTCGCTCACAAGGTTGAATCTGTGGTCAGTTGTTGCAGTAATCTTTACGGTTTTTCTCCTGTTCACGGGGAAGGTTCAGTTCGGCTTTGATGAAAAGAAACTTCCTGCTGATGCCGTTCAATTTATGAAGAAGGAGAAGATACCGGGCAATATGTTCAACAACGATGAGTTTGGCGACTACATCATCTATGCAGCATGGCCTGAATACAAGGTCCTTTTCGACGGAAGGTCTGACATGTATGGCGTTGAGAGAATGAAGAAGTATTTCAAGGTAATACGGCTCGAACGGGGGTGGGGTGAGGTCCTGAATGAATATGATATAAACTGGTTTATTTATCCCTCAAAGTCAGCACTTTCAACCTTTCTCCTTCAGCGGGGTGACTGGAAACTCATCTATGCTGACAAGGTTGCGAATATATTTATTAAAAATACAACGGTAAACCAGTATCTGATACAGAAATATCCGGATGTAAAACCGGTTATTGTCGAAGATGAAGAAGATAAAGATACATGAAAAGACTCGGATATTATATTCGCAGACCTGGTTATTACCTGTCTGTTGCTTTTTCTGATATTTTTTTTACTATCTTTTTTGTCTTACTGGCAGCGAAACTATTTTTTTTTACTTATATTACTAGGCTTGGGATAGACAGTTTTTTCGCTTCTTTCGGAATAATCCTTTGCTTATCGGCGTGTTCACTGTTACTAAAGAATCAAATTCACAAATTTCTGTATTTATTTTTTCTCAATTTTGTCTTTTCAATCCTTTTCATAACTAATGTGCTTTATTTTGGTTATTTCGATGATTTTGCGTCTGTATACCACCTGAATCAGGTTCATCTGCTGAAGGACGTTATTGACGTTGTTGTCATGATCATTCATAAGGAAATTGTTTTTGTTGCAGATTTGATATTCTTGCCTTTTCTGCTCTTTAAGTTTAAGACAAAAAGATTATACAAAACAAAGGACAGGATTATAACTTGGATTTTTCTTGTGTCACTTGGCATCTATTTTATAGCCAGCGCCTCTAAATCAGAATTGCCTTTTACAGAATCTATCTATCACAGGTATGAGTTTGCAGGCGAAAGGGGTATTATTACCTATCAAGTATTCGATATCTATTATTATCTTCTAACAAGATTGCAACAAGCACGAGTTACAGAAGAGGATATTGATACAGTGGAAAGCTGGTTCAAAGGAAACGAACATAGAGTAGCCATTGATAATGAATTCAGGGGTACGGTAAAAGGATTGAATCTCATTGTTATTCAAGTGGAGTCATTGCAGGATATCGTTATCGGTAGGAGACACAATGGCAAGGAGATTACCCCTAATCTGAACAGATTGGCTAAAGAAGGGATTTATTTTAATAATATCTATGACCAGACCGCCGCCGGTAATTCTTCTGATGCAACATTTCTTGCAAACTGTTCTCTATATCCCTCACGAAAAGGGGCTGTTGCCTTCCTCTATCCACAAAACTATTTTAATTGTATGCCGAAGGTACTTAAACAACATGGCTATACCACCGCAGTTATGCATGCATATAAAAAGAGTTTCTGGAATAGTGAAACATTCGAAAAGAACCTAGGATTCCAGTATCAATTTTATGAAGATACATTTTCTGCGACAGACAAAATCGGCGGATTTTTAGTAGGATTAAGCGATAAGTCATTTTTCTTACAAGGTCTGGAAAAGATTAAGCAATTGCCGGATCCTTTTTATGTTTTTATGAGAACTCTATCGACGCATGCGCCGTTTGCTCACATAACTCCTGAACTTGATAACTTCCCGCTGGATGACCTGGAAGGAGAAATCATGGGCTATTATATTAGAGCAATGCACTATGTTGATTCGGCAATAGGAGAGTTTCTGCAAAAAATAAACGAAAGAAATTTAGCGTCAAATACAATAATAGTAATCTATGCAGACCATCGTGCACGGCTGCCATCGCGCGAAATGAAACGGATAGGAGTATACGATATGAGTGAGAAGAGGAAGATTCCATTAATTATTTATATCCCGAATAAAAAATTAGGTATTAAAAGTGATACCATCGGGGGGCTTATTGATGTTGCACCCACCGTATGCAATATTCTCGGAATAGATACTTCTCATGAACTTTTCATGGGAAGAGATTTATTGAACAGTCGTGAAAGTTTTGTTATTTTTCGGGATGGCTCGTATATAAGCGGGAACAATTCTATAGACAGAATTTCAGCGCTTGAACAACTCAAGGTATCCGACCTAATTTTAGAGAAAGATATAATTCCATATATAAGGAGAGGGGAGAGGGTGAAAAGAAGAGGAATTCCATAAAAAAGCCTGAATAACCATATAAAGAAACTTTTCAATAACTATGTGAGACATATCATGAAAGTTCGTAATATAAAAAACAGTTCAGAGCTGTCAAATAATGTAGCCATAGCAGACAACCTGTTCAAACGGATGAAGGGACTGCTTGGAAAGAGTGAGATGCGGGATGGAGAGTCCCTCTGGATCAAACCGTGCAATTCTGTACACACATTCTTTATGAAATTTCCGATAGATGTTATTTTTTTGAATAAGCAGAATTATGTAGTGGCTGCAATAGAAAACCTGAAGCCAAACCGTTTAACACGTTTATATCCAAAGTCAGTCAGTGTGCTTGAGCTGCCTGCCGGAACAATCGAGGCAACAGCAACAATGGTCGGAGACGAGATCACATTTATATAATAAAAATCCAAATGACAAATATTTGGCTTGCAGGCTTGACAGCTTGCCAGCTGGTAAGCTCCAAGCATTGGTGTAATTATATGGAGGCAGATGGAGCAGAGTCAAGAAAAGACTTTGTTCATAAAATTGCTCTCTGTAAAAAAGAATCAAAAGAAACGAAACATTGGCTGAGAATGATTGCAAAGGCAAATCCGCACATTGATTGTGAAAATTTATCTAAAGAAGCACATGAATTAGCGTTAATATTCTCTTCAATTATCTTATCAAATAATAAGAAAAGTGATATAAATTTAAAAAAGAAATAGAAATTTACCCATTTGGCCTTTGGATTTTGGACTTTGAAATTTAATCCTTTATCTGATATTTATGCGACAAAATAAGACAGATAACATCTATTTGCCCTCATTATTTTTTCTCATTACGGTTATTTCACGTGTTCCGTTCACAAGTGCATACCTTTATCATATGGATTCTGTTCAGTATGCTTTGGCACTTGAAGAATATAACATTACCGTTCACCAGCCGCATCCTCCGGGTTATTTCCTCTATATAATGTTAGGCAGATTTCTCAATCTCTTCATTCAGGATGCAAACAGTACGTTTATTGTGATAAGCGTATTCTTCAGTGGTCTTACAGTAGTCGCTGTCTATTATCTTGGTAAGGAAATCTTCAATAAAAAGGCAGGGATTATGGCAGCCGTAATCGCCATGACAAGTCCCAATCTCTGGTTCCATGGTGAAGTAGCTCTCACGAATGTTGCAGAAGCGTTCTTCAGTGCTTTTGTAGCACTGCTATGTTGGAGGATCTATAAAGGAAAACATGAATATATCTGGCTTTCTGTCCTTGCTCTCGCTATAGCAGGAGGAATACGTCAGAATACGATGATTTTCCTGTTTCCTCTGTGGCTTTTTTCTGTGAAAGGGGTGCCAATACGAAAGACCGCTGTGTCACTGGGCCTGCTTATCACCTGTTGCCTTTTCTGGTTTGTTCCCATGGTGTATATGACAGGAGGGTGGCATGCATATAGAGAGGCTTTCAGGGAATTATGGCTGTTCAATACAGGAAATGTCTCTGTATTTGAAAAAGGCTGGACTACGTTCAGGATATTTTCATCCTGCCTCGCCCGTTTTACTGTATATGGTGTCGGGGGCGGAATTTTTGTTCTAATCCTTGCAGCATACTCCCTGGTAAGAAAGAAAAGGATTAAATCACTGGACAAGACTAAGGCCGCCTTTTTCTCTTTATGGATACTGCCTTCTTTCTTTTTCTTCCTTTTGATTTTTATTCACCCGTCTAACCCCGGATATGTCCTTGTTTTCATGCCGGCACTATTTATTCTTACCGCCTTATCGATAGACTTTATAAGCGCTGACTTGCAACAAATTATAAGAAGGGATATCTCCGTTTTTATTGCAGTTAGTGTAATTATCGTAAACCTATTCATGTTCTTTTTTTCGAGTTATCTGACCTCATACCGGGAGATCAGAACTCACGACAGGAACCTCTCAATAATGTTCGATGGTATTAAAAAGTACGACCCATCAAAGGCAGCAGTCTTTATTCTCCCTTATTCTTTCTACGGCTACAGGCACATCATGTATTATCTCTCTCATTACAGGGTTTATCAGGTTGATGTCCGGGTTGCTCCAACAGGAGAGGTCAGAAAGACATTCTGGGGAGAAAACAAGAAGACATTTTTGTCAGAGACGATTATCCTGCCGGAGAGATTTGATACGTTTATCATGCCGCTGATTGCAGAAGACAAAGAAAGGGTGTCGGGAATAAAAGGGGTAAGCATTGAGCAGTTAAAGCCTGTCGATATGTATTTGGCTCATGGAGACATATCTCTCATTAAGGATATATACCCTGAATTGAGGATACAATAGAAATGCGTGAGAGATTGAAAAATGACTAATATGAAAAAAGACCTCATCAGTCTCATCCTCCTTGCCCTTGCAGCGACTTATTGCACTATCCCTCTTTTTACTAATTACGGTATTCCAGCCGGACAGGACATTATTCTGCATATATTTCAGGCAGATCAATTTACCCGGTCCCTCCATGAAGGTGTTTTCTACCCGCGGTGGATAGCGGATTTTAACAACGGGTACGGCAGTCCGAATTTTGTCTTTTATTCACCCCTGAGTTACTACTTCGTATCAGCTCTGTCAATTTTTTTTCACTCGCTAACCACGTCAATGATCATGGCTATCTGGTTCAGCTTTTTTCTCTCCGGTATCACAATGTATATAACTGCAAAAAAGATGTTCGGAGGGTCTGGAAGCCTTATAACAGCAATTATCTATCAGATTCTTCCGTATCATTTGTTTAATATATATGTCCGTGGCGCCTTTGCAGAACTCTTTGCTTTTATTTGGTTCCCTTTGATTATCCTGTTTCTCTACAGGATGATAGAACCAAGAAACCCTGCTGCAATGATCGGCCTGAGTGTATCGTATGCCATGCTTATATGCACGCATCTTGTATCAGGGTACATGTTTACATTCGTCATAGGTACATATCTTGTTTATAATTATTTCCTTTTAAAAGAGAAGAAAAGAATTATTAAACCATTTTTTTCGCTCATCTGCGGGGTTGGACTGTCATCAGTATATCTCCTCCCCGTTATTTTTGAAAGGAAGTTTGTACAGATAGACTATATTATTACATGCAGTGTCGGCGATTATAAGAAAAACTATTTATTCATGGTTGATAAATTCGAGGAAGGACTCAGAAAATTCTACATCCCCTTGCATACAATCGTTGCTTTAGAAACATTGCTCTTTCTTGTTATAGCAGTGTTCATAACTAAGAACAGACAGATATTATTGCATAGTAAACAGCATAAACATTTCATATTCTTGTTCCTCGTCGCCTTTTTCCTTATGACACCATTATCAAGGCCTGTATGGGATATTGTCCCCGGATTCCCATTTCTACAGTTCCCATGGCGCTGGGTTTCGATAACAGAATTATCTCTTTGTTTCCTTGTTGGATATATCTTCGCGCATAAAGACGGGACTGTCTTAAAATCGATAAGATTAAAAAAGGCGATCGTGTATCTTTTAATTATACTTTTCCTGGCGTCGTCAGCACTTATCTGGAAGAGTTCGATTATTCCGGATTCACTTATAAAAAAGATTGTCAGGCCCGAGGAGATAAGAAATTTTATCATACCTTATGAATACACACCGGTTTGGGTAAAAGACGTTAAAAAAATATCAACGGAAACAGACAATGACAGGGTCTCAGTTATTTCCGGCGAAGCATTGTTTGATATAGCAGAATGGAAAGCTGAAAGAAGAATTATCAATATGAGAGGAATTTCCGATGTATTAGTGAGGATTTCAACATTTTATTTCCCGGGGTGGGAAGCAATACTTGATGGCAAAAAGATTCCAATCAGGATGGAACCTGAAACCGGGGCGATGCTTATCAAGGTTCCTGAAGGCATACATACTCTCCTGGTAGAGTTTGGAGATACCCCGATTCGGTATTACTCAAAGCTTGTCTCATTAACGTCTATATTTGTTATGATATTTTGGATACTGCTTACCCGAAAGACAGGTCAGTCGAAAGCTTCTGAAGAAGATAACCTATGAAAAGCAAAAAATATCTCATTATCAGTATCTGGATTTTGTTTTCCGTTTCTCTCCTCATCATGTCAAGACAGTTACTGTCAAAAGCGTATTTTTCATGTCATGGAGAAGATACCTTTGCATATGTAAGCTGGGCATGGCAGTTTGCTGAAGCTTTAAAAGAGGGGATAATTTATCCGAGATGGTTGCCCATAAACTATTGGGATTACGGCTCTCCGACATTTATCCTTCTCCCGCCCCTTGCCTTTTATCTTGTAGCTTTTTTCAATCTATTCACGGGATCAGTCATAACGGCAATGAACATTACAAAATTTCTGGCACTGTTCCTTTCCAGCGTCGGTATGTTTTTTCTTGTCAGAGAATATTACTCCGAGAAGATAGCTTTATTGACTTCGTCATTCTACATCGTGTTCCCTTATAATATTTTTCAGTTCTACTTCGTAGGCACCTTTGCATCGACGGTTTCTTTCATGTGGTTTGCTCCGATCATACTGTTTACATACAGGTACATGAGAGACCAACAGTACAAGGATGTACTGTGTGCGGGTCTCTGCTACGCTGGGTTAGTTCTTACACACCTGATTAATGCTTATATGTTCACTTTTATACTTATAGCATTCATAACCCATACGTCCATAGTCAAAAGAAGACCGAAAGACTTTAGTGTTATGTTCTTAATTATTCTGATCGGAATTTTGATCTCTTCTGTCTATACACTGCCTGTTATTTTTGAGAGGCATTTTCTCAATGTAAAAGAATTAATTGGAGAAGGGAAAGGACCCGGTTTCCTTTTTGACTATCGTAATTTCTTTATTCTACCTGATATGACAAGTAAGTTTTCCTCCGGCCACCTCTGGAAGGAATACTACGATATGTTCACATCCTATGTATTTCTCTTGTGTATTATTATTGTTTTATCATTTCGGCAGATAATAAAAACCAGGAAGATTGATACAGTAAAGGGCGCAAATGCTATGAATATTTTTTTCCTGGGAACCGCTCTCTGTACTATATTTTTGTTATTCGGTGCGTCAACATTTATATGGGGAAACATCCCGTTTTTTAAATACATCCAGTTTCCTCACCGGTGGTTAAATATTACCACGTTTTCTGTCGTTTTCTTGTGTTCTATTGTCTTCTGGGTTACAAGTAATATCTCAAAAACAAAAAGAGAACGTCACGTATTGATAGCTATCCTGTGTTGCCTATGCCTCATAAGTTTTTTTCTCGATTATAAATATATAAGATTTACAAATTTTATTCATGAGCAGGAATTATTGCCTGTCAGGGCCCCGAATTGGTACAGGGAACATCTGCCAGTATGGGTGGATTATGAAAAGATTCATAAAGGTGAAGATATAAAACAGCCTGTTGTTATACAAGAGGGTGGGGGAACTGCTGAAGTTGTGACATGGAAGTCTGCTGAAAGGGTTATTGCAGTAGCTGCCCAGACCCCGCTTACCCTGAGAATAAGAACATTTTATTTCCCCGGATGGAAGGCATATGTAGACGGTGTACCGAAAGAAATAAAGATAGAAAAGGATATTGGAGCAATGCTTGTTGACATTCCTCAAGGAAACCATAAGCTCGTATTAAGGTTTGAAGATACTCTGGTCAGATATTATTCAAAGTTTCTATCAATAGTATCTCTTTTTAGCATGGTTATATTGATATTTTTTTCTAAAAGGAAACAATACAAGTAGTTAAATATTAGACATGGTATAACAGAAGACACGGAATAGGATACCCCCTTTTATATAGGGGGCTCGGAGGGATTACGGTAAAAAAAGACAGAAGATCTGCATTTTTAAGTATTTTCCTTCTCTTTTCGCTTGCGGTACTGATGATGCTCAGACAGCTTCTGACAGAGGGTTATTTTTCATGCATTATTGAGGACACCTATACTTACACAAGCTGGGCATGGCAATTTATAGAAGCCTTGAAAGAGGGAATAATCTATCCGAGGTGGTTGCCTCTTAATTTCTGGGGCTATGGAAGTCCAACCTTCATACTGTACCCACCTCTTGCTTTTTATCTTGTTGCATTTTTCAATATGTACACGGGATCAATAATAACGGCGATGAACATTACGAAATTTCTGGCACTGTTCCTTTCCGGTACCGGCATGTTTTTTCTTGTGAGAGAGTTCTATTCTGAGAAAATAGCATTATTGACGTCTTCCTTCTACATTGTATTTCCCTATAATATTTTTCAGATTTATTTTGTAGGAACATTTGCCTCTACGATTTCTTTCGTGTGGTTTGCTCCCATTATCCTGTTTACATACAGGTATATAAAGGGCAGACACTTCAAAGATGTGATATATGCCGGATTGTGCTACGGGGGGCTTATTCTTACACACCTCATTAATGCTTATATGTTCACCTTTGTATTTGGAGCATTTATAATTTGCATGGCTATAGCAAAAAGAAAGCCGGGATACCTCATGGGCATACCCTTAATAATTGTTACAGGGCTTTTGATTTCTGCTGTATATATAGTACCTGTTATTTTTGAAAAGCAGTTTTTTAGTGTGGAGCATTTCACTGGAGCAAATGTTGGCTATTTCACATATTTAAAATCCTTTATTCTGCCAAGTTCGATAAATGTGTTACCTTCTGATCATCTCTGGCGCGTATATTACAAGACATATTTTTCTTTTGTTATTTTATTTTGTGTTTTTATCTTGCTGTTTCTTCGTCAAGTGATAAGACTGCGTCATGACAATAATCTGCAAGATATAAAAACGGTTAATATTTTTTTTCTCGGGGTAGCGACCTTCAGTTTATTTTTCTTATTTGGTATCTCCCGTTTTCTGTGGGAGACAATCCCATTTTTTGAGTATATACAGTTTTCCTCACGGTGGTTGTATATAACCGTGTTTTCACTTGTTTTTCTGTCATCTGTCATATTCTGGGTTCTCGATAAAGAGTATAGGGCAAAGCGAGGAAAGACCCTCTATATAGTAGTACTTTTTCTGATATGTCTTGTCCTTGATGTTCATTACATTCATTCAGCACCTCTATTTAAAGAGCAGCAATTGATACCTGTTAAGGCTGCGAATTTCAACTATGAGTATTTGCCCAGGTGGGTTAGCGAAGATCATATCTCCGGAGATAAACTTGATGAGAGGGTGACAATAAACGGTGAGGGAGAGGTTAATATTGTTGCATGGAAATCTCAAGAGAGGATTATTGCAATAAGTGCTGAAAGTCCTCTTTCAGCAAGGGTTCAAACTTTTTATTTTCCCGGCTGGAAAGCATATGTAGATGATATGCAAACTGCGGTACAAACAGAAAAAGGGTCGGGAGCAATGCTTGTTGCCATTCCTCAAGGAAACCATAAGCTCGTATTAAGGTTTGAAGATACTCCGGTCAGATATTATTCAAAGTTTCTATCAATAGTATCTCTTTTTAGCATGGTTATATTGATACTATTTTCTAAAAGGAAAAATAAATTGCAAGCAATTGTTAACAGTCTCAAAATAGTATGAACATTCTGTATAGACACCCTCTCCTTTGCCCTCCCCTCTCCTCGGCGAGTCTTCGACCCTCAAGGGGGAGGGAACCTAATATTATCCCCTCTCCCCTGGAGGGAGAGGGTTAGGGTGAGGGGGGGTGGAATCTAAGTCAATTCTCTTATGAGACTCTTAATAAATATGACATGGTACAACAGAAGACACTGAATAGAATGCCCCCTTTTATTAAGGGGGCTTGGAGGGATTACGGAAAAAAAAGACAGAAGATCTACATTTTTTAGTATTCTCCTTCTCTTTTCGCTTGCGGTACTGATGATGCTCAGACAGCTTCTGACAGGGGGATATTTTTCATGTATTACAGAAGATTCCTTAACATTCACAAGCTGGGCGTGGCAGTTTACCGAAGCTCTTAAAGAAGGGATTATTTATCCTAGGTGGCTGCCTCTGAACTCCTGGGGGTACGGGAGTCCCATCTTTATTCTTTATGCCCCTCTTGCCTTTTATCTTGTTGCTTTTTTCAATATCTTCACCGGGTCTATCATAACGGCGATGAACATTACAAAATTTCTGGCACTGTTCATGTCCGGTGCCGGCATGTTTTTTCTTGTCAGGGAGTTTTATTCAGATAAAATCGCATTGCTGACATCTTCCTTCTACATTGTATTCCCTTACAATATTTTCCAGTTTTATTTCGTAGGGACATTTGCCTCTACGATTTCTTTCGTGTGGTTTGCTCCCATTATCCTGTTTACATATAGGTCCATGATGGATAGACGGCACAAGGATGTACTGTATGCAGGTCTCTGCTATGGGGGATTAATCCTGACACACATAATTAATGCCTACATGTTCACTTTTATACTGGTAGCATTCATACTCTTTATGTCCATAGCAAAAAAAGAATATAAAAAGGTAATGAATATTTTTTTTATTATGTCCATCGGAATTTTACTGTCCGCAGTGTACATGTTGCCTGTTTTGTTTGAAAGGCAGTTTTTTACTCTAAGTAGTTATATATCATACGGCTATAATTATTCTTATTACTTTATTCTGCCTGATATGACACATAATCTACCTCAGGATAGTCTATGGCCTGTTTATTACAATACAATTATATTCTTTATTATTTTCTTCACAATTCTTCTTTTTATATCCCTTACTCGTATGGTAAGGGTCCGTCATACAGAAATCCTTGAGGAATCTCACAGTGTGAATAACTTTTTTCTGGGTGCAGCTTTATGGAGCCTGTTTTTATTGCTCGGCTTATCCACGTTTATATGGGAGCATATCCCGTTTTTTAAGTATATTCAGTTTCCATACAGATGGTTAAATATAACCACGTTTGCAATTGTGTTTTTATCAGCACTTATATTCCTGTCTCAGAATATCTTTAATACAGGAAAAACAAAACGCAATCTTTTTATGGTTCTATTGTTTTTAACATGTCTTATCCTGGATTACAGATACATTAATACAGCGCATATATTTACCAAAGAGTTCCTTATGCCGGTAAAGCCTGTCAATTGGGTTAATGAACTGCCGGTATGGGTAGCCCAAGATAAGATTGATAATCGTGAAGATATCAAACAGCGTGCCGTTGTATACGAAGGTGCGGGATATGCTGAAGTCATGGCATGGAAGTCAGCTGAAAGAGTTATTTCAATAACTGCAAAGGAGCCACTTACTGTAAGAATAAGGACGTTTAATTTTCCCGGGTGGAAGGCGTATGTAGATAGCAAAGAGACAGAGATAAAGACAGAGATAAAGACAGAGTATGGCACAGGAGCGATGCTTATCGATATTCCTGAAGGTAAACATACACTCTTGATAAGGTTCGAAGATACACCGATCAGGTATTACGCAAAACTCGTCTCGATAGCCTCTCTTTTTATGTTAGTCGTGTTTTATGCATTTACAAGAAAAAGTGATAGGAGTATAAAACAAGAAAGTCGCAATATCTTTCATGTCTGAACATTCTGATAAAAATACAGGATTGCAGTTTATTGCTTGTAATCTCTTTGTTCTCTTTGTTTGTATTTATTTTCTTACCACTTCCGGCCCCGGTTTTTATCATGGTTATGATCTCTGGCAATTACGGCTTGAGGTCATGAAATCGATTACAGAAAGATTGGATGTTGATATTTCGGAAGGTATCGGTATTACAGGTGTTGACGGGAGACCCTATTCATGGGTCGGGATAGGGTCGGCCTCACTTGCAGTTCCATTTTATATCATTGGAAAAATGATAGGGGCCCCCGAAGTTGCTGTATATCTAATGAACCAATTATTTGGTGCTGCAACAGTTGTGTTCATTTTTCTTTTTTCTATTTCTTTAGGGTATTCGAGCCGAGCATCTCTTCTGGTTTCGATCTTTTACGGACTCGGAACCATGGCCTGGCCTCTTGCCAAGCAACCCTTTGACCATACGATAGAAACATGCTTTATACTCCTTTCCGTTTATTTTATGTATCTCCACTGTAGTGACAAGAAGGTTTCACACCTTCTGTATTCAGCCGCTTCTATTGGCGTTGCTTTTATTACGCGTCCTACATCTTTACTTGTTGTTCCACCGTTATTCCTTATGATGGCTTTCTATCACGTAAAGGAGTCTGGGATTAAGATAACTGCCAGGCTGATGGCGAAAGATACTGTTTTATTTTTTATAGCACTCCTTCCCTTCATGAGCCTATTTCTCTGGTATAACCATTACCGGTTTGGTTCTGTTTTTGAAACAGGATATCAATTAATAGCGGAGCGGACTGGCCTTTCCTTCTTTACCGGAACCCCACTTCTTACAGGTCTCAGTGGGTTACTAGTCAGTCCTGCCAAGGGCTTTTTCTATTATTCTCCTGTAGCTTTGTTATTTTTCTTCTCTATAAAATCTTTCATTAAAAAATATCCGGCACTCGGCTTTTCTTTTATCTTGATAATAGTATCGTACCTTTTGTTTCTATCAAAGAATATCTACTGGCATGGCGACTGGGCGTGGGGTCCGCGGTATCTCCTTGTACTAGCACCATTTTTTATTATACCGGTAGCTGAAATATTTGATTCTAGTATCTGGAAGAAGAAACTTCTGAGGGTGCTTGTATATTCTGTTTTTGCAGTGAGTATCGTTATTCAGATTGCTGCTGTATCCGTAGACTATCGAAAGTACTTTTTTAATTTGTATAGTGAGGAAGATGTAAAATTTGTTATTGCAGGGGGGAAGGGTGTGCAATCGATATATGAGCCACCATCTGAAATATACTTCAATTGGCATACATCGCCGATATTGGCACAGTTTGGTTTTGTCTACAACATGGCTAAACATATAGAAGATTATGAGTATGTGCCAGTTTCAGAAAATGCTCCGATTGCTTATCAAATGCGATCAAGCCCTTTTATTAATGTTTTTGATTTCTGGTGGCTTTATAGATATTATGTAGACAGAAGCTCTTCAGAATTATTTGTAGTTCTTCTGCTATTTTTGCTGTCTGTTTATACTTTTGTAAGACTATGGAATACTTTAAATAGATGATCAAGGTGCCTGAATACAAAAAAGATAAAAAGACAATTAGATTAATTTCGTTTAACCTTTTTATATTTTTTATCGCGATTTACCTTTTGACTGCTTCGGGTCTTAATTTCTATAACACCGATGCAAGCCAACTCAGGTTCGAGGTAACGAGATCAATTGTAGAGGATCGCGATGTCACTATTACGCAGGGTGTTGTTGGTTTAATAGGCGCTGATGGAAGAAAATATGCCTGGGTTGGAATAGGTTCATCTATACTATCTGTTCCTTTTTATATGATCGGGAAAGTGCTTGGTATCCCCCCGGAAAATACAGTCTCGTTTATGAACCAGTTATTTGGTGCTGCCACCATAATTATTATTTTTATGTTTCTTATCTCTCTCGGTTACACAAAGCACGCATCACTTTTAGTATCAGTTTTTTATGGCCTTGGCACGATAGCATGGCCTCTTACAAAGCAGCCATTTGACCATACGACTGAGACATTCTTTATACTTCTTTCCATATACTGCATGTACCTTTACGTCAATCGTGGAAAGTTCTCAAATCTTATATTTTCAGCGTGTTCACTGGGTTTTGCCTTTATAACTCGGCAGACTTCGATATTTATCATGCCGCCACTATTTATTCTTATGCTCATCTCCGTGTCAAGAGAGTATGATTTTAAGGCATCCTTGAGACTAATGATAAAGAATGTTATTTTGTTCTCTCTATCATTACTTCCCTTTTTAGGCCTATTTTTTTGGTATAACTATTACCGTTTTGGTTCCATCTTTGAGACAGGATATCAGTTAGTTGCGGAGCGAAGCGGGCTTGACTTTTTTACTGGAACACCTCTGCTTACAGGCTTGAGTGGATTATTGATAAGTCCGGGAAAGGGATATTTTTATTATTCTCCAATTGCGGTTCTTTTTTTCTTTTCCATTTCGTCTTTTATTAGAAAACATCTTTGGCTTGGTATTTCCTTTATTTTTATAATTATATCTTATCTATTATTTCTTTCGAAGAATATTTACTGGCATGGTGATATGGCATGGGGGCCACGATATATATTTGCTTTAACTACCCTTTTTGTCATACCGATAGCTGAAATTTTCGAATCGGATATTTGGAGAAAGAAGAAAATACTGAGACGAGTCGTATACTGTATTTTCGTTGTGAGTTTTATTGTTCAAATTGCGGCTGTATCAGTTGATTTTCTGTATTATTTTAGTGATTTACAATTCAACAAAAAAGTGAATTTCAATAGGGTACCTGGTGATGGTTTTATGATAGTAGTGACACCTCCTCGTGAAACTTACTTTATGTGGGGAAGGTCACCGATACCAGCTCAGTTCAGGTTTATTTATGAAATATCTGGAAAGATGAAGTATTACAAGTATTCAGAAAATATACATGATACCGCTGCAATTGACAGGTATAAGCTAACCCCCGGTATGAATGTCTACGATTTCTGGTGGCTTTATAAATATTTTATTTATGGTGCATATTCAGGTTTTTTTATTGCGGCAGTACTTATTTTATTGGTAGTTTTATCTGGAATAAGATTGTACAAGCTCACTCGATGAGATTTTATGAAATAGGGTCATAAAAGAAAAACTTACCAAAGAATCAAGGTATCCAGCAGTTTCAGGGTATTCCGTGTCTTCAGTTAGAGCCCTCATGTAAATATCTTTGCTTTCAAGTGGAATTATGACTTTTTCTAACCAATATGCTTAAGATACATCGTCGGTTTATTTTTGGGCATCATTGCCACAAATACTATCAAAAAAATAGAGCAAAATTACACACAGCATCCTTTCTAAATTGAATAATTGTCTTGAAAATAAAGTAAAGAAAATTTTGCTATACTGTAGTTGCGTGCTAACTTGCTAATATTATGAACAGGAAAACGAATATGAAAACAGGTTACCTTGCTCGAATTCAGTCCCAGGCTCGTCATGACATTTCTGAACAAGAATGGGCTGCTTCAAGAGAGATGTTGAGATTAAAGAAAATTGCTCTATTTATTGTTGCCTACAATGCAGAAAAACATCTCGACTCGCTTATTGAAAGAATTCCTGAAGAAGTCAGGCCTCTGTTTGCAGAAATATTTATTATTGATGACAGTTCAACAGATTTAACCTATGAAGTTGCACGTAAAATTAAGGATAAATATAACAATTGCAATATTAATATCTATCGCACACCATTTAATAGGGGGTATGGAGGCAATCAGAAGCTGGGTTATATTTATTGTTTAAAGAAAAATTATGATATTGTTATTTTGTTGCATGGTGATGGACAGTATGCTCCAGAATATATACCAAAAATATTGGCTGCATTTGATGAGAATACCGATGCGGTGTTTGCTTCAAGGATGGTACATAAAACCTCAGCTCTCAGGGGTGGTATGCCGCTCTACAAATGGGTGGGAAATCGGATGCTCACTTTTTTACAAAATAGACTATTAAAAACAGCCTTGTCAGAATTTCATACTGGCTATAGGGCTTATAAAATAACTACTTTGAGAAAAATTCCATTCATATATAATTCTGATGATTTTCATTTTGATACAGAAATTATAATCCAACTTGTTGCTATAAAATCCCATATTAGTGAAGTTTCTATCCCAACGTTTTATGGGGAAGAAAAATGTCATGTCAGTGGGCTGAGATACGCAAAAAACTGTATAGATTCAATCGTGAAATACCATTTGGTAAATTTAGGACTATTTTATTCAAGGAATTATGATTTCGGGCTCTTTGAAAATGAGAATTACAAGTTTAAGAAAAGCCCTTATTCTTTGCACCAGTACATATTAAGAAATGAATTCGATAAAGAATCTGTTACTATTGAACTGGGTGCCTATAGTGGTATTTTGAGCAGTCATATTGCGGAGAAAGTGAAAGAGCATTGGGCTATTGATATTTCTGTCCCCGAGCTTGCCGGCAAGTCCAGGGCTTTGGCTCTGGATCTTAATAGTTCATTTTCAAAAAGTTTGCCGGAATCATACTTTGATAATTGTATCGCATTGGATGTAATCGAACATTTAAATGATCCTGAGCTGTTTCTTGTTGAAACATTCAACTTGCTCAAAACAGGAGCCCGGCTATATATAAGCACTGCGAACATTGCTTATTTCCCGATGAGATTTTTGCTTGTGTTTGGACAGTTCAATTACGGAAAGCGCGGGATACTTGATAAAACTCATAAAAGATTATTTAGTGTTTTTACATTCAAAAGACTTTTGAGATTATATGGTTTCAAGATTGATAAAGTAGTCGGTTTCGGACCCCCTCTGACTGATCTCGTTAGTAACAACAAAATCATGCAAATTATTGAAAAAATACATGCTTTTTTTTCACGTTTGTATCCCCCCTTATTTGCATATAATTTTTTGGTAACAGCAACGCGTGTTGATAGTATAGGAGATATATTTCAAAAAACTACACAACCTGAAAGACAGGATTAATGTGATAATATAAACTATTTGGCTATTATATATGGCAATTTCTGTTGCGAACAATACACTTGTCAAATATATTGAAATACTAAGAGATGTGCATTTCTAGAGAAAAAAGATGTCTATAAAGATCCATTTTGTTTTTTCTTTTTTCATCCATTCTCTCATTCTGACATACTTCCTGTCGTTCCCTGTCTTTAAAGGCGGCATAGATACATTGTCATTTAAAGAACTCTTCGTTTATCTCTATAGCGAAGAAGGGCGGGGAGCTGAAAGACCATCTGCGACAGGTAGAAAGGTTGATTCGCATGTGCTGGGGAATGAAAAAGGCGATCATGAAGCTGATCTCCCGGCACAACAGATTGACAATGAAAAAGCAGATCAGGAGGAGGTATTTTCAAAAGAACAGGTGGTAGAAATCATAAGAAGCGGTGCTATTGAGCAGAAGGTTTTCAAAGCAGGAGATGCCTCTCGGGAAGTGAACGTGAAAGCCGAACATCCTGAAGATGAACAGCATAAAATAGGTGTTATTGATGATGCATCCTTGCATGCACAAAAGGCTCCCGAAGATGCCGGAGAACCATCGAGGGAAGAAGTCATTGTATATGAAGGGACGGTTCTCAAAACAATGCCGGGTTTGACTGTCATACCGTATGAGGAGGCATCAAAAATAGAGACGCTTTATGCTCAGGCAGAAGAAGCGAAGGAAACAAAAGATAGACACGATACGGAAGTCCTTGCAAAACAGGAGGATATAAAAGAAGAGGTTGAGGTTAAGGTCGAGGTTCAGGAACATATAGAGACAAAAGAAAAGGTTCAGGTTGAGGTTGAGGCTGAGATTGAGGAAAAAATAGAAACAGCAAAACATATAGACGAAAAAACAGGAACAGAAACGCAAACAGAAAAACATATCAAAGATGCTGTTGAAACCGATGTGACAACGGTGGGTAAACTTCATGAAGAAATGGAACCAACAGTTCCTGCTGAAGTGTATGCGGGATTACTCCTTGAGACAATGCCCGGGACAATGACAACAATGACAATACCGTTTAAGGATGAATCACCAGTGGATGAGGTAAAAGAAAAGGCTGAGGTTAAGGCTAAGGTTGAGGAACAGCAACAGATACAAGAAGAGGCTGAGGTTAAGATCGAGGTTGAGGAACAGCAACAGATTCAAGAAGAGTCCGAGGTTGAGGAGCAAATAGAAACAGCAAAACTTATGGATGAACAGGAACAGGAAAGCTACGAAGGAGAGAGGGAACCTGTTCTGGAGCCCTTTGAATTTGAGGGGGCTTTTGATCGTTCACGTGTCGAGGAAAAATTAAAATACCTTGAATCTTCGTTAAAAGAAAAGAATAAAAAGATAAAGGGAAGGGAAGTAGTGCCTGAAGAACCAGCACATGAGACTATAACGGAAAAGATTTTTGTCCCGGATGAAAAACAGGGAGAACCGGAAAAGCCGGTTACAGAAATTGCTAGTTCATCACTGGATCAGCCTTATCCGGAAAATGACCGGGTAAAGATAGAAAAAGATACGGATTTGAAGAAACAGGAGGATGCTGATACACAGTCAGCGGAAGAGATATCCATAAAAGAGATTGTTACCCCTGATATTTCTGAAATAAAGACAGGATTATTGCTTGCATCTGTCCCCGGTGAAACAGCAGTGCCTTTTGAGGAATATCTAAAGAGAGCTCTGCCGGAAGAAAGAACAGGTGACAGAAAAGAACCGCAGGAGAAGGCATATGAAGAAAAAAAGGCTGGGTTATTAGACAGGAAGCAGCCATCAAATACCGTTCAATTAAAAACAGATGAAGTTATCGACAGAGAAAGAAATCTTTCAGAGGCAGAGGAAAAGCCTTTTTCAGGCATATTTCTCCCCGATGCTTTTTTCAGGAAAGATATTAGGATAGAAATTACAATAAATGATACTGAGACAGATGGCGTCTCGTTTCAACTCATCAAAAAGGGGCATCCCCTGGATGAGAAAAAAGATTCTAAGCGCCGGAAGGAAATCGAGCTTGTAGAAGATATCCTCATTGACTATACTGAAGGGTATAAGAGGGTAGTTTCTACTGAAAAGGCTGAGAATGGTATTTATATTTTTTCCATTAAAAATAATGGGGCAAAAGGATATGAAGCAGATATATTATTCAATATCCTGGAAGGGAAGTCAGGCGAAAGAAGAAAGGAATACAAAACCGTTGGACTTCCGCCCGATACAACGTTAAAATATATGTTTATAATCCCGGAAGCGGTTTTCTGGGACGATGATGCTTATTTTACAGGGACGATTGAAAGTTCAAATACGCTGACGAAATTCAACGAAAAAACAGGTCTCATATGGAAGGAGGAAAAGGATCGTTGATGACTTAACCGGCAATCTTTCGTTTATTAATAGTGTCGTAGTAGAATATATATTATCTTGTCGTCATTCCCGCAGTCCGTAAGCGGGAATCCAGCAGTTTATGGACTCTGGATGCCCGATTAAAGTCCTCGGGCATGACAAACTTTTTTGAATACTATTTTAAGATCCTTAAAATAACTATCGGGGTGTAGCATGGTTACAAGGCAGATAGGCCAGAAACTCATAAAAGAAAAGGTCATTACAGAGGAACAGCTTGAAAAGGCTATTGCGAGGCAGAGAATGCGCGGAGGAAGGTTAGGTCATAACCTTGTTGCACTCGGATTTATTACTTCTGAAGATCTCAGTACATTTTTCAAGCGGTATCCGAGGTCTCCGAAATCAGTTAAGGAGACAGGGCTCGAACTGTCTTTTATCGCTGACCTCATTATGAAACACATACTATTCCTCGGGGATTTCAAGCTTGCCGACATATCACGGCTGGTCAAACTCCCCATACCCATTGTCGATTCCGCAGTAGAAGTTTTAAGGCGCGATAAATTTGTGGAGGTCAGGGGAGCAGCTGAATATGCGAAGGTAACCTATAACTTTACTATGACAAACCAGGGAAAGAACAGGGCTACTGAACTGCTCGATATAAGCAGGTATGTGGGTCCTGCTCCGGTCACACTGCAGGATTACACGGAAATGGTGGAGTCACAAACGATAAAGAATATTGTTGTAAGCGAAGAGAACGTAAAAAAGGCATTTTCCGATATCATCATCACTGAAACTCTATTGAAGCGTCTTGGCCCGGCAATAAGCTCCGGCAAGGCAATGTTCATCTACGGGCCTCCGGGCAACGGCAAGACCACCATTGCGGAGATTATCGGAAAGGTTCTCCCCGGCACGGTATACATGCCGTATGCTCTTATTGTCGGTGGTCAGATAATCTGTATCTTTGATCCCGTCAGTCACTATCCTGCAGAAAATGGAAGAGAAGAGGAAACCGTTGATCAACGCTGGCTTCTGGTTCGCCGTCCGTCGATTATGACCGGTGGTGAGCTCACGCTCAAGACCCTTGATCTCGACTTCAATCCGATAGCAAAGTATTACGAGGCATCACTCCAGATGAAGGCAAATAACGGCCTCTTCATCGTTGATGATTTCGGGAGGCAACAGGTAGACCCCCAGCACCTCTTAAACAGGTGGATCGTACCTCTTGAAAGGAGAACAGACTTCATGACCCTCCATACCGGCATGAAGTTCAACATCCCGTTTGACCAGCTTGTTATCTTCTCGACGAATATTGAGCCGAAGCACCTTGTTGATGAGGCTTTTCTCAGAAGGATACGGTACAAGATTAAAATAGACCATCCTTCGGAGAAGGAATACGAGGCAATTTTCAAAAACGTATGCGAGTCCAATGGCGTTTTGTTCAGAAGGGATATCTATGAGTACCTCATGAAAAACTATTATAAGAGGCTCGGTTTGAAGCTCAACGCATGCCACCCAAGGGATCTCGTTGATCATATCGTCGATGATGCCCACTACTATAACCGGACTGCTGAAATGACAAAAGAAGGAATTGACATTGCCTGGGAGAACTACTTTGTAGAGATGTAAGTAAAGGAGGGACCAGGGGATCCAGAACTTATTGAAAAGACTGGATTCCCGCCTTTCCTCCTCAGCGGATCCGCCGGGGCGGACGCGGGAATGACGACTTTTTTGGCAAACAGCAATTTATACACAGACACTAATTAACGAAATAAAACATTACGATGTTCATAATCCGCTCTTTTTATTGACTAATGTAGTTTCCTGTGTTAAAAGAATGTCATGGATATTCTGATCGTTGACGACGAGCCCTATATACAGCGTTCTCTGTCCTTTGTATTCAGAAAGGAAGGCTTTGCAGTAGAGATTGCATCAAATGGTGAAGAAGCGCTCAGAAAAGCCAAAGAGCTCAAGCCGAAGATAATATTTCTTGACCTTATGATACCGAAGATTAACGGATTTGATGTTTGTAAAGCCATAAAGTCAGATAAAGAAATATCTGGTTGCTATGTGATAATTTTGACTGCTAAGGGTCAGGAAGTAGATAAAGAGAGAGGATTGCAAGCAGGAGCCGATGAATTCATTACAAAGCCTTTCAGTCCGATGGAAATAATCTCCAGAGTCAGAGACGTTCTTCAAGTCAAATAAATGAAGAAATTTTATTTTTATTTTGCTCTCCTTAGCCTTATCCCTTTTATATTTTTTACCGGCGGGGTTGAAAGCCCTATGAGGTTTCTTTACTATCCCATAATGGTTTTACTCATTGCTGTATTCGATTCAAAGACCCTTCTCCAGGCTTCTTTGACCTTCAGCATTGTTTACTGTCTCATTCCCTTTGCAAGAGGAAGTGAATATCCATTTTATACTGTAATTATAAATGTCCTTCCATTCCTGCTGACAGCAATACCCGCAGGCCGTATTTCAGATATGCTCAAACAGGAAAGAGACTCCCTCCGTAAGACAACGGATACCTTTCATGGTGTGACGAATACCCTTAACCTCCAGATTATGAACCTGCAGTCAAAGATTGATGCTCTTTCAGAAACATGTAACAGGCTTAAAGAGTTGAGCGAGAACAGAATCCGGTTTATTTCCGGTGTCTCACATGAGATAAGGTCACCCCTTTCATCCATCCGCTCTTTTTCGGAAATCCTCCTCAATTACGATGATATTGACGAGAAGACACGGAGAGAATTCCTGAATATCATCAACGAGGAGAGCGAAAGGCTTACAGATCTTACGAATGAAATATTGGACATTGTTGCGATTGAGTTTGGGAAGATACAATGGCAGATGGACGAAGTAGACATGACCGATGTTGTAGAATCTGCGGTTGCGACGATAATCCCTCTAACAAAGAATAAAGGCCTTTCAGTAGAAAATAACATTCCCCAACGTCACTTCTTCATCAGAGGGGATAAAAACAGGCTCTTTCAGGTCATGTTAAATTTATTGAGCAATGCATTAAAATTCACCTCGCAGGGAAAGATATCCGTTGGCATTGAGGAATCGGCTGATGATCTGAAGGTATATGTCTCTGACACCGGAGAAGGGATCTATCCTGAAGAGAAGGATAAAATCTTCGAAGAATTTTACAGGATAGGTGATGGTCTGGCAGGAAGACCGAAGGGTGCCGGTATCGGTCTGAGTATCTCAAAAAAGATCATTGAAGCACATAAAGGAAGAATCTGGGTTGAAAGCCAGCTTGGCAAGGGAAGCACTTTCTTCTTCACCTTGCCTAAAGAAGAAATTATACTGCCTAAAGTTGAAGATGTAGATACCGGTGCTGATTTCCACGGAAGGCATATTCTTGTCCTTGAAAATTATAAGCCGCTGAGGCAGGTCCTCAGGGTTGCTCTCGAAACCCTCGGCTTCAAAACCACAGGGGCGGAGAGCACAAAGCAGGGATTGGACATAGCAAAGATGGACAAGCCTGATGCAATTGTCATTGGTTATCCAAAAAACGAAGATTATTTCGGCGAGCTCAGGATTCTTTCAAGGATTCAGGGTATACCCCTTTTCCTCGTTATCGTAATTGATGACGAGCAAAGGGGATTTCAGATAGCAGTCAACGGTTACATATCAAAGCCTTTTGATAAAAACCAGATACTGTCAACATTAGAACAAGTCCTTCCGAGAAAGAGAGGCAAGATTTTGATAATATCGCATGACAACGAGGAGGCAAGAAACGTTCAGTTATTAATCGGGATACATGAGTACGAAACTATAATAGTCCCTGACCTTTATTCTCATAATCTGACAAGACATATGCCCGATGTCATTGTTGTGGGGATTTCCTTGAGTGACGAGGTATACAGTACGATTCGTTTTTTAAGGAGTAATCAGACTACGGTTAAGATACCCCTCCTCCTCATCCTTAATTCTTCACAAAGAGACATCAACTATATCGGACTGAATTCTTCCGCATACGGGAGCGGACTGAAGAAAATCGCCGAGAAGATGAAAGAAGGAATCTTCAGCAGTGCAAATCACTGATCTCATCCCTAAAAATAAGCTTGAGAAAATACTGGAGCTATATTCAGGAACATTTGATGTAACAGTTGCACTTTTAGACAGGGATAAAAGATTGCTTTTTCAGTTTCCCGATGGTCCCGCTCAAACAGATCTCTTATTAAAGCCCCTGAATATACGGGATTCCCTCCTTGGCTTTATTGCAATTCCGTCGAAAGATAAAGCAGCAGAACGATATTCTTATTTTATCCAGCAGAACCTCTCCGAGATAATCGAGATGGGCTTTGAGATAGAAAGCCTCTCAGGAGAAGTAGCGACTAACTATGAGGAATTAAACCTTTTATGGAAGATTTCATCAAGACTCGGGGCAGAGGTAGACATATATCAGATATGTAAAATACTCGCAGATGAAGTTATGAACATATGTCCATTGACCAACATTTCTATAATGCTTATCAAGGATCTATCCGCTGAGATACCAGTATTATTATCGAATCCGGACCTTCAAACCCCTGGCATGCAACAATCAGATAATGAATATGCTCTTTACCCCATAGTGTCGTTGGGAGCAGACGTAAGTAAGGCCTCCAGGATGATTCTGCGGAAAGACAGCGGATTAATAGGATATGTCTTTGATAAAAAAGAGCCTGTAACTGTATGTGATGTCTCCGAAGACAAAAGATTTAAAGGGCTCCCATATCCTGTGAAGAGCATTCTCCTTGTCCCTTTAATAGCAGAAGGCAACGTGATTGGTGCAATTGTAGCGAATGATAAGCTCAATGGAGAGGAATTCTATTCTACAGAGATTAAATTTATCTCAAGTATTGCATCAGAATGTGCAATTGCCGTAAAGAAGGCATCCCTTTTTGATGAAATCAAAGGTATGCTTTTCAATACAGCAGAGGCTTTTTCGTTCGCTATTGATGCTAAAGATCCATACACATACGGCCATTCGAGGAGAGTATCTCAGATTGCGGTCAAAATTGCCAAACATTTAGAACTCACACCTGATACAGTAGATTTGATAAGATTGGCTGCTCTCCTGCATGACATAGGCAAAATAGGTACCCCTGAGGAAATACTTCGTAAAGTTGAAGAGCTTACCCCTGAGGAGATGATGAAAATAAGAGAACATCCTCTCGTTGGTGCCCGGATGCTTTGGCACATACAGCGACTGCGGGAAATAGCACATTGGATATGCCACCATCATGAAAAATATGATGGTTCAGGATATCCAACAGGCATAGAAAGAGACAATATTCCTCTCCCCTCGAGAATAATTACCATTGCTGACACCTTTGATGCCCTTACTTCTGACAGGCCATATAGAAAAGCATTTACAAAGCAAGAGGCATTAAAAATCATGAGGGGATTAATTGGTGTACACTTTGATCCGGCCATATTCGAATATTTTGATAAGGAAGCGAGTAAAACTACTTCCGATTACAGTTAGCAAGAAAGAAAGCTAAAACCCTGCAATTGTGATATCTGTTATTATTGCCGCCTATAACGAAGAGAAACGGATAACACCGTCCCTGTTCAGGATTAAAGACTATATGAACAGCCAGGGGTTGGATTACGAGATCATTGTTGTTGATGACGGCAGCAGAGACAGAACGAGCACGGTGGTACATGGTCTGATCCCGGATATACCTCAACTGAGTGTTATCAGATATGACGTGAATAGAGGGAAGGGATACGGCCTGAAAACAGGGGTCCTTGCATCAAAGGGTGATGTCGTGCTTTTGTCTGATGCCGACCTCTCCACCCCGATTGAAGAACTGTCCAGGTTATTACCTCTTATCAATGATAATTTGTGTGAGGTTGCAATAGGCTCCAGGGCCCTTGTGCTCAGTGAGATTATCAGGAAGCAGCCCTGGTGGAGACAGAACATGGGGAAGATATTCAACAAGGTCGTCAAGTTTATTGTACTGGATGATTTTGAAGATACCCAGTGCGGATTTAAACTGTTTTCCGGAGATGTTGCAAGGAAGCTCTTTGGCGAGTCACAGACAGAGCGTTTTGCCTATGATGTCGAAATCCTTGCACTGGCAAAGAAAAAGGGTTACAGAATACGGGAAGTCCCGATAAGGTGGATTAATTCACCCGAGTCGAAGGTGAATCCCCTGAAAGACTCTTTCCAGATGGTCTTCGACCTCCTGAAAATACGCCTGAGAGTAGGGAATGTAAAAGGGAAAAGGGTGGAGTAATTAATGTCTGTGTATAAAGTCATATTCTGTGTATAAAGTCATATATTGTCATTATCCGGCTTGCTTGCCCGCCGTCCTTTTGGAGGGACCGGATAATCCAGAACCTATAAAAAACTGGATTCCCCGATCGAGTCGGGGAATGACAGACTGTTTGAATTGCATTTTATAAACAGACTCTAATTAATGTCTGTCCATAAACTATTAAATCCCCCTCACCATCGCCCACCATACTTACGGCGGAAAAACTAAAATGAAGGTCTTAAAGCATTATAAGTAAACTGAACATGGCTATTGACCACAGGATATCCAGCGGCAGATGCATCTCACAGGTTGAATCGAAGAGCAAATCCGCCCGTGGAGGGAATTCCTTATCTTTCAGCCACAGGATAAGCATAACCGGTATACGGGGCATCGGGAGGAGTTGTAACGATACATCACCGTAACCGGCTACTTCTGCACAGAGTTCATCCCCTCTTTTTATAAAGGCTCCCCTGTCTTCACCATACGTACCTGATATTTTGTCAAGGGGCAGGACATGGCTCCCCCGGAAAAATAGTTCGCCACCTTTTATTGATTCAGGCCTTATCAATCTCCCTGTTAACGGGATATCCTTTGCGTGGATAAGGTACCAGAGGCACGAGTGGATGAAGAAGTAACCATAACGGGTAATAAGGATTTCTCCCTGAGTCGTATTACTTTTAATCGATCTTTCTTCAGGGTTTATATGAAAATCTGTGCAGAAAGACCTGAGTGTGTATAAGGTGGTTTCTGCATCGAATGTGACGAGTGCATTCCTGCATACAACAGAGGGGTCAATTCCTCTGAGAACTTCCCATGCCTTTTCAACTCCGGGAGATATCATGATTCATGATATCATAAGTAACATATCTATAATCCACTCTTTCAGGAAACAGTAATGTACATTCTTAACCCAAAAACAGCATTTATCTGAGGCAATGTTGTCTGAAAAGTCTTTTGTCCCGACAAAAGTCGGGATTGAAATTAAAAGACTTTGAAGGAGACTTTGCCTCAGATTCAATAATCAATTTTTTTATATAATATGTCATTCCGCACTTGCTTGCCAGCCGTCTTTTTGGAGGGACCGGGGAATCCGGAAAGAAAAAGATACCGGATACCCGCTTACGACCTGCGGGCATGACGGACTGGAGACCGCCATAAATCAAACAATGTCAATTTAACCATAGGCTAATTAATAAATTTTTTAAATCTGTAAAACAGTTCACTTGACAAAGTTCGGGAGTGCTTATATATTTTCCAGTAGAGCAAAAATAATGCTATAGTGAAAATAATGCTAATAAAATCCATCATATCGCTTGCAATCATCATCGCCCTTTTTATATGTCATACCCATGCAATTGCCAAGGTTACGGGTCTTTGTGTAAATTGCCATACCATGCATTACAGCCAGGACGGAACGCAGTTTTCTGTCTGGGGGCCAGAAGGGCCATACCCATGGTTGAATACAAACAGCTGTATGGGCTGTCACACCTCAACGACAGGCAATACTATAATTAATATAGGTGGGAGCGGAATACCGATTGTTTTTAATACCGGAGGATATCCTGCACAACCTTTGGCAGGAGGTAATTTTTATCAGGTCTCTCAGGGAGGTGCAGGAAATGATCCATATGGTCATAATGTTGAGGGAATATCCGATGCAGATGCTAATTTGATATATGTTCCGGGGCAAAGTATAGGAAGCGATGATACGTTAAGCATTACTGATTGTTATGACTGCCATAAATTTCTTGCCGGCAATCCGGGCTACCCTTTTACAAGAAGCAGGAATGGAGACGTCCTTTTATGTGAAGACTGCCATACAGTTCAACATCACGCTGACGATTCTTCTGCGGTGGTCGATGGCAAGGGAGGATGGTATCGTTTCCTTTATGAAGTAAAGGGGATCGAAGATTCAGACTGGGAGCAAACAGTAAGTGCAACAGATCATAATGAATATCAGGGTGAGACCTCGGCATTTGCGGGCTCTATAAGTGATTCCGGATGTGCCTGTCATGGGAATTTCCATGCTCTGAGAAACCCTGGAGCCGTAGGGAGTGGTTCACCATGGCTCAGACATCCTGCCGATATTGCTTTACCGTCTTCAGGTGAATACTCAGCTTATACAACTTATAATCCGGAGGCACCCGTGGCAAGACCCAATCTCTCGGGTTACACCGGACCAAGTCAAACGGTTACACCGGGAACAGACCAGGTTATGTGCCTTTCATGTCACAGACCCCATGGAAGTCCATATCCGGATATGCTCAGATGGGATTATGACACTATGGTTGCCGGCGGCGGCGGATCCGGCGGCTGTTTTACCTGCCATACGCAAAAGAACCAGAACCCATAAGTTTCTTTTCATATTAAACCTGTTATCAAAGATTGCCGCGGGTTATTCATTAACCCGAAAACTGCTTTTATCGGAGGCAATGTTGTCTGAAAATATAAGTAGGGGCATGTGTGCGGAAAAAGCTTTCCCATCGCCACCTTTGTAACACGTCTCTTATCCGTTAAACAAGAATACTTCAAGCAAAAAAGGAGGGAAAACGTAAGACAAGCCAGTTCCGATTTGGAAAGGTTTTTACGCACACATGCTTCTACATATTGTAATCAAAAGACTTTGAAGGCGGCCTTGCCTCCGGTTCAATAATCAATTGCATTTTTCGGGTTAATAACTTTACCTTGACGTTGGGTCGGTTCCGAAGTAAAATTATTAGCTAAATAAGTCTTCTTATCAAATATAAACATCTTTTATATCATTTAAAAATAGTAATGCACGAAAGGAGATGCATTATGAAAAAGACTGTTATATTTTTTTTAATCAGTACCTGTCTTTTGGCCTTCGGATTGTACGTACAGGATACAACCGCTGAAATGAAAAAGGACGAGTCCTTTTTCCTCGGTAGCCTCCACTATACGACAGACGGAATGGCATATTGGTATGACAAGGATAAAGGCGGGTTGGAAACGCTTACCGGTATCCCCTATTCAGAACTGGGCTGCAGGAATTGCCATGTCTCATCATGCGATACGTGCCACAAGGCTGAAAAGGACGATAAGCTCTTCTACTCAACAGAGGCCGCTAGAAACAAGGAGACATGCCTGGAATGCCATTCGCGTGCAAAAGCAGTTATGAACATTGATAAACAGGCAAACCAGCCCGACGTCCATTTTGCACAAGACATGACGTGCAGCGATTGTCACACACCCAGAGAGGTCCATGGCGACGGAATTCAATATACCTCCATGAGGGAGCCTGGCGCCATGGATGCAAATTGTGAGGAATGTCATGAATCAGTACCTTCGAGCACTTCACACAAGATCCACCGCAACAAACTTAACTGCAATCCCTGCCATGTGCGCCACGTTGTAAGCTGTTCCAACTGCCACTTTGAGACCCTTGTAAAAGAAGGGAAAAAGGTTTTTATGCCGCTTTCAGGCTGGGTCTTTCTGATGAACTATGAGGGAAGGGTGACATCTGCCAACATGCAGACCTTTGTAACAGCAGGCAATAAGACATTCCTCATGTTTGCTCCCCAGAACAGCCACTCGGTTATGAAAGACGGAAGAAAATGTAACGACTGCCATGGCATTGAAAACGTGAAAAAAGTACAGAGTGGAAACATTGCTATGACATGGCTTGAAAACGGGGAATTAAAACAGGCAAAAGGGGTTATCCCCGTCGTTGACGGGGTGAAGTACGGGTTTGTCTATCATGATTATAAGGACGGGAAATGGATCCCGATAGAGAATCCTTCTGAGCCATTACTACAGTATGCCGGGTACGGCAACCCTCTTTCAGAGGCACAGTTGGAAAAGATGGCTATGCCGATGGGGAGCAGGTAAACTGTAAATCCTGAACAGTAAACCGTAAGTGGTAATCAGTAAAAAGAAATTCAAAAAATGGCTGGCTAAATAAAGGCTGGCCATTTTTTTATTAAAGACAAATTTTTCTCTCATAATAATAAAAAGAAATTACTAAACGAGAAATGATTATATAGAGAAGCCTCTGATGTTAGAATTAATCTTATGAATATTATTACTGCAAGAAATTTGACGAAATATTATGGTTCTCTGAAAGCAGTAGATAATATTGAGTTCGAAATAGAAAAAGGGGAATGTTTCGGTTTCCTCGGGCCGAATGGCGCCGGCAAGACAACGGTCATGCGGATAATTTACTGCTTCACCCCGCCAAGTTCCGGTAAGGTGAAGGTGTTTGACATGGACGTGACTGAACAACCGAGCCGGATTAAGGCCCGAATAGGGGTTATGCCGCAGGAAGACAATCTCGACCCTGATCTGACTGTTTTCGAGAACCTTGTTGTCTACGCGCGGTATTTTAATATCAGCAAGACTGAGTCCGGGTCCCATGCCAGGGAACTCCTTGAATTTGTGGGAATGACTGACAAGGCAAACGTAAAGATACAAGACCTGTCCGGCGGAATGAAACGCAGGCTTGTCCTTGCAAGGGCGCTCATTAACAATCCCGAGTTATTGATACTGGATGAGCCGACAACAGGGCTTGACCCCCACAGCAGGCATACGGTCTGGGAAAAACTGAACTATCTGAAATCGGTGAATACAACTCTTATTCTTACCACTCATTATATGGAAGAGGCTGAAAAGCTCTGTGACAGGGTAGCTATAATGGATTCAGGCAAGATCGTAACAACAGATTCCCCTTCAAGGCTTATGGAAATCCATAAGGGGAATCTTGAGGATGTTTATATGAAACTGACAGGAAAGATATTAAGAGAGTAACTGATCACATTTTGGTTAGAACCTATCTTAAAATCAGTTTTCGCTTATTAGCTGTCATTCCCGCAAGTCCGCCTTGCGTATTGCGGACGCGTCGGGAATCCTTCTGAAAACAAAGAAAGATTCCGGACAAGCCGGAATGACATACCAAAGGCATATCATAAAATATCAATTTTGAGATAAGTTCTAATATGGTATGCTACTTTTTGATATTTGAAGTTTCCCAGTTTACGCTCACATAACGTTACAGGGTGACTGCATGTTTTCTTTGCAAGGTGTCGTCATTGTGTTTATTCAGCACCCGGCTCCCTTTTCTGCCGGTTATTCTCAACGGCAATAATGCCGATATAATGTAAAAGGTTATGAACATCAACAACGCTTTCAGGGTTTGGCAGAGACATTTTGATGTCTACAAAAAGCTGTACAAATCAAGTATCGCGCTGAATTTTTTAGAACCAGTCCTTTACCTTGCAGCCCTGGGCATCGGACTCGGTGCATTTGTAAAAGACATAAACGGGGTGCCTTATATCAATTTTATAGCTCCCGGAATAATTGCATCATCCTCAATGTTTGCCGCGACTTACGAGTGTACCTATGGGACGTATGTCAGGATGTTTTATCAGAAGACATTTGATGCAATCCTTGCAACACCTGTTAACATAAACGACCTTATAGCAGGAGAACTGATGTGGGGTGCGACGAAAAGCCTTCTCTACGGGACGATAATCATTCTCGTCATATCTCTTTTTGGACTTGTCAGTTCGCCATTGATCATTCTCGCTATTCCTGTCCTGTTTGTAACCGGTATCATCTTTGCCGAAATATCTGTTATCTTCGCGGCGATTGTTCCCGGCATAGATTCTTTCAATTATTTCTATACCATCCTGATGACCCCAATGTTTCTTTTTTCCGGTATTTTCTTCCCGTTGGACGGGCTGCCTTCTGTTATTTCAAAGATCGCATTTTTTACACCCTTATACCACCTCGTCAATATTTGCAGGGCATTTTCAAACGGGGAATTGACTCATGTGGCATGGGATATGGTGTGGATATTTGTTGTTGCTATCCTGCTTGCTCCCTATCCATTCAGGCTGATGCGTAAACGTATTATAAAGTGATAATGTAATACACAATGAAAACGTAAGTTTTCAAGCCTGCAAGCTAAAAACTAAAAAGCTATTTTGATATTTGGATTTTGAACTTTGGATTTAAGAATTTATTCCGGAGTTATTTTTTTCTATGAGCTTCAGAAATTCATCGTACGTAATCGATTTTACGTCGAGCTTTTTGGCCTTCTGAAGTTTTGACCCCGGGTTTTCGCCGGCGATGACATAATCCGTGCTCTTTGAGACCGAGGAGGCAGCATGGCCGCCGAGACGTTCAATCATGTCCTCGACCTCTTTCCTCGGCTCCGGTAAAGTTCCTGTGATAACAAAGGTAAGGCCATCAAGCGGTCTTTTCTCCCTCCGTTTTCCCTTGAAATCAGGGTTTGCTATTTTGAAGCGAAATGATTTCAATGTGTTAAGAGTTTTCAGATTTACAGGGTCATTGAAGAAGTCTGAGAGAGAGCCGGCGATCTTCTCGCCTATCTGGCGTATAACCATTATCTTTTCGGGCTTTATGTAATAAAGGGCTTCGAGGCTCTCAAAGTTCCGAGCGAGGAGCTTGGATGCGTATTCGCCGACATGGAGAATCCCCAGTGCAAAAAGAAAACGTGCAAGGGTTGTATTTTTGCTTTTCTCGATCGCATCAATAAGGTTCTGTGCGGATTTTTCAGCGAACCTCGGCAGGTTCAGGAGGTACTCTTTTTTGAGCCTGTAGATGTCTGTAAAATTCCGGATGAGTCCCCTGGAGTAGAGGAGCTCAACATTTTTTTCCCCTAACCCTTCAATGTCGAGTGCTCCCCGTGAGGCAAAGTGGATGATTCTCTCCTGGACCTGTGCCGGGCAGTTAAGCCCTATACACCTGACTGCTACTTCTCCTTCTTCCCTCACTACTTTTGAGCCGCAGACAGGACATGTTTCGGGAATGGGGAAACGCCTTTCTTTGCCTGTTCGTTTCTCTTTTATAACAGAAATGACATGAGGGATAACATCTCCGGCTCTCTCGACAATAACGGTATCTCCTGCCCGTATATCCTTTCTCTCCATCTCGTCCCAGTTATGCAGTGTTGAACGGGAGACAGTGACTCCTCCTATTCGCACAGGCTCAAAAATAGCATAGGGAGTAATGACACCGGTTCTGCCGACACTTCCCCGTATTTCCAGTATTTTTGTTGTTCCCTGATGCGCTGGAAATTTGTAAGCGATAGCCCAGCGAGGTTCTCGTGTCTTAATCCCCAGTTTTTTCTGAAGGCCGAAGTCATTGACCTTGATCACTGCACCATCTGTCTCAAAAGAAAAGGTCTTGCGTTTTTCTTCGATCTCCCGAACAGCATCGATGACTTTGTTAATTCCCCTGACGAGCCTGACAGCAGCAGGGACAGGGAAGTGGGCATTCTCAAGCCACGTCATAAATTCCCATTGGCTCTTGAATTCAATCCCTTTTACAGCACCAATCCCATAGCATGCGAGGAAGAGTCTCCGGGAAGAGGTAATGGTTGAATCGAGCTGCCGGACTGAACCTGCCGCAGCATTCCTTGGATTGGCAAAGAGCGGCTCGCCTTTTCGCTCTCTCTCCCTGTTCAGTTTCTCAAACTCGTCAATATCCATATAGACTTCCCCGCGGATATCAATCTCCTCAGGTATTGTATTGGTACCTTCTATTTTCAGGGGTACGGACTTTATGGTCCGGATATTCTGCGTAACGTCTTCTCCCTCGTAGCCGTCTCCTCTTGTAGAAGCTCTGAACAGAAGACCGTTACTGTATGTTAGTTCTATAGCAAGCCCGTCGTATTTAGGCTCAACCGTGTATTCAATAACATGATCTGCGCCAAGGAATCTTTTTATTCTCTTTTCGAAATCCTCTATTTCTTCATATGAGAAAGCGTTGTCAAGAGAGAGCATGGGCTCGGTATGTCCCGCCTTCTCGAACTTGTTTAGAGGCGGGGCTCCGACCCTCCTGGTCGGGGAATCGGGCAAGACATAATGGTGGGTATCCTCGAGTTCCTTCAGCCGACGATAGAGCCGGTCATACTCTTCATCTGATATGACAGGTGCATCGAGGACATAGTAGCGGTAGCAATGGTAGTTTAGCTCTTTGACCAGTTTTGCAATTTCCTCTTTGATCTTATGCGGTAACTTGTCAGACATGTAATTGGTCTATGCCCCAAATATTTCCACGAGAAACTTTAGTGCAAGGAAAGATGCTTTTTCCTTGTTTTCTTCTCTCGTACCCGTCAACCTCATTTGTTTCGAAAAGATGCCTTCTTTTTTGCATACTGCTGTGTAGATGAGTCCTCTGTCTTTTCCTTCAAGGACTTCCGGCCCGAGGTTGCCTGTCGTTGAAAGTGAAAAATCTGTCATAGTGAGAACCCGTATTTTCTCAGCCATCTCTTTTGCTGTTTCTTCGCTTACAACCCCGAATCTTGAAATGGTCTCTGGTGATATCCCTAATATTTTTTGTTTAGAATATGCTGAATACGATATAACTCCTGCCTCAAAAAATATGCTTGCACCTGGAATCATTGTAATATAATGGCTGATCAGTCCACCTGTGCAGGATTCTGCTACCGACAGGGTTAAGCTATTTTTTTTACAGTGTTCGTGTACCCTCCGGATCACATCTATGAGTTCTTTATCCATAGCATGGACAGGCATATGTCCTCACATAAAGATTGTATTAACGATATTCTACTATACGTCAAGCAATTTTCAAATGTATAGCGAGCGTAACCCGGGGTTTTTTCGTGGGGTGAGAGAGCGGATAGGAATAATAATAGATATTAAGCGGGGAACATTTCAGATTGAAATCAAGCCCTAAGATCGGAGAAAAATATTGTCCTGCTGAAATCTATTTTGTTATAATGTTTTAAATATATGAAGACATATATGTATGAGAAATATTCAGATACAATATGTTATAAGATATTTTTCAACATGTTCGTTTTACGAAATATTCATTCAATAAAAAATCGGATTACAGGCTTCAGCCTCCTCGTGCTCCTTGGTTGCTGCATATGTTTTACTTTCTGGCCCACAGTGTCATCAGGAACACCGGTTCAAGCCGACAAGGTTGTCGTTATTAAGAGCAAAAGAATTATGATGCTCATGAGAGATAGCGATATCTTGAAGGTTTACAGGGTAGCGCTTGGAAAGCAACCGAACGGCCATAAAATAAAATCCGGCGATCAAAAGACACCTGAAGGAACGTATATCCTTGATTCCAGAAAATCAGACAGCAAGTTTTATCGGGCGATTCACATCTCTTATCCGAACGAGTCAGATATTCTTACAGCGAAAATGCTCGGCTGTTCTCCCGGTGGATCCATCATGATCCATGGGTTACCAGAAAAACTGGAGGACATTGGAAAGGCCCATAGACTGTGGGACTGGACAGACGGTTGCATAGCTGTTACAAACTCTGAAATGGAAGAAATCTGGGAGTTCGTTCCTGATGGTATCCCGATAGAGATCAAACCGTAAATCGTATTAATAAATCAAATCCAGCAGACTCTTTGCGCGCTGTGTGTCCAGCTCTTTGAGGATCGCATATTCCTTAAAGGCAGCGTTTCTGTCGCCGTTAAGGTAATACGCTACCCCTAGATTATAATGTGAAACAGGATTCCCGGGCTCGATATCCGTAGCTTTTTTGAAGCTACCGAGGGCCTTTGTGTAACTTCCGTGTATTATATAGGCAGAGCCGAGTTTATTGTAAAGTGATGGAGATTGAGGATTGAGTTGAAGGGCTTTCTCATAAGCGTCAATAGCCTTGGAATACTTCCCAAGTTGATAGTAAGCGACACCAAGATTTATAAAAGCCTCTGTGAAATCCGGGTTTAACTTTATAGCCTTCTGATAATATTTTACAGCCTCAGTGTACATCTCTAACTCATGGTAAGAACAGCCGCTAAGGAAATATTCTCTTGCATCGGGAGGTTTTTCTTTTTCTCCAGGGAGTGGTTTCATGGTCGTTGGGGGAATACCCGGGAAGACCTTTTTCGCCAGTTCGTATTTATGTTTTTTATATGTATTGAGCTGCTTGACGATGTTGTCTAACGGGACTGCAAAATATTTGTTTTTGCTTCCTCTAAAAAGAGATGTTAATGCAGCAATCGCTTCACCATTTCTGTTAAAAACAGGTGACCCGCTTTCTTCAGGAAGAACAGGTATTGAGACCTGCATGAGCCTCTTGGTATCGGGAACATCTTTAATACTGCCATCAGAGGCCAAAGGTGCAGACCCCGGGGAGGGCTTCACTGCAAAAATGGCTTCCCCCTGTTTGGGGCTGTAAACTTTTGCCATGCTCACAGCAGGAACAGCATCATTTGTTTTTACTTTAATGAGGACAAGGTTATGAACGCATTTTGACGAAATGAGATCTTCTATGGGTAGCTGCAAGCCTGCATGAGTTTCAGCAACAAGTGTATTAGGTATTTTTTTAAGCCACTGCGTGATGACGTTGCAGTTTGTTACGATAACCCCATCTTGATCAACAATAAAGCCGCTTCCGGAAGTAATGAGATTCCCGTCTTCATCATGAACGTTAATAGTGACAGCCGTGTCTTTCTGGTTTAACACGCTGTCAGGGATTTCAGCTCCGGCATGCGATGATGCAAGAATGCAAACTATTGCAAAAGACATGTTTATTATGGTCAAAAAAAACCTTCGCATGCTCATTTGTTTCCGTAAAATAACAGATAGTATAGTATAAAAGTGTATGCTTGTTTCCCCTTTAGATATCTTTTGAGGGACAGATGTCAGAGAGAATACATTCCTCATGTTTGGGCTTTTTTGCCTGACATACTTTTCTTCCATGGAATATCAGGAGATGTGAAAGGGTTCCCCAGTCCTCCTTCGGTGTTATCGCCATGAGGTCTTTCTCTATTTTAACAGGGTCTTCATGCTTTGTAAGCCCAAGCCTGTATGCAAGCCGTTTTACATGGGTATCAACTGCGATGCCTTCATGAATTCCAAAGGCATTTGATAGTATTATATTTGCAGTTTTCCGGGCAACCCCGGGCAGGCTTGTAAGTTCGTTCATCGTCTTGGGAACTGCTGATTTGTAGTTTTGAACGATCGTTTGCGCGGCACCCTGAATATGTTTGGCTTTGGTCTTGTAGAAATTAATAGAGCTTATGTCTTTCCGGAATTCTTCAGGAGAAACAGTCGCATAATCACGTACGGATTTATATTTTTTGAAAAGTCTGTCTGTCACCTTGTTAACATGTGCATCTGTTGTCTGCGCCGAGAGTATCGTAGCGACGAGAAGTTCAAAAGGGGATTTGAAGCTGAGGGCTGTTTTCGGTTCCGGGTATTCTTTTTTTAAACGCTTTATGATTTCTTTTATGTTTTCCTGAGTGTTCATAGGCTTCTCCCTTTCATCTTCAGACAATTTCATGTTTTATAATACATGAGTCTTTTAGCAAAAGGTGAAATCCCTGTTTTTCCAAGCCTCCGTTTTTTTATTACCATAGTAAGATTCTAACAAATAATTCATGCCCCTGGAATTGTAAAGAAGGATCAACCCTAAAAATGCATTTATAGAAATCATACGTAGGGAATGTGTGCGGAAAAAGCTTTCCCGTTTCGCTTAGACGTGAGCTACTTGATGAAGAGAAGGTGACAGGCTACTATTTTTTATTTATTACACTTTTCTCTGCCTAAAGAGTAGCCTGTCACTTTCTTTATTTAAAACCTAATCCTTACCCTGTAAGTAAGTTTCGCCTCTTTGTCTTTTGGAACAGAGATATTGAACTCGGCGGTGAACGCCTCTGTCTTCTTATACTCATGAGAAGAGCTGAGCATTTTCCAATCCCCGGGTATTGGCTCAATAACTCTCACAACAACGTCTTCCTTCTTGTGATTCCTGAGGGAGATCTCAAAACCTGCCTCGTATGTATCATGGGCAATCTTCTTCCAGTCCGTCTGTTTCCTGCTCCCGACCACATCAAATGCATCTCCGAGTTTTACCCTGACCTTCTCGTCCTTCGGCGTATGGTCTATCGAATCCTCTCCAACAAACTGGAGGCTTCCCTCATGGTCGTGCTTATATACCCTTACAGTACCTTTTGGAAGCGGGATTCCAAGGTTGTGCTCCTTCCTGTTTTCCATCTCGACAAACACGCCGACCTTCTGATTCGTCATCGCCTCACCATATTGACTGTAATAGTAGTAGCGGGCGCCGTAAAAGAGAAGTTCTTTTTTCACAGGGATAGTATCAGCGCTGACGAGACTTATCTGCTTTGTCTGGTTGTCCTTAATCGTAGACGGCCTCTGGAGCGTATAGATGTGATATTCAAAGAATTCCTGCTCCTCAAACTGTGGTGCTGCCTTTGAAGCTGCCTCAGCTGCCCTGAGCATCTTGTCCCTGTATTCGTATTTGTCTTTCACCCTGTGTACATCCCCTGCTACGAGTTTCAGGTTCGCATTTTCATATATAGTTCCGCTCTTGTTGTCAATTGTTACCCATCCTGAAAGATCCGCCTGGTCGTCTTTTTCATTTAATGTCACAACATAGTCAGCCCGCCAGTTGATACCATTTGTAAGGTACGATACCTCAACCCTCTGAACCGAGGAGAGAGCGTTCTCAATGAGCCAGACCAGGGTTGGTTTTGAGATGAGATTTTCAGGGACCCCCGGGAATATTATTCTTCCCGGATGACCAAAGGTTATATCATCACCGATCTTGAATATCGGGCCTCCGTTGTTCGAGAGCAGTGTTGCCGTTACAATCTCTTCTCTCTCTGTATAGGGGTTCTTGTCGTAGAGTTTTACCTCTTTCCCGACGTATTTATCGAGGAGCTTCTGTGGATTGAGCAGGTCGTATTCGTAATTCTGCTCAAGAATCTGAAGGGTGTCAGGATCAACAAGTGACTTTATATAGACACTTGTCGGTATGATATTCGAGGCAACGTCCATAAATCGCAATTCTCCTTTGCCCCTCGGGAGCTTTATCTCCCGCTGGTCTTTTACAAGTCCGAGATTGACATTGTAGACTGTTACCGCGACACCGGTCTGATCTTCGATATTACTGGAGAGCAATTCCGGTGTTGAAGCGGGTTTGTCTGTCACTGCCATAGCACTGTAGCAAATGCCTAAAAGGGCTGTTAGGACCAGGATAATATAAGAAAGCCTTCTTTTCATGGTACTTCTCCTTTCTTTCCAATTTTTTTAAAAACTGATTTTATTGAAGCCCTCCTGCGAATTCTATTATAGGACGACCTTAATGTTTTTAAAGACGTGTGGAGATTAAACTTGATATTCCCTGTAGTCTTGCTACAGGGTTACCATATTTCTGTCATTCCGCTAATTGCATAACAACCCTCCTTACAATCGATTGACCGGTCTTAGTGGATTAGACAAAAGGAGGGTTAAAAATGTTCCCGAGAAAAAATCTCTATATGTTGAACATAAAGGGGGTTATACCATCAAAATTATAAACCCTCTGCACGGTCTCTCTTGACATTGTTTTAAGATTTGATAGTCTTGGTTTATGGGTGTTCTTGTAGAAGAAGCCTCACTGAGAGACAGACTCCATGTGTTTAAAGACAGAACTGAAGCAGGACATCTCCTTGCTGAAAAACTTGTAAAATACAGGAATTCCGATGCGATGATTCTCGGAATCCCGTCAGGTGGTGTGCCCATAGCTTCAGTGATATCAAATGCCCTTGGCAGGCCAATGGATCTTATTATCGTAAGAAAAATCCAGATACCATATAACCCGGAGGCTGGGTTCGGAGCAGTAGGGCCTGAAGGAGATATTATCTTAAATGAACAGGTATTAAACCAGTTGAGTCTTACAGAAAAAGAGATGAAGGCACAAATTCAGAAAACGATAGAGGTTATAAAGAAACGGGATCAACTATTCAGGCAAAAAAAACCGTTCCCGGTGCTGAGAGACAAAAATATCATAGTTGTTGATGACGGTCTCGCATCGGGTTATACGATGTTCGCTGCTATCAGATTTATCAAAAAGAAGGGTCCCCGGAGGGTCATTGTTGCTGTCCCCACAGGTTCAGAAAGAACTGTGGAACTTGTTCTCTCAGTGGTAGATGAACTTGTGTGTCCTAATGTAAGGGGCAGGTTTCCTTTTGCAGTAGCTGATGCATACAGGGACTGGTATGACCTCACAGACGAAGAAGTGTTGCGTTTTATAAAAGAGGCTCAGAGGAATAGCCAGTGAGGTAAAAGATAATATGATTTTATTATGAAAAAAATCGGGAAAAAATCTTGACGGATTACCTTGCTATAGCAACAATTATGTTCTGGCCTGTCATCCCGCTTTTCTGGATTCCTGTCCACTTTGCCACAGGGTTTTTTAAAAAACTCGGCCTCCTTACTTATGCCATGCCATTGTTTACGTGGCTGCCAATAGCATATCTCATCTTCCGGAACCGTGTCTTTCTCTTGAACTACAAGACAGACTTGCCTTTAATCGTAAATGGTACAGGTATAGTGCTTTTCATGCTCGGCACGTCACTCCATATATGGACCGCCAAGCTCCTGGGTGTAGGAATTATTGGAGTGCCGGAAATTTTTATAAAAATGAAGGAAAATATCGTCACTGAAGGACCGTTTTCTCTCGTGAGGCACCCAACCTATTTATCACATACACTTATTTTTTCCGGTGTGTTTCTTTTTACAGGTATTGTAGTTGTTGGCATGCTTACCGTACTGGATTTAATAGTAATGAATATTATAGTCATTCCTCTTGAGGAGAGAGAATTACTGCGTCGTTTCGGTGAGGAATATCAACAGTATAAGAGGGACGTGCCCTCGCGCTTCTTCCCCTGGATTCGTTAAGACTTAATAATCTATCCCCTTCTGCGGTTCTATCCCCTGCCTGAAAGCATGCTTTATCTCGTTCATTTCAGTGACAGTATGAGCTATCTTTATGATCTCGGGATGGGCATCCCTTCCGGTCAGGATGAGATGCATGAGCAGGGGCTTCCTTTTGATCAGGTCCAGTATTTGAGTAATGTCTACAAGGTTCAACGTAAGTGCAACGTTAATTTCATCCAGGATCAGGATGTCGAAGTTGCCTGAGAGCATCTTCTGCTCTGCAAGATTCAATGCGTCCTGGGCTTTCTTTCTATGTTCTTCGTGCGTAAATGGATCCTGCTTCGGCTTGTAAAACCCGCAACCCATAATATGGAGTTCAACGTGTGGAGCAAGTTTTTTTATCCCGTCAATCTCTCCGGAATAGATATCACCTTTTATAAACTCTATGATGCAAACTCTCATGCCATGTCCCACGGCCCTCAGGGCCATTCCCAGGGCAGCAGTTGTCTTTCCTTTTCCGTGGCCGGTAACTACCACAATGAGGCCGACCTTTTTCTTCGGCTCAAGGAATTTTAACTTCTTTTTACTCATAAGATGGTCATTAGGTTATTTTGTAAACATTATAGCAAAGTTATAATCATAATATTCCTACTATATCCCGATATAACCCTTCGGGCATATTGCCCTGTATATAAGGCAAATTGCCCGATAATACTTCCTCCCTTAGTAATAATTATACAGTAAATTCAATAAGTTATATCCTGGCATCTCCCTTGCTTTTTAAGATGGACACATACTAAATATAGAGTCTGTGTATAAATCAGGTTATTCGTCATTCCGCACTTGCTTGCCAGAGTTTGTCCCGTACTACGATACGGGGCAGGAATGACACTTTTTTACGAATTTATTAATTGATACACAGACACTATTCAGCGGGCATGGTAATGTACCCGAGAAATTATTATAAGATTCTTAAACAGCTCATGGAGAGATACCGTTTGAAGGAAGAGGACTTGATCTTCGTGGAGAATATTGCTGACTGGTCCAGGAAATGTGGTATCCGTGAGCCGGACGAAGAGAGGCCATTAAAATTTATAACACACAAAGATTACGGTTCCAAGATGCTTGTTAAGGAAGATATCCCTGATAAAATATTGAATGAGAGGTTAAACGCCCTGAGCATCCGGGGACAACTTATAAGTGTAGCACATGATAGAGCTGAATTACTGAATTCAGAAGAGAAGAAACTTGCTTACCTGTTTTTAAGCGAAGTTGCCCATGGTATTCATGAGATACACGATGAATTACTTGCTGATGACTGGGCATTTGAAGAGATGAAATATATTGGATTTTTTGAAAAATAGCATAGAGTTGTTTTGATTCTGTAAAAACGCTTTTTAAAAGGAGGCAGAAATGGCTTACGTAGCAAAAGATTACTCAAAGCTCGTTGGAATGGAAGGATTCAGCGAGACACTTCTTAAGAATCACTTTACGCTTTATCAGGGGTATGTGACCAATACCAATAAAGCGCTCGACGCCCTCGCACAGATGCTGAAGGATAATAAAGCCGGCACCCCGGAATTTGCGGAATTAAAGAGAAGACTCGGCTGGGAGTTTAACGGGATGAGACTGCATGAGTATTATTTTGAAAACCTCGGAGGTAAAGAAGGGATTCATAATGATGGAAAGCTTGCCGGGAAAATTGCAGGGGAGTTTGGCAGTTACGAGCTGTGGGAGAAGGAATTCAGGGCAACCGGAGCGATGAGAGGGATTGGCTGGGTTATCCTCTACCAGGACGCCGCCGGTGGGAGACTTGTCAACTTCTGGATAAACGAACACGATGTCTCCCATCCCGCGGGATGCAACCCCCTCTTAATTATGGATGTCTTTGAACACGCCTTTATGGTTGATTACGGACTGAAAAAAGCAGATTATATCGGGGCTTTCTTTAAAAATATTGATTGGTCCGTTGTAGAAACGAGATTGAAATAAACGGAAAGACAACAAAAAAACTTTACACCCGAAAAATGCAATTGATTGTTGAATCAAAGGCAAAGACGCCTTCAAGGTCTTTTAATTTCAATCCCGACTTTTGTCGGGACAAAAGACTTTTCAGACAACCTTGCCTCCGATAAATGCATTTTTAGGGTACATCGGGAGGTAAACACCATGAAAATATTAATTGTGAGCGCAGACAATTTTGAGGACACCGAACTCCTTGTCCCTTACTATCGCTTGCAGGAAGAAGGAATTCAGGTCGATATTGCGTCCTTAAAAAAAGGCACCATAAAAGGAAAACACGGATATACAGTGACCGTAGATAAGACTTTAAAAGAAGTGGACCCACGTGAGTATGAAGCGCTTATTCTTCCGGGAGGTAAGGCTCCCGGAATCCTCAGAACAGACCCGCATGCCATCGAGATCGCCAGACATTTCTTTCAGGAGGATAAGCCTGTTTCAGCAATATGTCACGGGCCGCAGATATTGATTTCAGCAGGCTTGCTGAAGGGCAGGAAATCAACCTCTTACAAGTCTGTTGTAAAAGAAATAAAAGATGCAGGGGCTGTCTATGAAGACAGGGAGGTGGTTGTCGATGGAAATCTTATTACATCGAGACAGCCTTCTGATCTCCCTGCCTTTTTGAGAGAGACAATGAAACTGATAAAAGGAATGAGGAAAAAGTAGGGGTTAATGAATCGGCTGTCCAAAGAAAAATCTCCCTATCTTCGAAAAGCTGCACAACAAAAAATAGACTGGTATCCATGGTCGGATGAGGCTTTCGAGGCAGCGAAGCTGGAGGACAAACCCGTATTCCTCAGTTCGGGTGCACAATGGTGCCACTGGTGTCATGTGATGGCAAAGGAGTGTTTCAACAATGAGGAGATCGTCCGGCTTCTTAATGAGCAATTTATTAATATAAAGCTCGACAGGGACGAGAGACCTGATATAGACAGGAGATACCAGCAGGCTGTCTCTGCAATGGGTGCCGGAAGCGGCTGGCCCCTCAGTGTCTTCCTTACGCCGGATAAGAGGCCATTTTTTGGCGGCACCTATTTCCCTCCCGAGGATATTCTTGGGCGGCCTGGATTCAAGAATGTATTAAAAACCGTGACTGATTTTTATAAAACAAGAAACAAAGATGTTGTGGAGTACAGTAAAAAGCTTATGGATCATATTAAACCAGAGCCCCTCATGCAAACCGACATTGATGAATCGTTCCTGGATGATGCTGTAAAAACTATGCTTTCACAAAGTGATTCCCAAAATGGTGGTTTTGGTTCATCTCCCAAGTTTCCGATGCCGGGCGCAATCGAATTTCTTATTAAGAGATTTTTTTTCACGAAGGATGAATCAATCGCTCATGCGGTAAAAAAGACCCTTGAGTCAATGGCAAAAGGCGGCATTCACGACCAGATCGGAGGAGGTTTTCACAGGTATGCTGTTGATGAAAAATGGATAGTCCCGCATTTCGAAAAAATGGCAGATGATAATGCATGGATACTGAGGAATTACATCGATGCATATTCAGTCTTTGAAGATGAATGTTTCAAGGATGTTGCTAAGCAAAGCATAGATTTTATTAATACTACGCTCTCTGACCCCCGGGGCGGGTTCTACGCAAGCCAGGACGCAGATGTTGCGCCTGAAGACGAAGGCGGATACTTTACCTGGACAGATGCAGACTTCAGGAGGGTATTGAATGACGACGAGTACCGCGTTATGTCTTTATATCTCTTTCAGGAAAAAGGTTCAATGCACCATGACCATAAGAAGAAAGTTTTAAGTATCTCGATGGATGCCGGGATGATAGCATTAGAAAGCGGGATGGATGAGCAAACGGTTATTGCTTTGATAAAAAATGGCAAGGAGAAGTTGCTCAGAGAGAGACAGCAGAGAACAGCTCCACCCATTGACAGGACACTGTATACATCTCTTAACGGCATGATGATTTCGTCATATCTCAAGGCATTCAGGGTACTCAAGGAGAATCGTTTGAAGGAATTTGCATTGAAGAGCATTCACAGGATTTTGGAAAATCATCTCATCCATGACGAGCTTTTTCATACCGGGGGCGTAAAAGCAGTATTAGACGACTATATGTATATCATAGATGCATTGATCAGTGCATATGAAGTTACAGGAGATGCAATCTATTACAACCGCGCAGACGAGCTTATGCTGCACTGCATTGCGAAGTTCTGGGATGCAGGTGAAGGAGGCTTTTTTGATACAGATGAAGAAGTTCTCGGGGTACGGATGAAAGACACACAAGACATACCGCACCCTTCAGCAAACGCACTCGGTATCATGCTCTTGCTGAAGCTTTATTATATGACCGGCAAACAGAGTTATTACCGACTCGCCGAGAATGCACTAAAAGGCTTCTCTTCAAGAGCAAAAGGTACCGGTATTCTCTCCGGATACTATTTTTGCGCTTTGGATGCATATTTCAATATGTTTGAATTGAGGTTGGAAACATCTTATGAGGGTGAATTGACCAAGGTGACCCTTTCCACGTTCAATCCATATCTCAGCATTGTTTATGGACAGGATAACGGGCAGGCAATTCCTTGTTTTAAGAACATCTGTTATAAACCAATTGACGATCCGGACACGCTCAGGGATATCTTGCAGAATCCGGTAAATTTTCAGAAAGATATTATATGATTTAAAATAAGTGAAGTAAGGACATTATCTTGTATTAGATGACAATGTCGCTATATTATTTCCTTCTTTAACCTGTAGATCATTCTCATAAACTCTGCGCTATAAACCTTTTCATGTTCAGCAAGGAATTCTGACAATTTTGCCTGCACTGCTTCGTCAACTGAAAGCGATGCTTGAAAGGCAGTCCTTCCATCGGGTGTCCTGACCGGTTGAAGTCTCATTTGGGGATTTCTCTCTATCTCGGCCCGCAACTCATCAGCAATTCCCTTTTTCCTGTCTTGATACTCCCCTTGTAATATTTCAATAGAATCCAGCAGTTGCTCAATTGCCGGCGTATGTTGTGTTTCTTTAAGTGTTTCGATGGCGAGAATACCGTCTCTTCTAATTTTCAATTCCTCGGGAGTTAAAGATAATCCGAGCGAATCGACAAGGTACCCTTGAGCTTCTCTCAGGAGAAATGGTTTTTTCCCTTTCAGATTCTGCCATAGTCCATCGCGATCAAGTTTGCCCCTGTAAAAATCTGACAGCCATAGCTTTAACTCTTCTTGTTCCTTAAGTTGCGCTTTTTCTTCAGGAGTAAACTCTCCGAACTTTGCTGCCTTTTCCATTGCCTTTTCCAATGCGCTTTTTACATTGCCCATAATTACGGTCTCCCTTCTTTAAAGAGGCTGAAGAAAAGATACTTGTTGGTTATTTTATTGTAACCCAAAAAATGCAATTATTGTCAGGCATGTATATTTTCTATAGAAGCATTTTTCAGGTTAATGACTTATTGAAACGGCCGGCCTTGCTTTTTCAGGCATGAGTATATCTCCCTCGCTAATTTCAGTTGTTCTTCCTCATCTAAGGAAATGCCGCTTTCCATGAGTTTCAGGTATTGATCTATTTCGTTACTCTCCTGTCTTAAGAGGGCTATCTTTGTATCTTGTTCTTGAATCATGCTGTCAAACTCTGTCAGGTCAAGGTTTAAGTCAAACCTGCCATCAAAAAAGGAAAGCAAGGACTTGACAGACTTCGGATCTTCATGGGCACCCAAGTAAAAAGGTATTTCAGGCCAAAGGCTTACCCCGGGAAGTCCTCTTCTCCCGGCAATCCATAGTAAATAGCTGCTGATTGCAGGGGGGCCTTCCCACGTCATGTTTTCCAGCCCGTAACCCTGAAGTTCTTCCCGGAATGCCGGCTGATTAAAAACTGAGAGTATTCTCCGGGGAGAAGTATGGACAAAAGAGGATACGAATCCGCTTATGGTATAGAGTTCCTTTACATTACAGAAATGCTCGGCAATATCCAAAACCGCATTCAGGAATTTGTAGTGTTGAAAGTTAGGCTGGTCGGATTTAAAAAAAACGATATGCGTTTTCTCATTATAAAAAAATGTGCTTTCAGGGAATTGAATAATATCAGCCTCAACAGCGACGCCTCCGAACGAGAAAAAATCCAGAGGTTCAATCTCGCAGAACATCTGACCACCTAATTTCTCATTTAAAAAGTTTATGACCGCCGGTGCTACGCTTCCCGTATCTTTGTTCCAGCCAACAACTAAAGAAGAGGTTTTAAGCTCCGGCCGGCCGGAACATTTAAAGGGCTTCTTCATCTCCTTTTCCCCCTTTTTTCAGGAAATCGGAAATCTCTTCCCATAATTTTACCCTGTTCTCCTCTGTCATTGGTTTAATCTCTGTTGGTTCCAGGTGGTACATTTCTTTTAATTTCTCCAGCTGGCTCCTTATTTCAGATGGTATTTGACTGTAGACGTTTTCGATGTTCTTTTCTGCTTTCTGAACAATTTTGTCAAATTGGCTCAGATCGATACCGATCCCTAAAATGTCAGTGAAGACATCAAGTACCGATTTCGATGCCTTCGGGTATATTATCGGCAGTCCCTGGAGGTAAATCGGTATTTCTCCCATCAGACAAATACCATCGAACCCTCTCTTTCTTGCCACTCCCAGGAGAAGTCCGTTAAGACCGGTAATATATCCTTGTCCCTCCCTTCCTTCAATCTCTGACATGAGAATTGTATTTGCATATCCTTTTATTTCCCCGAGGAGGCGTTCAGTGTTTGGGACTGCCCACACTCTTGACACCATGGTATGGTGTATCAGGGATAGCGCGGCTCCTGAGGTATATATCCTCCGGCAGCCGAATTTTTCTGCCACATCCAGAACAAGATTAGCCATCCGGTATGCCTCTTCTCCCTCGGCATAATCTGATGTTGCCTGCCTCCGTGGTTGCTCCTCACCAACAAAAAATATCAGGTCTTTTCCCTCGATACGCCGGAAGTAGAACTTATTAGTGGGGAATTCCAGATCCTCTAATATCCCTGATTTGATTACAACCTTTGACGGCGGAAAAAATTCATAGCTCTCGATTTCTCCGAGTTCTTCCGCATTTGTCAACTCTCTTAGCGTGTCAACTGCTATGAGTCCGATATTTCCGATCCCAGGCCAACCGATAATCATAATCGGACTATTCAGTTTTGGATGTTTATGCAGCTTTATACCCATCCCCTGTTCCTCCAAACGATGATGAACGATATTGAATAGTTTAACAGATTTTAAGGAGACAGCACCGTTTGCCCATACCTTGCCGTCAGGGTTTTTGTAATACATCGTGGAAATCTTCATTGGGTCATGTATTTATGCAATTCAAATCACTTTGAAATTTATTGACATGTTCAATAAAAATAAAAGAAGACCTTGCATACTGATTGCGAAAATCCCCGGAAGAGCGGATTTACGCAGTAGAATATTTAAGAAAACAACTCCATGGAAGTTCAGCCAGACTTCAGAGAACTGCTCGAATTATTCAAAGACCTGTGTAAACAGGCTGGATCAGAGCTGGAGTTTTAAAAATTTCTAATACACCCCTCTGTCCAGTGTCCTGTACTGTATTGCCTCGGAGATGTGGCGGGACTGGATATCTTCTGAGGCTTCAAGATCGGCAATGGTTCTGGAAAGTTTCAGTATCCTCGTATAAGCCCGTGCTGAAAGGCCGAGTTTCTGCATGGCAGTGTCGAGGATTGTTTGTGCATCAGGGTGAAGTTTGCAGTATTTCTTTATATGCCGCGTCTTCATATGCCCGTTGGCATATATTTTTTTATCGTTCCTGAAACGGTCGTACTGGATCTTCCTCGCAGCAACAACCCGTTTTCTTATTGTTTCCGATGTTTCTCCTGAATATTCATTCGAGAGCTCTTTGTATGGTACCGCCGGCACTTCTATGTGGATATCGATGCGGTCAAGCAACGGCCCTGAGACCTTGTGCCGGTAACGGTGTATATGTCCGTGCGTACATGTGCACTGGTGCCGCTCATCGCCAAAATACCCGCACGGACAGGGGTTCATGGCTGCAACGAGCATGAAACTTGCCGGATACGTAATAGAAGCCACTGCCCTCGATACGGTTACTTCTCCATTCTCAAGGGGCTGCCGTAAAACCTCCAGCACATTCCTTTTGAATTCCGGAAGTTCATCCAGAAAAAGCACGCCGTTGTGTGCAATGCTGACTTCACCGGGTTTCGGTACCTGTCCGCCACCGATTAATGCAACATCTGAGATTGTATGGTGTGGAGACCGGAACGGCCTTATCGCAAGTAAAGGTTGTCCCTTGCTCAGGAGACCTGCTACACTGTGTATCCTTGTTGTCTCCAATGCTTCGTCAAATGTCATACCAGGAAGAATGGTCGGGAGCCTCCTGGCGAGCATTGTTTTCCCCGAACCGGGTGGCCCGATCATGAGTACGTTGTGTGCACCTGACGCAGCAACTTCAAAAGCCCTTTTCGCATGTTCCTGTCCTTTGACCTCAATAAAATCGTCCTCATAAATGGAATTCTCGACAATAGCCTTGTGAATATCTATCACACAGGGTGTTTTCGTGCTGCTGTTCTTGAGGAACTCGATGACTTCAGGAAGACTTTTGAATCCAAATACAGGTATGCCGGTAACAACCGCGGCCTCTAATGCATTATCTTCAGGAAGGATTATTCCCTTTAAACCGAGTTCCTTTGCCCGCAAGGCCATCGATAAGGAACCTCTTATTGATTTTAATTGTCCATCAAGTGAAAGTTCACCGGTAAAGAGGTAGCCATTACCGGAGTTTAATCCAATCACTCCCTCGGCAGCGACGATTCCAATTGCAATCGGGAGATCGAATGAAGAACCCTCTTTTTTTAAATCAGCTGGTGCAAGATTGACGGTTATCTGCTTCAGTGGGAAGAAAAATCCGATATTTTTGAGCGCTGCCCTGACACGGTCCCGCGATTCCTTGACAGCAGTATCAGGAAGACCAACCATTGAAAAATGTGGAAGACCTCTGATCGCAATATCAACCTCAACCTCTACAGTATGGGCATCGATACCCATGATACTTGCACTGAGGATTTTTGATAGCATAGGGATAAATTATATTTTTTATCGAGATTGAAATGCAATATGTTAAAATAAAAGTTGTTGTCAATTTTTGTATAAAAATGGCCAAGATACCAGTAAGTATAGAAGAACAGATGAAGGTTTCCTACCTCGATTACGCAATGAGCGTAATTATAGGCAGGGCTCTCCCCGAAGTGAGGGATGGGCTGAAGCCGGTTCAGCGAAGAATACTCTATGCTATGTACAGGGAAGGGCTTCTACCCGGGAGAAAATACTCAAAATCCGCCGGTGTCGTAGGTGAGGTTTTAAAAAAGTACCACCCCCATGGCGATACCGCTGTGTACGATGCACTTGTCAGGCTTGCGCAGGATTTTAACATGCGGTATCCACTGGTTGATGGACAGGGAAATTTCGGGTCAGTGGATGGGGACCCCCCGGCAGCTTACAGGTATACTGAAGCACGGCTCTCAGCAATTGCTGAGGAATTCCTGTCGGACATAGATAAAGATACCGTTGATTTTATCCCTAATTTTGATGAGACAACTGAGGAGCCTGTCGTCTTACCTTCACCGGTTCCAAACCTGATCGTCAATGGTTCCTCTGGGATAGCTGTCGGTATGGCAACGAATATCCCACCCCATAATCTTGGAGAAATAGTGGACGGGCTTGTGCTGTTGCTCGAAGACCCTGAGGTGAATCCTGAAGCACTTATGGCTGTTATTAAAGGACCTGATTTCCCGACCGGTGGTACGATTCATGGTTTCGATGGAATTGTACAGGCCTACAATGAAGGGAAAGGCCTTATTAAAGTCAGGGCAAAAGCGAGGATTGAGCGTGAACACAAGGGTGGAGAAAATATAATTATTACAGAACTCCCTTATCAGGTGAACAAGGCAAAGTTGATTGAGAAGATTGCAGAGCTGGTGAGAGAAAAGGTCATCGAGGGGATATCCGAACTGCGAGACGAGTCTGACAGGGAGGGAATAAGGGTTGTCATGGAACTGAAAAAAGGCGAGATGCCTCAGGTTGTTCTGAATAATCTCTATAAGCATACACAGATGGAGACTACGTTCGGGATCATTATGTTGGCACTCGTGAATGGTCAGCCGCGTATACTGAACCTGAAGCGTTTACTCCACCATTTCCTGCAACACAGACGCGATGTCGTCCTGAAGAGGACCGGCTTTGAGCTCAGAAAAGCTGAAGAAAGGGCTCATATCCTGGAAGGATTAAAGATAGCTCTTGACCACCTTGATGAAATCATAACCTTAATCAGAAGCTCTAAAACTCCTCAAGATGCGAAGATTGCGCTCATGAGAGATTATCCTCTCACGGAGATTCAAGCACAGGCGATCCTCGATATGAGGCTCCAGAGACTTACAGGGCTTGAAAGAGAGAAGATAGTAAGAGAGCTGACGGAGTTGTTGAAGGATATCGAACGGCTGAAAACAATACTCGAAAGCGAAGCACTCGTCTCGCAGATAATCAAAGAGGAGATGCTTGCGGTTAAAAATAAGTATGCTGATGCAAGAAAGACAGACATTACCTTAGAGACGAAAGAGATCACTGTCGAGGATCTCATAACAGAAGAAGAGATGGTTATTACACTTTCTCATAACGGGTATATAAAGAGAAATCCTCTCAGTGCTTACCGAAGCCAGCGGCGAGGCGGAAAGGGCCTTATCGGGATGGAGACGCGGGAGGAAGATTTTGTGAAATATCTTTTTATAAGCTCAACACACGACTACATGCTCTTCTTCTCTAATCTCGGACGGCTCTACTGGTTAAAAGCATATCAGATTCCGGAAGCAGGTCGAGCGGCAAAAGGCAAGGCATTAGTGAATCTGCTGAGCCTCTCAGAAGGAGAGCGGATTACCGCAGCACTCCCTGTGCGTGATTTCAAAGAGGGTTTCCTTGTGAAATTTACAAAGAAGGGGATTGTTAAAAAGACCGCACTTGAGAAGTACAGTAATCCGAGGGGAAAAGGGATTATTGCCTTAACCCTTGAACCGGGAGACGAACTGATTGCCGTGAGAAAAACAGACGGAAAAAGTGACCTTATTATAGGAACGAAGAACGGTCTTGCAATACGATTCAATGAGGAAGATGTGCGCGACATGGGTCGCACTGCGAAGGGTGTGAGAGGCATCAGGCTCGTCAAGGGAGACGAGGTCGTCTCTGCTGAGGTTGCAGAGGAGAAGACAGCACTCCTTACACTTACAGAAAAAGGGATAGGGAAACGTTCCCATATCGAGGATTATCCTGTTCAGAGACGCGGGGGAAAAGGTGTTATCTCTATTAAAACCGCTGAAAGAGGCGGAAAGGCGGTCGGCCTCATGCAGGTGAGAGATGAGGACGAGGTTGTCATGATAACCAGTTCCGGGAAGCTCATAAGGACCCTCGCAGGTCATATATCTTTGCACGGAAGGAATACACAGGGTGTGCGGCTTATGGACGTTGAAGGCGATGACAAGATTGTCAGCATCGGGAGAGTAGCAGAAAGGGATTAAACCGGTCATATAATTTTTCAGATATGTATTTCGACAATGTCTTTGTCTTTTAAAATATGATTTTTTTCCACCCTCTGTCCGTCGAACCGTGCAGAGCCCCATATCCTTGCAAATTTCATATTGTGAAAAAATTCTTTATGGATTGAGCTTGCAAGATCAAGTAAGGTTGAGCCTGAAGGAATAGTGAAAGGGGTTGAGAAGTCGGGTTCTTTCCCCGGTGGTTTCGAGTAAACCCTGATGATCCCGGAAAGGTCAAAAACAGTTCTTTTTAATTCCTCAATATTCTCTTTACCCAGAGCCGAGACCGCAATGCATGGAGAGATACGTTCAAATTTTTTTTTGAGTCGCAGGAAAGGTTCTTCCGTACCGGCGAGATCTAGTTTGTTACCAATAATAAGTTTTCTTTTGGATAAGCCCGTAGTAGTTTGGAGTTCTGGGGAGAGAGGCTTACCGCCCACCCATTCCTTCTCCCCTGAGGGGGAAGGGGTAGAAAGGGGATGTTCTGTTATTATGTGAATATTCCAGCGTGTGAGCTGGTCTATAAGAAGTTCCGCCTGAATATCGGGATCATCAGAGAGATCCACGACAATGATAAGGGCATCTGCATACCTGAGAATGCCGGAAACCCATCCGTCCGTAGATTCGTT
>ENA-OSEO01001010-OSEO01001010.1-sediment-metagenome-genome-assembly--contig:-NODE-1010-length-59100-cov-5.918896_pt1 | contig 59100 bp, 55 predicted proteins | sample MGYA00237883_ERZ534232 | MGnify/ENA metagenome assembly ERZ534232
CGAGAAATCTCCCGCAGGGGGCGCGGGGGAAGAAATTCCCCCGCACGATTCCTTTTCATGCTTTTATCGACAGCCTCCGAAGGTAGAAGGAAACCCTCTGGTCAAAAAGCGCCGCTCCAAATCCCTGGTGGTCCTGCGCAACTCAGGGCAGGCGACATCTTCCAGGCCCGCCACAAAGAAAGCCAGATTTTTGACTCCCGCCGGTATATGGGTTTCAAAGAAGGGTTTGTTTTTCACACCGGTCAGAAAGCCGTAGGCCCCCAGGATCTGCATGGCGCGATGCGTTCCCACCTGGAAAAAGCGGCGTTTGAATTGTTCCCGGTCGGGTTCTCCCCTGGTATCCATATAATAGTCCATCAACCGCAGCCGCAGTTGGGGTTCCAGGTTGACGTAGGGATCGCCCAGCAGGGAGGCCAGATCGTAGTGGGGAGGCCCGAAACGGGCGCCCTGGAAGTCGATTATGTACACCCGGTCACGAATGACCATGAGGTTGCGGGACTGGAAATCGCGATGCATGAACACTTCGGGCTCGCGACCTTCCACCAGTCCGGCCAGGTGTTCCAATTCCGATTCCAGGCCGGACAGGTCATCCTCCACGCGGAGGTAGCCTTTCAGAAAGGCGTCCACAAAGTAGCGGGCTTCCCGTTCCCAGGCCATGCGGCGGTCGTAGCGGGGGGTGTCGAAACAGTAGTCTTCGCGAAAGCCGGGAGTGGCCCTGACCTGCATGGCCACGAGGACTTCGACGGTCTGGCGGTACAAGGCTTCCTTGCTCCGCGGATCGAGGCTCACGGCTGTCTGCAGATGCGTGTCGCCCAGGTCTTCCATCAGAAAGAGGCCTCCCTCCGCGGAGGCGATAAACCGGGGCGCGGGCAGACCGCTCTGTTCGAGGTGCTTTCCGATGAGGTAATAGGAGCGGTTTTCAGGTTCGTTGTGGGGATTTTCCACCAGGATGTAGGACTTGGAAGCGGCGCGGACGCGCGCAAAGCGGCGGTCCGAGCCGTCCGCTACCAGCGGTTCGACACTGAAGCGGGCGGAATTCAGCGCCGACGTCAGAAAATTTTCCGCCGTCGTGGTCATGACGCGGTCTCCCTGATGCGGTTCAGACGGTAATAGAGGCCGCGCAGCGCCATGAGTTCCTCATGCGTGCCCCTTTCCTTTATCTCCCCATGATGCATGACCAGTATTTTGGAGGCCTTGCGTATGGTGGACAGGCGATGGGCGATTACCAGGGTGGTCCGTTCCTTCATCAGCCTGGTGAAGGCGTCCTGGATCAGCCGCTCCGATTCGGGGTCCACGTTGGACGTGGCTTCGTCCAGTACCAGGATCTGCGGGTTCAGAACCAGGGCGCGGGCGCTGGAAAGGAGTTGGCGCTGCCCGGCGGAGAGGATGGAGCCGCCTTCCCTGACGGGCTGAGCGTATCCCAGCGGCAATTTCCTGATAAAGCGGTCGGCGTTGACGTGAACGCAGATGCGTTCCAGATCCTCGGCGCTCACCCCGTCGCGTCCCAGGGTCAGGTTTTCGGCCACATCGCCCGCGAACAGAAACACGTCCTGCAGGACCAGGCCCAGCCGTTTCCGCAGTTCGTCCGGGGCCCACTGGCGTATATCCAGCCCGTCCACCAGGATGGCGCCGGACCAGGGCTGGTAAAAGCGTTCCAGCAGGCTGATGATGGAGGTCTTGCCCGCGCCGGTGCGGCCCACTATGGCCACCGTTTCACCGGCGTTGACGGTAAAGGAGATTCCCTTGAGCACAGGGTGTTCCGGTTCATAGCCGAAGGTGACATCGCGAAATTCAATGGTCCCGCCATTCAGGGGAGGCTTCGGAGGGTTGTCCGGGCCCGGAATTTCGTCGTGCGTGTCCAGGTAGCCGAAAATCCGTTCGGAAGACGCCATGGCGGACTGCATGGTGTTGTACCGTTCGGCCAGATCGCGTATGGGGCGAAAAAACATGGCCATGTACCCCATAAAAGCGGCCAGCGACCCCAGGGACATCTGATCCGACAGCACGCGAAGGCCGCCGTACCAGATCATGAGGGCCACGGCGATGGAGGCGCACGCTTCGATGGCGGGCATGAACAGCGCAAAAACCTTTATCTGCCTCATCCCGGCCAGATAGGCCTTGTGGTTGAGGTCGCGGAACCGGTTCATTTTGACCGCTTCCCGGTGAAAGGCCTGGATGACCTTCATGCCGGAAAAGCTTTCCTGCAGATAGCCGTTTATGGTGGCCAGACGGGCGCGCAACTCCCGGAAGGCGCCTCTGGCCAGACGGCTGAAGAGAAACGCCAGCGCGAAAATGACGGGGGTGAGGGTGAAACAGACCAGCGCCAGACGCCAGTTGAGGCCGAGCAGCACGATGATAATACCCACCAGCACGAAAAGATCCCTGCACAGCGCGCCGATGATGGATTTGAAGGTTTCGTCCAGATTCTGCACATCGTTGGTGACGCGGGTGACCAGACGGCCCACGGCGTTGCGGTCGAAAAACTTCATGCCCTGCTTCAGGAGATGACCGAACAGCTCCACCCGGATGGCCTGCATGACCCCCTGCCCCACGTATTCCGCGAAGTAATATTCACTGTAGTTCAGCAGGAACATGACCGCGAGGATAGCCAGATAGAAGAGCGCGAGGACGCCCACGCCTCGTATGTCTTCAGCCCGTATGGCCTTTATTTCGGAGCGGTCCAGCCGGAACAGATCGTCGTAGCTGATGAACAAACCCTGGCCGGAGCGGATGAAAAGATCGGCGTGGCGCGTCACCGCCGGGTTGTCAGCCTTATCGGGCGCGACGCGGTAATAGCGCTCCCTGGACAACAGCCCCTTTTCTTCCCAGCGCTCCCGCGTCTTTTCAGGCAATCCTCTGAAGGTCGAGCCCGCGATAAACAGCGGCTCCCCGGATTTCCCGCTTTGGATCATACCAGGCCGCGCGCGTTCGAATTCCTTGAGCAGAGCCGGGTCGGCGACATTGGTGTTCAACCGGCTCCAGCCGGCCACGATATAATCGTCCATGGCCAGCTTGGTGATGTAGGGCAGGGTCAAATTGAGCAAAGTGCCCAGGAGCGTTACGAGCAGTATTATAAGGACGTGCTTTTTAAAGCTGAGCGCGTAGGGAAAGAGCCGCTTCAGGAGCCTGAAGTTGTACACGCTCCCCTGATGCTCGTCTTCGATATATCCGTAGTCGCCGTGCACGTCAGGCCGCCTCTTCCAGTTCTTCTTCCAGACTCTGCCGCCGGTACAGCCGCGCGTATTCCCTGTCCGCGGCGAGGAGTTCCCGGTGGCCGCCCTCCTCCGCCAGACGGCCCTCCTTGAGCACGAATATCTTGTCCGCCCGGGCCATGGCGCCAACCCGGTGCGACACGATGACGGTCAGGCGGTCCTTGCGGTCGTGAAGGATGTTGTCCAGAATCCTGCGTTCGGTCTGGGTGTCGACCGATGACAGGGCGTCGTCCAGGATCAGCGCCACCGGGTCCACCAGCAGGGCCCTGGCTATGGTCAGCCGCTGCCGCTGTCCGCCGGACAGGGTGAGCCCCCGTTCTCCCAGCCGCGTTTCCAGCCCGTCGGGCAGCTCTTCGGGGTCGAGTTCGAACTCGGCCCGCTCCAGCGCCGCATAGAGCTGTTCGTCAGTGAACCCGTCTCCGCCCAGGGTCAGGTTCCCCCGTATGGTATCGGAAAAGAGAAAACTGTCCTGAGACACGTATCCGATATGGGACCGCAGCGTGGCCAGGGGAATCCGGCGTATGTCCACGCCGTCCAGGAAGACCGTTCCGGGCGGGGGATCGTTGATGCGCAGCAGGAGTTCGAGCATGGTGGTCTTGGCCGAACCGGTGCCGCCCACCAGGGTCACGGTCTGGTTTGGCTCCATGGTCAAGGAAATATCCAGCAGGGCCGGTTCCTCCTGCCCGGGATGGGAAAAGGTGAGGTTGCGGAACTCGATCAGGCCGCGCGCCTCGTCCAGGGGAATGGGATCGGGGTCGTCCTTGACCTGCGGCTCTTCGTCCAGCACCGCGTTGATGCGGGCCATGGAGGCGGCGCCCCGCTGCAGCAGGGTCGTGACCCATCCCATGGCCATCATGGGCCAGGCCAGCATGTTGAGGTAGCTCATGAAGGCCACGAATCCGCCCGTGGTGATGGAGCCGGTTATGGTCAGGGCGCCGCCCAGCCAGATGACCACCGCTATGCTTACGTTGGTGAACAGAATCATGGCCGGGAAAAAAAGCCCCATGCTCAAGGCCAGCCGGAGGTTGGCCGAAATATAGCGCTTGCCCACCGCTTCCAGGCGGTCCCGCTGCCAGGTTTCGCGGTCGTAGGATTTGATGACCCGGATGCCGGCGAACGCTTCCCGCACGTGCTCGGTTATGTCGGAAAACAGGTCCTGCACGGACCTGAACTGCACGTGGATCTTCTGACTCAGCCTTCTGCCGATGACGATGATGAAGGGCATGGGGATGAGCGCTATGAGCGTGAGCTTTACGTCGATGATCAGCATGAACGCAATGGCCGCCACGCCCAGCACGACTCCGTCCAGCAGGGCCACCATGCCCATGCCGCAGGCCATGCGCACGGCTTCGATGTCGTTTATGGACCGGGCCATGAGGTCGCCGGTTTTGACGTTTCTGAAATAGGGGATGGAGAGGGTCTGCAAATGGCCGTACAACAGGTTGCGCAGCTTTTCCTCCACTTTTCGGGAATTGCCGAAAATGAGGATGCGCCACACATAGCGGAAAACTGCCATGCCCAGGGCCAGCCCGGCGATAACGCCTCCCCACCGCGCCAGCGACCAGGGGGTGGCCGCGCCTTCGGTAAGCGCGTCCACGGCGATCTTGATTACGCGGGGAATATAGACCTGGCAGCCGTCGACGATAATCAGGCATAGCATGCCGACGGCAATAGCGAGGGCGTTTTCCCTGAAAAAGGGATATAAGGTTTTGAAGTTCTTAAGCATTCGGTTATACCAAGACGCTGCGGCGTGTGACGCGGGGAATGGGCGGGTTTACAGGAAGGATTCCTTGATTTTGGAAATCGCTTCCTCCACGCCGCCGGGAACGGTCTGTTCAATCTGCCTGCGAATGGCGTCCACGCGCTGGTAGAGCGCGGGATTGTTCATGCCGTCCATGGTTTCGTAAATACCCGCCCGTTTGCCGATTCTGAAATTTATCTTCTCGTCCTCGGTCATGTTCAGGAATCGGTCGATGGTATCGAGCATGGTCTGCTTATCGCCGGGCAGACGGCCTTCGACTTCCATGAGCAGGTTGAGGATGTGATCGCTCATGACGTAGCTGGTTATGTTTTCCAGGTTTTCGATCAGCAGCCGCTGTTCCCGAACCACTTCCTCTTCCGACTGAAGCTCGAACTCCCCGGATTCCACTTTCCGGTAAAGCGGCATGTTCGGCAGAACTTTCAGCGTTCTGAAGCGGATGAAGTTGGCGTCGATCCGGCTCAGGGTCCGGGCGGTTTCAATGGCGTGTTCGCGGGCCCATTTCCGTCCCCCCAGCCCCAGCAGCGCGTATTCGGACAACTCGATACCCGAGGCGCGGATCTTTTTGCCCGCGTCAATGTGTTCGGCGGCGGTCACGCCCTTTTTCATATACTTGAGTAAGGGGTCGTACCCGGTTTCCAGCCCGATGTGCAGCCGGTTCAGACCGGCCTCGCGCAGCCGGATGAGATCGTCGACGGTCTTGCTCTTGCTCACGCTCTTGGACCGCGCGTAGCTGGTTACCCGGGAAACCGCGGGGAACTGTTCCCGCAAAAACGTCAGGACCTCCACCAGATCGTCGGTGGGCAGGATAATGGAATCCGCGTCCTGCAGAAAAACGGACTGCGCGCCGAAATAGAGCCACGCCGCAACGCTGCGGAACTGGTCCCCATACTCACCGGGCCGGCTGAACACGTACTGGACCACTTCCTGGTCGATCTGTCCCGCCTGCCCCAGCCGCCAGGAAAGGGCTTGCGCGTCGTTGGCGATATTTTTGGCCGCGCGGATGTCGTTTTTGATCTCCTCCACGCTCCTGCGGGAAAATTTCCGGTCTTTATAAGTCGGACAGAACTCGCACCGGTTCCAGGTACAATTTCTGGTCACGCGTATGAGAAGGCTCCGGGCTTCGCTGGGCGGCCGAATAGGCCCCTGCTCGAAACCGCCGATACACTCAGTCATAGCCGATCTCCTGTAAACAGCTTGTCAAAAAAACTATAAGTGGACATATTCACCCTGTCAACCTGACGGAAGCGCCTGAATGCGCCTTGCAATGCCGTCTTATTGGTGTTAAATATCTGGGATGTCAATGAGTAGCTGCGTTAAGCATCCTTCGAAACCCAGCGTCATGCGGTGCATGAAGCATGAGATCGGTTATTGTGAAGAATGTGTCGAAGTGGGCGTCGAGTGTCGGGATCCCAACCTTTATTGCAAATTCAGACCCCAATGTGTGATCTCCTTTAATTCCCGCGAGAAAAGGCGCGAAGAAAAGAAAGTTTCTTCTGTCTGAAGCCTTTGCTCCCCGGCGTCCATATTTCTCCAAGTATTGCGCAGACTGCGCCCGCTGTCGCAAGAGAACGCCTTAACGCGGCTCAAAACCAGCCACAGACAATACACAGGACGGAGGTTTAAACATGGATCAGTTTTTGGAAGGCGGCAAGAAAAATCCCCTAAAGATTATGGATACCACGTTCCGGGACGCTCACCAGTCACTGTTCGCCACGCGCATGCGGACCGAGGACATGCTTCCCATCGCTGAAAAAATGGATGATATCGGCTTCTGGGCCATGGAAGTGTGGGGCGGCGCCACCTTCGACACCATGCATCGTTTTCTGGCTGAGGACCCCTTCGACAGAATCAAAATCCTCAAAAAATATATCAAGAAGACCCCCTTCAGCATGCTGCTGCGCGGCCAGAATGTGGTCGGCTACCGCAATTACGCCGACGACGTGGTCAGATTGTTCGTGGACAAATCGTGCGAAGCCGGAATGGACATCTTCCGCGTCTTCGACGCGCTCAACGATTTCCGCAACTTTGAAACCTGTGTGGAGCGCATCAAGGCCAACGGCAAATTCTTCGAAGGCACCATCTGCTACTCCCTGACCGAACGCCGTATGGGCGGCGACGTGTTTAATCTGGAATACTACGTAAACAAGGCCAACGAGCTGCAGGACATGGGCGCCGACTCCCTGTGCCTCAAGGACATGGCCGGCATCATGGCGCCGTTCGACATAGCCAAGCTCATAACCGAGCTGAAGAAGAAGATCACCATTCCCATCCATCTGCATACCCACTACACCAGCGGCATGGGATCGATGGTCTATCTGGAAGCGGCCATATCCGGCGTGGACATCGTGGACACCTGCCTGGCGCCGTTTGCCTTGAGGACCTCACAGCCGGCTACCGAGCCGATCGTGGCCGCGCTGTACGGCACGGATCGAGACACCGGCCTGGACCTGCAAGCGCTCATCAAAATGGGTGATTACATTGAAGAAATCGCGCCCAAGTACCGCGACTATTTCGCCAAGCACAAGATGTCGGTTATCGACACCGGCGTGCTCATGCATCAGGTGCCCGGCGGCATGATCTCCAACCTGGTCAACCAGCTCAAGGAAAACAAGGCCCTGGACCGGCTGGCCGAAGTGTACGCGGAAGTTCCCAGAACGCGCACGGAACTCGGAACCCCGCCGCTCGTAACGCCGACCTCCCAGATCGTGGGTGTGCAGTCCGTGCTGAACGTGCTGTTCGGCCGGTATAAGATGGTCACCAATCAGGTCAAGGACCTGGTATACGGCCTGTACGGCAAAACCCCCACTCCCATCGACCCGGAAGTGGCCAAGATAGTGCTCAAGGGCTACAAACGCGGCCAGGAGCCGGTGACCGGACGCGCGGCCGACTATCTGGAGCCCGAACTGGAAAAAGCCAGGGCCGAAATCGGCGATCTGGCCAAGGACGACTACGATCTCTTGATCTATGCCCTGTATCCGACCACCGGAAAACAGTTCCTGAAATGGAAATACGGGCTGGAGGAAAGGCCCGCCGAGGTCAAACCGAAAACGCTTGAAGATGTGAGAAAAGAAGACGAGGCTCTGGCCCGCGCCATCGAACAGGTGTGCCAGACCATTCAGTAGGATAAGAAAAATAAAAAGAACGTAAAAAGCGTTTGAATAACAGATGGGGGGAAACTTTTTTTAAAAAAAGTTTCCCCCCATACCCTCCTTTTAAAAAATCCCCATTGTGAATAGGGCGAAAGCCGGGTTCCCAAGTCTCTGTCCGCACAAATCCTCTGGTAAGTTTCAATACTTTTCATCCCGGACAGGATGGTCGGGCGCGGATGGGGATCTCCATGAACGTTGCGCAGCGCCGGAAAGCGGGGCCTTCACGCAAAGGTATATAGAATTATAAATATGTCAATTGTATTGAAAACATAATTGACATATTTATTCAGTAAGCACTAAAATAAAATCAGTATTAAGCGGTGTTACCTCTCTTTTTCATCGCTCCCCATGCCCTTTGTTTCAAATTCTCAGATCCTGCTGGTTTGGCAAAAAGCGACGTTTCGAATCGCATCGGCGCAACAATCTCTCCACCGCAAAAACGCTCGGAATAAGCTGCGTACTGGATCTCGCATCCGCAGAGACATGCTATCTTTTTAGCTATATTTGCTATAATTATTATAACAAATATAACTACGCATAGAGAACATGAGCGCCCTGAAAGTCTACGATATTTTTCCGCGTGGAATGAACTCGGTCTTAACGCCGCAAAACAAGTTTATATCATTAAATTATTTTACAGGAGGTAATGGTCATGGCTTTTGGTCGCAATCATATCCATTGCATAATTCCGCCGCATATGTTGGAAAGGATCATAGAGCAGGGAGATACAAAACAACGCGCACTCGCGTTGCGCGCGCTCATGCAGGGGCAAACCCTTAGAGAGGAGCGATCCCTGCTACAAAGGCAGCCATCGTTAATTCGGCCAAGGATGCTTACTGGCCTGGAATCTTTTACAGCAAAAAAGATCCGACGTGTGTATGACGCTCAATGCAGGGATAATCTTCCAGGCGTCCTTGTGCGAGACGAAGGAGGCGGGTCGGTTGAAGATGACGCGGTTAATGAAGCGTATGAAGGAACCGGCCATGCGTGGGATCTGTTTTGGAAAGAATACAAGCGTAACTCCATAGATGATGCGGGAATGCCCTTAATTTCCACTGTCCACATCTGTGAATGGGATACTGTCGATAGTCGGTGGGAGGACGTTAATAACGCGTTTTGGAATGGAGAACAGATGGTATACGGTGATGGTGATGGGCAAATATTCACCAGATTCACCATTGATATCGATATCACAGCCCATGAGCTGACACATGGCGTTACCGACTACACCGCCAAGCTTGTTTATCAATTCCAACCGGGCGCGCTAAATGAACACTTTTCTGATGTTTTTGGCTCCCTATGCAAGCAACGGGTACTTGGCCTCGATGTCAAAGAAGCTGACTGGTTAATCGGAGAAAAAGTCCTTATTGGGGATAAGTATGCTTTGAGGTCTATGAAAGCTCCAGGTACCGCTTATGTCAACCATCCAATAATAGGCACAGATCCTCAACCGGCAAATATGGATAATTACCTGGACTTGCCAATATGGAACGATCGAGGAGGAGTTCATATAAACTCCGGAATACCGAATCACGCATTTTATCTCGCTGCAATGCGCATTGGTGGTTTCGCATGGCAGAAAACGGGTGTAATATGGTATAAAACCTTAGCTCATAAATTACACCCTTCATCCTCTTTTATAAACGCGGCTGAAAGTACCATAGCCGTTGCCCGTGAGGAATACGGCTCCGGAAGCCTCGAAGAAAAAGCAGTGCGAGAAGCGTGGGAAGAGGTTAAGGTCATATGAAATATTGGGGACTAGCGGATAAATGAAGATTATATATCATGAAAGCGGCGGTTTTGCGGGCCTCCAAAAGAAATACGAATTTGACAGCGATACGGGATCAAAAGAGGAAGCGGACCGCCTGCTTTCGTTAATTGACAATTCAGACTTTTTTGATATTGCTCAATCGGAAGATAATTTTAGGCCCGACTCGGTGCTTCACAGCATCACGATAGATTTTGGGGACCGCAAAAAAACCTTGAATGTTTCGAGCGCCGCAGCCCCTGAAAAATTGAAACCTCTTATAAAAACGCTCTCTAAAAAAAGCTCTTACACCAAGAACCGATAAAAGTTATTTTCGGTTGTCGACTTCTCCCTCTAAACAAATTCCTCTCAACATGTTTCCACTGTGGAAAAATTGTGTGGTTATTTCATGTAGCGACCACAAGAGGGGGCTGGGAAAGCGCGGGTGAGGCGCCAAAACCTCTTTCGCGATGAGGTCAATCCGACTTGGTCCCTGGTTGCCCGCGCTCTCATCCATGCGCCCTCAGGCGCCGCCGGTCATTTCGAGCGCAGCGAGAAATCTCTAAAGGGGGCGCGGGGGAAGCGATTCCCCCGCTGTATTTATCAGCCCTCATCCCGACCTTCTCCCGGAGGGAGAAGGAGATCATGTACTCCTTGTCGGAGCTAACGATGACCACCTTTTCAAAAAGGTTCCTCCCCAAATTGCTTTATATATCATTCTAATCGCCGGGCCGGTTCCATGGGCAGTTCCTTCCACCGGTCACGGCTTCCCCGTATCGAGCCGCCCTTGGCGGCGCCCTGCACCATGACGATGAGTTGCTCCACCAGATCGTTCAGCGTCTCGGACTGCGAACTCATTTCCTCCGACGCGGCGGCCGTTTCCTCGGCCTGGGCGGCGTTCTGCTGGGTGACGCGGTCGACTTCGCTCACCGCTGAGTTCAATTGTTTTATGCCCAGCGCCTGTTCGCCGGACGCCGCCGCGATTTCGGCCACCAGTTCGCCCACCTTCAGAGAACCGGCGACGAATTGATCCAAGGCCTCGCTGGTTCTGGCGGCCAGCGTGGACCCCGCCTGGACGCTCCTGACGGTTCCTTCGATCAGCCCGGAAGTGTTTTTGGCGGCTTCGGCGGCCCGCATGGCCAGATTGCGCACTTCATCGGCCACCACCGCGAAACCCGCTCCGGCCTCCCCGGCCCGCGCCGCTTCCACCGCCGCGTTCAGCGCCAGAAGATTGGTCTGAAAGGAGATCTCATCGATGGTTTTTATGATTTTGGATGTCTCTTCGCTGGCGCTGGATATTTCTTCCATGGATCGGCTCAACTCCGTCATGGATTGCCTGGCCTCCTCCATGTCCCGCTTGGACTCCTTGACGATGTCATCGGCCCGATTGGCGTTATCCGCGTTTTTCCCGGTCATGCTGGCCATTTCTTCCAGAGACGCGGAGGTCTGTTCCAATGAAGCGGCCTGCGCCGAAGCCCCTTCCGCCAGAGACTGGCTGGAGCCCGACACCTGTCCGGCCACGGAGGCGACCTGATGGGCGGCGTCACGCATGCTTGCGGAAATTCTTCTCAAAACCTTGCCCACCCAACGCGATATGAACAGCGAAAACAGAACGCAGGCCAGCGCCGCCCCGGCGCCGATGACGATAACATTTCGTTTGGTCCCCTCCGCGGCTTCCAGCATGGCTTCATCGGTCATTATCTGCGATTTGGCCACGCTCGAAATCTCCTGCAGCAGTCCCTGCGTTTCCCTTAAAGCCGGAACCGTTTGTTCCGCGAACGCTTTTTTTGCCGGCCCCCTGCCCTCCCTGAGGGTCAGATCCTGTATGACTATGGCCGATTGATGAAGCCTGCGGTGCGGGTCTTCAATGGAGCTGAAATAGGAGCCGAGTTGAGGAAGAAAGGCTTCCGCCTCCTTGCGGCCTTCGCCGTACAGCCATTTTCCAAGCGCGCATTTGGTGGGGTCTGTCTGAACTTCGAGCCGTTTCACGGACTCGTCGAGCAGAAACATGTTGACCTGGTTGGCCCAGCATAAGTGGTCTATTTCCCGGTACGCCAGAGTGGATTCAAGCTGATGCCCCTTTATGACATCATCCGCGTTCTTAACGATTTCGCCCACGCCCAAGGTGGAAACAATGCTGATTACCATCAGAAAAATCAGCGCCGCCAGGTATCCTAAAGAAATCTTCTTACCCAGAGTCAAACCCATTGTTTTCATCCCTCCCGCTAGCTCTTATTCTTCTCATAACCGTTGATTTAGTAAATCGGTTATCATTTTTATAACTTTATATTTTTTTATTTATCACCTATTTCTGTCTTTATCAGTATAAATCTCTTTTTTATTCATTAAACATACTTATGACATCCTTACTTATATCATCTATTGCGAGATATATGCTCGCGGCCGCTCATAAGCGATCAGGCCGGGGATGACGAACAATGAGCGTGAGAGGCCGCGCCGGGGGGGACCATAAAACGTTTTGATTCCCTGCTCCGTCGGTCCCGCCGCGTCCGGGCTTGCTTAAAAACGCCGGGATTGGTAGCCTTGCGCCGGGCGGATTCACCTATAAACAACGCAATCCACCGTATCGAACCATGCTGCGATCGACGTTTCTACATCTGAAGGGAGTGGGCGGGAAGACCGAGCGGCTTCTCTGGCAAAAGGGCCTCACGACCTGGGAGGCGTACGCCGCCGCCAAATCGGAGCAAAAAGCCCTGTTCGGCGCCGCGTCCTTTGACGCGGGGCTGTCCGAATCCATGGCGGCCTACGCGCGCGGGGACATGGAGTTTTTCGCCCGGACGCTGCCGCCCGCCGAGTATTACCGGGCGGCGCTGGAATTTCCGCGGGACACGCTCTTTCTGGACATAGAAACCACCGGGTTAAGCGTCTACTACGACAGCGTAACCATCGTGGGATGGTCAATGGGCGGCCGCTATGGCGTGTACATCAACGGACGGGACGACAGGCCGCTCAGGGAGGCCCTGGCCGCGGCCAAGGTCCTGGTCACCTTCAACGGCGTCCTGTTCGATTTGAAATTTCTGCGCGTACATTTCAAAGACCTCGCAACGCCGCCTCTACATCTCGACCTGCGCTTTTTCGCCAAACGGGTGGGTCTTTCCGGGGGACAGAAAGCCGTTGAAAAGGCCATCGGGCTCGCCAGGAAAACTGAAATCGCGGATATGCGGGGAGAAGCGGCCCCGGCGCTCTGGCGCAAATACAAATGGGGCGACCTTGAGGCCATGCGACGGCTGATCGAATACAATCACGCGGACGTGGAAGGCATGAAATGGATTCTTGACGCCTGCGCGGAGCGCTATGCGGAGCGGAAAGCCATTCCCGAAAACGTGCGAAAAGCGCCGGGCTTCAGGAATCTGACAAGCCGCGCGGCATGGGCCGGTTCCGAAGAGGATTATTTGATTATTCCCGCGTTTTGGCGGGAAGGATGAAATTAAGGCCATGCGGGGGAATAGCTTCCCCCCGCGCCCCCAGGGGCTGGATTGCCCGATCAAGTCGGGCAATGACGGGAAAAAGCAAACCCAAGACTTCAGTTTTTTGGGGGTGGGCATGGGAGAGACCCTTTTTGCCAAAAAGGGTCCTCCCATTTTCAACAAAGTTTTAGTTCAGCGCCCCCTCCGGAAGAGAGCCCCCGCGCGTCATGCTCTCATGAATCTTGACGGGTCGAAGGCGATGAGGAACGTGGTTCCGTTTTCTATTTGGACCCCCAGCGTTCCCTTGAGCTGCCGTTCCACCAGGCTGATCACCAACTGCAAACCCAGTTGACCGGTCTTGCGGATATCGACATGATCAGGGATGCCCACGCCGTTGTCGCTCACCTTCAATTCCACTTCGCCGTCGCCGGTCTGGCGGCCCTGTATGGTTATCACGCCGCTATGCCCCGGTGGAAAGGCGTGCTTGAGCGAGTTGGATATAAGCTCGTTCAGGATCAGCCCGCAGGGGACCGTACAGTCCAAGGGCAGGAGGATGTTCTGTTCTATGTCCAGGTCCAGCCGCACCCGGCTTGAGGAAACACGATAGGTTGAGAGGAGGGCGTTGACAAGGCTGGAGACATAGTCCCTGAGATGCAGTCTGGAAAAATCCTTGGCCTGATAGAGCGATTCGTGAATCAGGGCCATGGACCTGATCCGGGACTGGCAATCCTGGATGAAAAGCCGCGCGCTTTCCTCGGGCGTTTTTCCCATTTGCAGGTTGAGCAGGCTGTTGATAACCGCCAGATTGTTTTTGACCCGATGGTGGATCTCTCCCAACAGTGTTTCCCGTTCGACCACGGCGACCTTGAGCTTTTCCTCATCCTCCTTTTGTTGGGTGATGTCCTGAATGAGCGCGAAATAGCCCCTCAATTTCCCCTCTTCACAGATAAACGGCGCCAAGGTGGTTCTGACATGGATGGATCCAACGCCTTTATACGGCACAATGCTTTCATAAGTAACCTGCAGCCCGGAAAGCGCGGCGTCGACATACTCGGAAATAACCTCGTACGCCTCGTCTCCGAGGATCTCTTGCACGGTCTTGCCTATGATCTCCTCCGCGGGCCGCCCGAACCAGCGTTCATAAGGCTTGTTGACGATAACATACCGCCGATCCGTGTCGACAAAGGCCATGAGCGCAGGCAGCGCGTCGATCAGCAGACGCATCTGATCCTTTTGCCGCCGCAGTTCCTCCTCGTTTCTTTTTCGAGCCGTAATGTCATTGAAGAGGATGGCCACCTTCCGTTCCTCCGGGCGCCCCACCTTGAACGCATAGACATCGAACCATCGGTTGTCGAGATATTTGGCCTCCCTGGTGAATCGCTCGGGTTCGCCGGTCAGGGCGATGCGGCCGTATATGTCGAACCAGTGTTCCTCGTGGTTCGGGGCCAGCTCCCTTATCCGCTTCCCCACCACGTCGCGCAGCCCCGTCTGCGTCTCAAAGGCAGGATTGGTCTCCAGGAAGCGGTAATCCACGGGCCGGCCGTTCTGGGCGAAGAGCGCTTCAACAATGCAGAATCCCTCGTCAATCGACTCGAACAGGGTCCGGTATCGCTCCTCACTTTCACGAAGTTCCTCGGCGGCCCGTTTGGACTCGGTGATGTCGACCAAGTTGACCCGGATGAGGTCCGCGTTTCCGACGGCCGTCATGAGCTCTACAAGAACGCGCCGCGAGTCTTTCTCATCTCTCCTTTGGATCAGCGCCAGCTCACCCGATCGTTTGTCGCCGTTATCCCGGACCTGCATGAGCAGCGACAGCCAGGCCTCCTGGGAGGACTCGTCCACATACCAGGAAAAGGCCCGGCCGATCAACCGGGACCGTTCTATACCCAACATGCTCGCGGCGGTAAGGTTGACCTCCCTGATAATACCCAGGGGACTCATGGTGGCGTATCCCACGGGCGCCAGCTCGAACAGGTCGAAGTATTTGAGCCGCGAATCCTCCAGCTCCTCCTGGGCCCGTCTGAGCTCCTCGTTCTGCATTTCCAGCTCGATCTGGTGGACCTCGAGTTCGTACACGAGTTTTTCCAGGTCGGTCCAGGGAATCCTTTTAAGGTCAGGCCGTTGCAGGCGGGAATTTAGTTGCTTTTCCGCTCTGTGGCGCAGATCACTCATGGGTGTTTTTGCGCGCATGTTTTTTCCTGTCGGTTGTTTCGGACGACCCGGCCGGTCAGTGTGACCGCCGCCGGACCCCGTGAACGGTCAGAGGCCCTTCAACCAACCCGCGCGGGGAGAGGGCTCGCTTATGGCTTCGCCGTTCGTTTCCCGGATTCCGTCACGCCTCCCCGCGGCCGGACACATCCTCGATGGCCAGGAGAATTCTTCCGTCGCCGGCGTTCCCGCCGGTGAGCCTACGGCCGTTCAGGAGCATTCGTCTCTCTCCTATGGAGGGGAATTCATGCCTGACTTCAAAATCCTCAAAGGATTTATCCTTGGAAAGAATCTCTTCCAAAACCTTTTTCAAGTCAGGTATGTCCCACTGGCGGTTTCCCAGATCGTAGATCGTTTTTCCCTCGGTGTGGGGCGGGAACTCTTTAAAAGTATTGTAAAAAGAGCGGTTGGCAAAGATGATTTTGAGGTCCTTGTCAAGGACCAGCAACGCTTCACGCACGGTGTCCACAATGGCTTCGTTGAATACGGAGAGATCCTCCGCTTTTTGCGTGGCGCGTTTTTGTTCGTTGATATTCTGGAAGGTCATCACGACTCCATCAATGGAGTCATTTATGGTGCGGTAGGGGGAGATACGCATGTTGTACCAGTCGCCGCCTCTGGTTTTTACCTCCGCCTCGCGCCGCTGCAGCGTGGCAATGACCTGCCTGAGGTCATCGTAGAGCCTGGAGTATTCCAGTTTGTGGGAAATATCGGGGAGAGGACGCTCCACGTCGGAGGAGATCAGGTTGAAAAGGTCGATGGCGCTGGCGGTATAGCGCTTGATACGCAGATGATTGTCCATGAATATGGTGGGCACATTGATGCTGTTCAGCAAATTTCTCATGTCATTGGTGGTTATGGACAGCTCCTCCAGTTTCCCCTGCAGTTCGGAGTTGACCGTAACCAGTTCCTCGTTAAGCGACTGCTGCTCCTCTTTGGAGGTTTCCAATTCCTCGTTGGCGCTTTGCAGCTCCTCGTTGGTGGATTGCAATTCCTCATTGGAGGATTTCAGCTCCTCGTTGGAAGTCTCCAATTCCTCGATGGTTACATGCAGACTGCTTTTGGTTTCCGCGAGTTCGTTTTCCAGCTCCCGGACCCGAACGACGGCTCCGGGGGTCTCAACCGCATCATGTGTTCCGGCAACTTTTTTAACGCGCGAAGGCTCCTGCTCCTCAAAAATCACCAGCATGAGCCCCCGCATGGATTCCGGCCGGTCCATATATTTCACCGTCATATCCACCGTAACAAAGCCGCCGTTGACCCGGACCCGCAGATTTTCATAGGTAACGACGGCTTTGCGGGATCTGGCCTTGCGCAAAGCCGAAGAAAGCTGCAGCCGCAATCCTTCCCTCGCCATGTCAACGATGTTGAGATTGGGCGCCCCCGACGCGGGTTCCAGATATTTTCCGGTGCGGCCGTGGATACGCACGATGTCTCCCCGTTCATTGACCAGCACGCTGGGCGGAACGAACTCCTCCAACAAAATCTGTTCCAGGGCCTTGGGCATGGTGATTTGTTCCTTGACCGGCTGCTCGGAGGTCCTCGGCTCCCCCCCCAGGCCTGAGGTAAAAGGGAAATCCATTACGGCGTGTTTGGAACCCATCGCGTCCTTTCGGGAGTAGATTTTCCATTTCTTGTCCTGGGGTTGGAAGAAATCCAAAAATCCGCCGACGGTTTCCGCAGTCCCCAGAAACAGAATACCCCCCGGTCTGAGACTGTAATGAAACAGGGGAATCAATTTTTGCTGCAGCTCATTTTTGAGATAGATCAGCACATTGCGGCAGCAAATCAGGTCCAGCTTAGTGAACGGCGGGTCTTTGATCAAATTCTGCGATGCGAACACGACCATTTCACGGACTTCCCTGTTTATGCGGTAGAATCCGTTCTCTTTTGTGAAATGCCGTTCCAGCCATTCAGGCGGCACATCGGCGGAGATCATCAAAGGATACGTTCCCGCCCGCGCCATATCGATGGCGTTGTTGTCGATGTCCGTGGCGAATATCTGGACTTCAAATTGTTTATGCAGTTCTTTCATGACTTTGCGGATTATCATGGCCACGGAGTAGGCTTCCTCGCCGGTGGAGCAGCCGGGGACCCACACCCGAACCTGGGAATTGTCGGGTTTTTCTTTCAGCAGGGGGGTCAGCGCCTTTTCCAGGGCCTCGAAGGCTTGGGGGTCCCGGAAAAAGTTGGTGACTCCGATGAGCAGCTCCTTGAACAGGAGTTCCACTTCATGCGGGTTATGCTGCAGGAAGCGCACGTAATGGGAAATATCGTCGATCTGATGGATGGCCATGCGCCGGTCGATACGCCTGAGAATGGTGTTTTCCTTATACAGGGAGAAATCGTGCCCGGTTGCGCCCCTGACGATCACGCACACCTTGCCGAGCGCGTCCGCTTTCTTGCCCTCCCTGACGACCTCCTGCGTTATCGCGCGGCCGGCGGCCCGCGTGTAAGCCAGGAGCTGTTCGGGCATCTTGTCCGGCGGCAGCGTGTAATCCACCAGCCCGGTGGCGATGGCCGCCTGGGGCATGCTGTCATACTTGGCGCTGGCCGGGTCTTGGGCCATGGCCATGCCCAGCTCGGCTTTTATGGCCTTTAATCCCAGAGAACCGTCGCTGCCCATGCCGGAAAGGACGATACAGACGGCCATTTCCCGCTGGTCTTGCGCCAGGGAACGGAAAAACGAGTCAATGGGCGTCCGGATTCCCTGAACTTTAACCATCTCCAGAAGCTGCAGTACGCCATTTAAGAGAGCCAGTTCCCGGTCCGGAGAGGTGATATACACCGTATTGGGTTCCACCCGCATCCCGTCGGCCGCCTGCCTGACCCTCATTTTGGTGTGGCGCTGTATCAGTTCCGGCAGCATGCTGGTGTGGGAAGGGTCCAGATGGGAAACCAGAATAAAGGCCATGCCGCTGTCTTCGGGCATATAATTGAAGAATGTTTCAAAGGCTTCCAGCCCCCCGGCGGAAGCGCCGATGCCCACCATGTAAAAGGGATTCCGCTTTTTGAGCGCTTGATCGTTGACCGTGGCCAGCGGCTCGGTCCGTTTCTTTTCTCCACTTTCGTTGACGGCTTTGCTTGTTCCGGTTTTCTTTGATTTTCTGGGCATGGATGGAAACTTCCTTTCAGCGCCGTGTGGACGAAACTATTTTTAGTATAACCCCTTTCGGATGGCGTCGATACTCAAATGCATAGGAAAAGAAAGCGAATGAGTACGATTTCAATAAAAAAATGAACTCCCTGTTTGCATATAAGCCGCCCACGCTCCATCGGCGTTTCCTACGAAGCAGGAGTATCCCTTACGCTTATAGCATGGAAAGCCGCGCAACTGTAATACTAACATACGCGCGCGAAATAAGGCGCCGGCTCCCGTGGGGGGAGCCGGACCGAATACGGGGAGGCGCCGGGGTATTACTTGAATTTGGACTTGGCCTCGTCAAGAGCCACTTTCAATTCGCCGTACGCTTTTTCGAATCCCGCCTTCAGGCTGTCCCAGCCTTCTCCGCTCGACTTCTTGAACTCGGACAACCGTTCGCTCAGGTCTTCCTTTTTTTTATTCAGTTCATCGAGCTTCATGGTGTATTCTATTTCAGCGTCTATTTTGGCCATTTTCCCTTTTTGCTTCAATTTCCTGTAATAGACGTCCACTTCTTCCAGTTTCTTCTCAATCATTTCCACATATGCGCTTTTTCCAGTCATATTCGCATCTCCTCATGGCTTGGAATTACTCCCGGCCGGAAGCCCGTGAAGCCACAGGGCGCGCGCCGGCCGCCTATTTTTTGTCCGTGGCCTGATCGACCTTTTTCTGCAGTTCCCCGGCTTTATCCTTGGCCTTGTCGGCCGCGTCCTCAACCTTTTCCTTGGTTTCCTCCACGGCTTTGTCGATTTTCTTGCCCGCTTTCTCGAAGTCGCCTTCCTTCTCGCACCCCACCATACCCATAAGCATGGAAAACGCCAAAAGCAAGGCGATCAAAGCGCCGGTCAGCTTGTTCATGCCGCTCCGCTCCTTTCTTTTCGTTATCCGCGACTGTCGTATCACTTCAGTGTAATGAGGTTCCTTATTGATTTAACGTTGTCCACAGACCCGGCCAGGTCGGCGGCGCGCTTTTTATCGGCCTCCGAATCCACCGCGCCGGTCAGCGTGACCACTCCCCCGCTCGTGTGGGCCGTAATGGCGAACGCGCTGAGCCGAGGGTCATTAAAGAGCCTTGTCTTGACTTCGCGGTTGACGGCCTCGTCGGCGGCGCTCATGGCGTCCGTTTCCGCGCTCTGAGGGGCCGGTATCGCGCCGGGAGCGGGGGAAGCCGCCGCCGCGGGGCTTTCGCCCGTAGATCTTTCCGGAGCGGTGGAGCACGCGGACCACACGAAAGCGACCGCAAGACAAACCACCATTACCGGGGCTATACTCTTCAACTTCATACACGCCTCCAATTCGCCTGCTTAACTTGATATTATACTATCATTGTTCTTTATCCATTAGAGATTTTCCCGCCCGCGGACTTTATGGCGTTCAAGCGTCCCGAACGGCGCGGACACGGTCTTCCCCGGCTCGCGAACCTGCGTTCCTTACTTATTTAGATAAAGAGTAACGAAACTGTAACCGTTTACGAACAAGCGCGGTGTAGATAACCAACCGAATGACGCGTTCGGACAACCGTCCGCCGGGCGCCACACACAGAGACTGCTCAGCTCCACTGGGACTGGAAAGATTTACCGTGATACGCCGTACGACAGTTTTTCTGCTTATTCTTCTGCTATTTGCGCTTGATACAGGATACGGTCAAAGCAATACGGTCATTGTCAGCGCCTATGAGCCAATCGCGCTCGCCTCTCACGCCGACGGCAAAGAGGAACGGCGCGGGTCACACAATAAACCCGTCCTCCATAGCGGAAAATTTGAGGCCGTAACCGCTTCCCTTGAAACGGCGGGCCCCGGGTCGCTTACCCCCGGTTTCCCCGCTGACGGGCGAAGCTCCGGCGCCGAGGTTCCCTCCGCCGGGTGGAGCCGGCCCCTTTCGTCCCTTCCCTCCAACACCGCCCCCATCAAGGCCGATGACGATCGTCTCGCGGCGTTCCCCTGCGCCATGACCAACGCGGCGGAACTTGCGATCCCGCGAAAATGTCCGAGTCCCTTCGTCTACCAAACGCCGGGTGACCTCCACGGCGCCTCGTACCCCGAGGCGCCTCCCTTGCTCTGGTTGGCGCTTGTCACGATCACGGGCGCCATACTGCTTGCCGTCTGCGCCGGTCTGGTCCTGAGGAAACGGGCGAACGCACGGACGATGGAGCTGGACCGCAAAAACAATGAACTAAGCGCCGAGGCCGCTCAACGGCGCAGCGTGGAACGCCAGCTTCTGGAAAGCGAGAAACGCTATCGCGCGCTGGTGGAAAACACCCTGGAAGGGTTGTTCGTCCTGGGCTATACCAGCGGCCGGTTTTTATTCATGAATCAACGAATGACCGACCTTTTCGGGCTTACCGGAGAAGAAGCCGAAGCAGTAAACCTGTCCGCCCTTTTCGAGGCCGCGAGCTACACGGACCTGCTGAGAGATCTTCACACGCTGCTGGATGGCGGCGGATCGTCGCCGCTCAACGGTGTCTATGACGCGGCGCGCAAAGACGGGTCGACGTTCAGGGCCGAGATCATGATCTCGGAAATCCAATTCAATGGAATGCGCGCGGCGCAAGGATTTGTGCGGGACATAACCGGCCGGGAGAAAATCCAGGAAAAACTGCGGCAAGCCCAGAAGATGGAAGCGGTGGGGGCCCTGGCCGGAGGCCTGGCGCATGACTTCAACAACCTCCTGACCGCCATTTCCTGCTCGGCCTCCCTGATTATCCTGAATATGGGGCCTCATGACCCGCGGCTGGAATACGCCAAAAATATCGAACAGCATGTGGAAAGCGGGGCAAAAATCACCCGGCAGCTTTTGAATCTGGCGCGGGGCGGCCCGTATGAAGTGAAGTCCACCGATATAAACCAGCTCATAGCCAAGACCACCGACATGTTCGGCCGCGCCAAAAAAGAGATCCTCGTAAAAACCAATCTGGCGGACGACCTTCATACCGCGGAAGTCGATCAGGGTCAGATCGAGCAGGTCCTCTACAACATGTATGTCAACGCCTGGCAAGCGATGCCCGGTGGGGGCGTTCTGACCGTTGAGACCGCTAACGCGCATCTTTCCAGGGAAGACACGCAGCCTCATTGGGTCGAACCGGGCGCTTACATCAAAATTTCCGTCACCGACACCGGCGTGGGCATCGATAAGTCCATTCAGTCCAAAATATTCGAGCCCTTCTTCACCACCAAGGAAAAGGAACAGGGCACCGGTTTGGGCCTGGCTTCCGCGTACGGCATAATAAAAAACCACAAGGGTTTTATAACCGTGTACAGCGAATTGACCAAGGGAAGCCTGTTCACCATATACCTGCCCGCGTCGGTCAGGGGCGCGGCGGTGGAGGAAACCCCATCCTGCGAGCCCGCCCGCGGGACCGAAACTATTTTGCTGGTGGACGACGATGAAGCCGTCCTGAGCAGCGGCGGCAGATTGCTGGCCAAACTTGGCTACCGGGTGGAGACGGCCACGGACGGAGAGGCGGCGCTGGAAAAATACCTGAGCGCCAACGGTTCGCTCGATCTGGTAATCCTGGATATGGTCATGCCTCGGATGAACGGGGAAGAAGCGCTGAGCCGGATGCGGGCCATCGATCCCACCAAGAAAATCCTCATTTCCAGCGGCTACAGCGCCGAAGGACAGGCCAAAACCAGCGCGGAAAAGGGTTTTGACGGCTTCATACAAAAGCCGTACACGCTGGAGGAACTGTCTCTTAAAATCGGCGCGGCCCTGAAACGGTAACCGCTCCCCACACATCCGCCGATAGAGCATGTCGCCGGCGCGCTTTCCTTCTCCAAATATTCCCCCCTTTTATGGCCGATTCATGCTACACGAGGAGAAAAAAAGCGACCCGCTCCAGGGCGGCGACGCGGGAGCCGGGTCGTCAAAAACCGGATCAACCGGAGTTAAAGGCGGAGGATATGCGGCCATCTTACACCATTGTATTGCCGGGTGTGCCGGTGAGTTCCCCACGCGGCGCCACGGGCTGGCTCAGTGTGGTCCTGCTGGAGCTGGGAGCGAAAAAATTTCTGTTCGACACAGGGTCATACGGAGACCGGGGAACCTTGCTGGAAAAGCTGCGCGCCAGAGGGATAGCCCCTCGCGACATCGATACGGTCTTTCTTTCGCACTGCCACTTCGACCACAGCGTCAACGCCGAGGTGTTTGAAGACGCGGAACTATACATGTCCCGGACGGAGTTCGAGTACGCTTTCGACGAACAGTACCTCCGCTCGCGCGACCCGTATGTGCCCATGACCATACTAAACAAGCTGAAGCCGCGTTTTACCCTTATAGAGGACGGTCACGAATTCGCCGAGGGGGTACGGGCCGTCGCGCTGCCGGGTCACACGCCGGGGATGATGGGGCTTTATCTGGAGAGCGATCGTGTACTGCTGGCGAGCGATTCGGTTAAAAACGCGTGGGAGTTTATACGCAATCAGGCTCCTCCGTCGTTTTTCGAAGAAGCGGCCTCATTGCGCAGCTACGACAGGGCGCGCTCGCTGGCGGACATTATCGTTCCCGGTCACGACCGGTCCTTCAGAATCGCGGGGACGGATTCAGTGGAATATCTGCCTACCGAACCGGTGGATCTGAACTACGTGGGCGATCCGTACACGGACCCCAAGCCCATTAAGCTGCTCTAAAAAGGGACTACAGGATTCAGGTGGGAATGGCGTGAGTGGGCGGTCCGGCTCTCCGTGATGGCGAGCGGAAACGCGCGGGCGTCCTGCGGCGTTACCGTCACGGGCTCAACCACGGCCAAATCCGTGGCGAGCCCGAAGGCGTTCCGCCATCAGGCGCTCCGTTTTCGGAAGCGGGATATGCGCGTATTTTGAACGTCGGAAGCGCGCTCTTCACGCGCGACCATAGAGACGAGCCGCAATCGCCCCTTGCCCGGGGCCACTGTCGCGTCGACTACCCGGGCTCTAGTGGCTGCTCCGGCTCTTTGACCGTCTGGGCGCCAGAGACGGAAAAAAATCCAGCGACAAAATCTCGCTTTCGTCGGATTCGTCCAAACTGTCGTCCGCCTCGACGCGAATCCAGTTTATCTCATCAATGGTCACCACCGCGCCCAGGGACCCGTTCTTGCAAATATTACGTCCCACCAGCTCGTAATCGCGCCATTCGGAGTATTCGACCTTTATGACCTGGGCAAGTCGACCGTTCCTTTTAGACTTGAAAACAGAACCGATTTCACACGGGCACGAGGTCTCGGCAAACTTCTGGCGCAGACCATTAATCTTTTCTTCAAGTTCTTCTTTTTCTCTTTCCAGTCCGATCAGTCTCTCTCTAAGCTCTACTAATTTTCGGCTCCCTATTGTTTGGACCGACATACCTCCCCCCTTTATGCCGGATCAGTTGCTCTGCGAACAAACCATCACCCAACGTTAGTATTATCAGTTTAAACATACTTATCGCTTAATAGTTATACCACAAATTACACAGCGGCTAAGACAGGTTCCAAGATTGACTGCATGAATGAAACTATGAGTACTGCTAGAGTAGCTAAAACAACACCTCAATGAACGCCTTCTCCATCACGCCCCTACGACGCGATAGTGTCGCGCTTCCTAGGAGCAAGTTTCCTACCAACTTTGCGCGCGCCGGTAGGGGGCTCTTCTTTTTTTGTGAGTTCAGACAGTTAAAAGGATTTATCCCGACAATGGCGGAATTTCGCGGCGCGAGGAGAGTACAAAATGCTGTACCGATTTTAGCGGAAAATCGGTCATATTCACTATGCGGTTGATAATATGCTATTTTTCCGGTTCACATTTTTGCACCGCATGCATCGTCGCTCCCGAACCGGCGGAACCGCCGTATCCGGACGCCCATGGGGATCGGAAAAAAGTAGAGCCGCCCGCGAGTTGGGGGTGAGCAGGCGGCTCTTAACGTAGGGGGAAGAGAATGTATGTGGTCACAGTCCCTCCGTCTATAGTAGTAACAATTACACCCGTAATAATCCATAGTGACTGGAAACTATTTTTCTAAGTATTCTTCCCGACCGCCGGGAGTTTTTCCCGGCCTTTCTCTAAGAGCGGTTAATTTTCTCAATAAATTCACATGCCTTTGCGATTAAACCAGCTCTCCGTCCCCTTTCTTTTTTGGCGGCGCCCTGGTCCTTTGCAGGCGTTTCGCTTCCCCTCCGCGAGAACACGATTTTCATTTTCAGAGCCTGGCGCTACAAATCATTCAAGTTCACGCGTAATCAGCCGATAACTTTAGGTAGTCCCGAGGAATTATCTTAAATCACCCCAGGCGGTCGGAACGTGATTGCTTTATCTTTTCACGGTCTCCGCTCACGTATGGCGCGATTGACGCGATCACGCCGTTTGCGGATTTTTGCCGTTCATGTTGAAATTTCCGCGTCGTGGCTTGGGCCGGCGCCATAGTCAACGGCCCAGACTCTTAACAATGGTTTCAGCTCCGGAAAATGTGAGGTGTTTAAGTATGAAAGGCCCTATGGCGTTGCGTTCAAAGCTGTTGTTGGCGGGAATAACACTGACCGCCCTCCCCGCGCTTATTTATTTCATTTTCAGTTTCCAGTTAAACAGAAACATGAGTCAGGTAGCCGCGGAAGAATGCATGGCCCTGGCAAAAATGGAACTGAACCGGACCATCGACAGCATCTATACCATGTGCGAAGCGCAAAACGGACTGGCCCAGAATCTGGTCGACAACACCCTCAATGTGGCCCGCGCGGTGCTGAGCGACGCCGGCGCGTTGTCTTTTTCCGCCGGGGACGCCGTGAAGTGGAACGCCGTCAACCAATATACCAAGCAGGGAACGCCGATCGATCTGCCCAAGATGATGGTCGGCGAGGTGTGGCTGGGACAGAACGCGGATTCCAAGCAGGTTTCACCGGTGGTCGACAAAGTCAAGGAACTGTCCGCCCAGACGTGCACCATATTTCAGCGCATGAACAAAGCCGGGGACATGCTCCGCGTTTCCACCAACGTCCAGAAGCTGGACGGCGCGCGAGCCATAGGCACCTATATTCCGGCCACCAATCCCGACGGATCGAAAAATCCGGTGGTCAGCGCGCTGCTCAGCGGAGAAACCTTCCGGGGCAGGGCCTATGTCGTCAACGCCTGGTACATCACGGCGTATGAACCGATCCATGGCGAAACGCGCGAAGTGGTCGGCGCGTTGTACGTCGGCGTCAAACAGGCTTCGCTCGAAAAGAGTCTGGTCAACGAAATCGCCAAAATGAAGGTCGGCAAGGCGGGCTCCCTGCTGGTCATGGACTCTCAAGCCAATATGATCGCCATGGACAACAAAGCCTTTAACAGGGAAAGCTATCAGGATCGAAAGGACGGCTCGGGAAAACCGATTTTTCAGGAGATCGCCAAAAGCGCCGTGGCCTTGGCGCCGTCCGATATCGATGAGCGCTCATACCTGTGGTCGCCCGGACCGGACCGGCCGCCGCAGCTCAGACTGGCCTTTGTGAAATATTTCAAGCCATGGGATTGGGTGATCGCGGCCACCGCCTATGGAGACGAATTCCTGGAAACGCCCAAAAAAATAAGAAGTATGGGCGATAAATACAATACCATCATAGGCGCGCTTTCGGCGCTGGTCATTATCGCCGCCATCCTGGCCTGTCTCATCTTCGCCAACCGGCTCAGCAAACGCATCCTGCGCGTCGTGGCGCCCCTGAAGGACGGCGCGAGAAACTTGTTGTCCGCATCGGATGAGATGTCCGGCATAAGCAAAAACATGCTGGATGGCGCCATGCGGCAAACCGAAAGCTTCGAACAAACAGCTTCCTCATTGACTCAGATGTCCGCGGCGGCGAACAAGAACAAGGAGGACGCGGAGAACGCCGGTAAGATAACCTGGGACATGGGCAAATCCATAACCCGCGCCGTTAAATCGATGAAAAACGTTACATCCGCCATGGGCGATATAACGGCCGCCACCGAGGAGACCGGCAAGATAATCAAAACCATCGATGAGATCGCGTTCCAGACCAACCTCCTGGCGCTTAACGCCGCGGTTGAGGCCGCGCGGGCCGGCGAGGCCGGGGCCGGTTTCGCGGTGGTGGCCGAAGAAGTCAGGAATCTGGCCATGCGTTCGGCCGAAGCGGCCAAGAACACGGCCGGTCTGATTGAGAAAACCGTGGACAAAGTCCATTCCGGATCCATCCTGATTCGGGGCGCCGACGAAGCGTTTCAGGTGGTTTATGAACACGTCAACTCCGCGGGAAAACTGGTGGATGGTATTGTGGTGGCGTCTAAAGATCAGACACAGGGCATTGCGAATATAAATAATTCCGCCAGGGATATGAAAGGCGTCACCCAGCAGGTGGCCCTTACCGCGCAGGAATCTTCCGAGGTTTCAAAAAACCTCACCGAGCTTTCCGAAACCATACTGACGGCCGTGGAAGACCTCTCCGTGGTGGTGGAAGGCAAAAAGGACAAGAATCCCGCCGAAGGAGAATAGCGGGCGCAAGCGGTGGAAGTTCCGGCCCGCCGGGAAACGGGAGGCGGCTGAAAGCCATTTCAGCCGGACCGGCGGCCGGAGCGCCTCGCAAACAGTTGTCCGCGCATCCCCGGACCGCGCCGCGGCCTGTGGCGCCGTCCCGCCGCTCGGGGAAGCCCCGCCCCGCCAAAACCATTCCATTACCATAAGTTGAACTTTCCCGGCGTTTCAGGCCGCCTCGGCCCTCCGCCGCTTGTTTCCGAAAAGTATCTATGCTAAATTTTCTTTTGTCGCTTGTAGCCTGTCTTTTTGACGCGGCAGGCGAAACCTATTTTGAACAGGCCGGGATACCGTCATGCAGTTTGAATCGCCATCCGATCTACGCAGTCTCATACGGCAGAACCGCTGGAACGCGCCCACCACCGGGCAGGCCGCGGGATACGTGCAGGCCAACCTGGTCATGCTGCCGCGCGAGCTGGCCTTTGACTTCCTGCTCTTTTGCGTGCGCAATCCGAAACCGTGTCCGATTCTGGATGTTCTGGAGCCGGGCCACGTGGAACCGCTGATCGCCAAAAGCGCCGACGTGCGGACTGACCTGCCGCTGTACCGGGTGTTTGAAAACGGGCTCCTCATAACCGAAACCAACGACGTAACGGAGTACTTTCGCTCCGACACGGTAACCTTCCTGCTGGGATGCAGCTTCTCGTTCGAAAACGCGCTGTTGGCCAACGGTCTTCCCATCCGCAATGTGGAGGAAGGCAAAAACGTGTCCATGTACATCACCAATCGGCCATGCGTTTCCGCGGGTCCGTTTTCATGTAATATGGTGGTCAGCATGCGCCCCATGAAGCCCGATCAGGCCATACGGGCGGCTCAGATCACAACCCGTTTTCATCTGACGCACGGCGCGCCCGTGCACTGGGGCGATCCCGGAGAGATAGGCGTGAAGGATCTGGACAGACCCGATTTCGGCGATCCGGTCGCCATATATCCCGGTGAAACGCCCGTTTTCTGGGCATGCGGGGTGACTTCCGGCCTGGCGGCGATTTCAGCCTTTCCGCCCCTTGTGATCACCCACGCGCCGGGGCATATGTTCGTGTCGGATCTGAAAGACGAAGATCTCACGATCCTGTAAACTCAGCGTATCCCTGTTCGATGGCCAAACCGTAAGCAACCTCGCTTCGTGGCCCTGTTCAGACCCGCGGGGAAGTTTCCGGGAAAACGCGCCGCTTGCCCGGCGAGCCTTTTTACATATGTGTCCAGGGAGTGACCGGAGGATTCGATGATTATCGTCGGCGTTGACACGGGTGGCACCTTCACTGACTTCATCTATAAGGACGGAGAATCCTGGGGTGTGCGCAAACTGCTTTCAACTCCCTCAAACCCCGCCGAAGCGGTGCTGAACGGCCTGCGCAGCGTGGCGGGCGATCTGCCCAAAAATGTGGTCCACGGCTCCACGGTGGCCACCAACGCCATCCTGGAACGCAAGGGCGTCAAAACGGCGCTGATCACCAATAAGAAATTCGAAGACGTCATCGAAATAGGACGCCAGAACCGTACCCGCCTGTACGATCTGGCCTACCGCAAAGAACCGCACATTGTGCCGCAGGACCTCAGGTTCGGCGCCCGGGGGCGGATATTGTGCGATGGTTCGGTCCATGAGGATTTTGATACCGCTTTGGCCGGGCGCGTGGTGGAAGCCGTCAAACAGGCCCAGGTGGAGTCGGTGGCTGTGTGCTTTCTTTTTTCCTATGTCAACCCGGCCCACGAACTCAAAATGAAGGAGTTGCTGGAGGGCCTCGATCTGCCCGTTTCGCTGTCGCACGAGATTTTGTCCGAATTCAGGGAGTTCGAGCGAACTTCGACCACGGTCATCAACGCCTATGTTTCGCCCAAGATGAAGAAATACATTTCCTTTATCATGGACAATCTTGGCGGCAAGGACAGCCTGCGGGTCATGCAGTCCAACGGGGGCAGCATTTCAGCGGAAACCTCCATGTCCGAATCGGTCCGCACCATCTTGTCCGGACCGGCGGGAGGAGCCGTGGGCGCCTTTGAAATCGGCAAGTTGGCGGGATACGACAAGCTGATCACCTTTGACATGGGGGGAACCAGCACCGACGTGGCGCTCATTGAAGGGTCGCTTCCGCTGACCGTGGAATCTTCCATCTCCGGTTATCCGGTCAAGGTTCCCATGATCGATATCAACACGGTGGGCGCGGGCGGCGGTTCCATCGCCTACAGGGACGTCGGCGGTTCGCTCAAAGTCGGCCCCGAAAGCGCGGGAGCGGACCCGGGTCCCATTTGCTACGGCAAGGGCCAACAGATTACCGTGACCGACGCCAATCTCTTCCTGGGACGTTTGGCGCCCGACCTGTTCCTCGGCGGCGCCATGCGCCTGGAAACCGAACGGTTGGAAAACCATTTCAACTCCATGGCCGCGGAATTGAATCTCACCCCCACGGAGTTGGCCGAAGGCGTGCTGGCGGTGGCCAACGCCAACATGGAAAAAGCCATACGGGTCATATCCGTGGAGCGAGGTTTCGATCCCCGTGAGTTCACGCTGCTGTCCTTCGGCGGAGCCGGCGGCATGCACGCCGCGTTCCTGGCCAGGCTCCTCAACATTCCCAAGCTTTTCATACCCAGGAATCCGGGAATCCTGTCGGCGATCGGCATGCTCATGGCCGACATCATCAAGGACTATTCCTTAACGGTCATGCTCAACCAGCATAACGCCGACCGGGAAAAGCTTTCCAACCTGTTTCAGGATCTGGATCAAAAAGGGCGGGCCGACCTGCTTCAGGAAGGCATCGATCCGCAGGCCATCATCCTGGAGCGCTTCCTGGACATGCGGTACGAGGGACAGTCCTATGAAATCATCGTGCCGTTTGAAGGAGATTTCCTGGAAGGATTCCATCAGCTTCATGAAAAGACCTACGGATATCGCAACCAAAACAAGACCGTGGAAATGGTGAATCTGCGGCTGAGAGCGCGCGGGACGCCGGAAAAACCGGTATTCGAACGGACCGAATTCGTTTCCGAAACCGTGCCCGACGAAGCGCTTGAAGGCTCGCGGCCCGTCATTTTCGATTCCAGACCCATGCAAGCCACGTTGTATAACCGCGATAAGCTGCTGTGCGGAAACAGAATCGAAGGACCGGCCATTATAACCGAATACTCTTCCACTATCGTGATTCCGCCGTTTGCCCGCGGGTTCGTGGACGGCTACGGCAACCTGATTTTCGATATAGGCTGAACGGTTCCAGGCCCGTCGCTTCAGGAAATAACCGCATCGACAGGAGATCCACCGGTGGACGTCAATCCGATCCTTTTGGAAGTTTTTAAAAACCGCTTTTCCTCCATAGCCGAGGAAATGGGGGTCACGCTGAACCGCACCGCCTTTTCGCCCAATATCAAGGAGCGGCGCGATTTCTCCTGCGCCATCTTCGACCGCGAAGGCGATATGATCGCCCAGGCCGCCCATATTCCGGTCCACCTGGGATCCATGCCCCTGTCGGTCAAGTCCGCCATCGCCGAAGGCGCCTTTGAAGAAGGGGACATGGTGATCCTGAACGACCCCTTCAAAGGCGGCACGCACCTGCCGGACATAACCATCGTGGCGCCCGTGTTCGCCGGGGAAGAGAAACCTTCATTTTACGTGGCCAACCGCGCGCACCACGCCGATGTGGGCGGCATGACATCCGGCTCCATGCCGCTGGCCACGTCCATTTATCAGGAAGGCATTATCATACCACCGCTCAAGATTGTGGAAAAAGGGGAAATCGACCGCAAGCTCATGACCTTCTTTCTCAATAATGTGCGTACGCCCATCGAACGGGAAGGAGATTTCGCCGCCCAGATCATGGCCAATATGACCGGCATAAAGCGGGCCGGGGAACTCATCGCCAAATACAGTCTGGAAACGGTGGATTTTTACGCCAAGAGCCTCATTGAGTACGCCGAAACCATAATCAGGAGCGCAATCGAATCGATCCCGGACGGCTCTTACTCGTTTGAAGATTACCTGGACGACGACGGGCTGGAAGACCGGCGAATACCCATCAGGGTCGAGATCACCATCGACGGATCGCGGGCCCGTCTCGACTTCAGCGGATCGGCGCCCCAAGTCAAGGGAAGCGTGAACGCCGTGTACGCCATAACCCTTTCCGCCGCCCTGTATGTGTTCCGAGCCCTTACCAAACAGGAAATTCCCACCAACGCGGGATGTCAGCGGCCTTTGACGGTCATAACCCCCCAAGGGTCCATTGTTGACGCGCGTCATCCGGCGGCGGTGGCGGGCGGAAACGTGGAAACGTCCCAGAGGATAACGGACGTGGTATTGGGCGCCCTGTCCAAAGCCATACCCGACCTCATCCCCGCCGCAAGCCAGGGGACCATGAATAACACCACCATAGGCGGGATCGATGAACGGAACGGCAGGCCCTTCGCCTACTATGAAACGCTGGCCGGGGGTATGGGCGCGTCATCGCGGCAAAACGGCGAAAGCGCGGTTCACAGCCACATGACCAACACCCTGAACACCCCCATTGAGGCTCTGGAGTACAGCTACCCCTTTCTGGTGACCGAATATTCCATCCGGCGGGGTTCCGGCGGCGATGGAAAATACAAAGGCGGCGACGGGCTGGCGCGCGAAATCCAGCTCCTTTCCGAAGCGGAAATAACGGTTCTTTCCGAACGCCGGAAAACGGCGCCCTATGGGCTTCACGGAGGTCTGCCGGGCCAATGCGGCAAAAACACCCTGATTAAAAACGGCGACGTCCAGGCTAAACCCGGCAAATTTACCGACCACGCGCCAAAAGGATCGGTTATTCGCGTTGAGACTCCCGGAGGCGGCGGGTACGGCGAACCGGACGGCGCCTAGGCTCCGAACCTCAGAGGTCAGGACTCTCAACCCCGAACGTCTTTCCGCGTCTTTCGATTGCGAAAGATCATGGCCACCTACGCGCTTCTTATAAATGTCGACTCCGATTGCCGGATCACCGTAGGAAAACGCGGCGCTATCCGGTTTCCGCAGGGGTGGTACCTGTATATCGGCTCGGCCAAGGTTGGGCTTCGCGGCCGTCTGAAACGGCATCTATCGGCCCATAAAAAGCTGCGCTGGCATATCGATTATGTTCTCGCCCACCCGGAAGTCAGCATACGGGAAATCCTGGTTACCGAGCGCGACATGGAATGCCTGACGGCCCAAGAACTCTTAAAAACCGGCCTTGCCAGCGTTATAAGACCAGGACTGGGGTCGTCGGATTGCAGGTGCCCCAGCCATCTGGTTCATGTCCCCGGCGCGCCCCGCGTCATTCTTCAAAGTCTTTCAAGTTTGGGTTTTTCTCTCCATTGCGCGCAGCCTCACGCGTGACTCGGCGCCCTAACCGCCATCTCTTGCGGCGCGTCATGACGGCTAGCCGATCCCGTGATCCCTCCTCACAACACTCGGACGCTCATAATTCATAACGCCACGCCAAGAAGCAAGTATAACTTACTTTTATAATTTTAATTGCATATAATTAATTATATTTATATATTTTAATTGACATAACTCCGCGAGTATTCGAATATATATAAAAGCTTAAAATTCGGGCTCATTCGATAAAGTCGGATGCTTACGGCAGACGATTTTGATGGTTCATTGCAGGCAAAAAAAGGAGGATGAACGCGATGTCAGCTTTTCAAAATCCGAAACCGAGGTTTTCTCCATTATTTTTAATTCTTGTTTTCCATGCAATCTTTATATGGATTCCGTGGGCGAACGCCACCTCCATCCCGATGCCGGAGTCCGGTTCAGTAATTAACACCGGAACTATAATTGTTGGAGTCGGCGAGACAATTGATTGGGGAGTAGAGATAACCGGAGACGCCACTGTCATAAATTATGGAACGATCGACAATATCGTTCTTTACGACTCGGCTCTGATCGAAAACTACGGGACCATCGGCTACATATCCGCAAGGGACAATGCGCGACTTTTTAATTATGACACCATAGACAACATGCGTCTGTTTTCAGGGAATACGGACACCGTTGCCTTGGATAATTACGGCTTTATCGAGTCTATTGACGCCGATGTTTTCAGCCCCGCGAACAATGGCTTTATCTACATCGACAACGAAGGGACAATCAGCCTTTGCGATTTATTCGATAATGTGCCTGTCGCGCCGCCGACAGCAGTGCCGGAAGATTACATCAGGTATAGCGCCTCAGGGGACACCGGCGTCCTGCATGCCAATACAGCGGGAGCGGGAGCGATTGACATCATACTTTTATCATCAGCGACAATAAATAAAATTTATTTGACCGGCGGCGCGACCCTTTATGATTACCGCGGGTCAGATGTGGCGCCGGTACCCGAACCAAGCGCCTTTGCGCTCCTGGGAATCGGCCTAATGAGCCTGCTGTATGGAATCATACGCCGGAGCAAGGCTTAAGACCCGAGATACATCAGCCTGCCCCCTCTCGCGCCAGGCGTTCATCAAAGCCCGATAGAGAAACTTGGCGCCAGATCGCGGGTCTGGCGCCAGTGTTTTTGTTCGAATGACGGCGCTAAAGGCGCTCCATATGATGGCGCCCCCTCCTTCTCTATTCATGTTACGACCTGGGCCTTGACTTCCAGGTTGAAGGAAGCCCAAACCAGGCCGTCGTCATAGTTTCCTGAGTCATAGATCACCACCGTGGCGGTGTAGCGGCCGGGATCGATGTTCTGGCCGCCCAGGCGCAGGATCAGCTTGCCCGCCCCCTCGCTCCAGTCCACCACGCCGCCGGCGCCGGACCCGGCCACGGCCGAATCGATTACGGTCCCGTCGTCGAGCTTGACCACGATCCGCGTGATCGCTTCCAGGTTCGCCGCCGCGTTGTCTTCCCGCAGCTCCAGTTCGATGGTGTTGTCGTGGCCCTTGAAGATTTTTTCGGACATGATGGCCTCGCTTTTGTTGAGATAGAACCCTTTCGAGAAAGGGTTCTAAGACTCCCAAAGCTTTTTAGATTGCCCTGCGGGCGGGATCTCCCGCCACCCCTCACCCCAGCCCTCTCCCGGAGGGAGAGGGAGTATGGGGGCGCGGGGGTGTGAACCCCCACAACGCTTTTCGCGCTTTACGCCGCGTCGGCGATTTCAATGTCCCAGGCCGGGGTATCCACGGTGTTGCCCGCCGTGAGCGTCTGCGTGGTGCAGGTGGTCACGTACAGCAGGGTATCGGCCGAACAGAGCGCAATATGCGTGGCGTCCCCGCTGGAATCAACGGTGATGCCGGTCTGGGCGTTCACGGTCAGTTTGCGGCCGTTGGTGTCCCCGTCGGCCGGGCCGGTAAAGTCGCTGCCGCTCAGGCTGCCCTTATCGGCCAAAGCCACGGCCGCCACGCCGGCGTAATTGGCAGGCTGCCCGGAGCAGACAAACATCTGCGTGGCGTTGTTCTTGATGTAGTTGAGCGCCGCGTCCAGCATCGCGTCGATTTGCCATTTTCCCATGGTGGTCTCCTTTCGGGCGGGCAAGATTGGCGAGGGTTCGCACCCTCGCGCTCCCCCGACTTGTTATTCGTTATGCTTGGGCGTTTTTCGCTGGCCAGTTACCCAGCCAAAAAGCGCCCAATAGAATCGGCGCGAAGACGAACGCGAGCGCCAAACAGAAGATGGCGGCGGTCTTCTTCCAACCGTACAACTCCGTACCATTGAGGCTCATATGTATTGATGGCTCAAAAACCACCTCGGTCTTTTTGGAATTTTCCACCAAAATGCCGTTTATCCAGCGTTCCTTAGTTGTTGTGATATATTTTTTCATGGTTCTCCTTTTTTCGCCCATATATTTGCCCTCACCCTTGCCCTCTCCCTCCGGGAGAGGGAATTAAAGTCACGGGGGCGCGGGGGAGACATCCCCCGCATGGTTTTACATAGGGGCGGGTTTCAAACCCGCCCTTACACAATCGTTCGCCGTGGCGTGACGGCGGTCATGGTCCGTTCCGGCGTCACGGACAGTATCTTCCGGGCCGGGGTCAGCGACGCGATGGAGGGGTTCACAATGAGCCCCAGGGTGGCGAAAACGATCGAATCCACCGTGTGCGCATGATACGCTTCGGCCACGGCCAAGCCATGGATCTGGGCCAAAACCAGCGCGTCGACCAGATGATCGTGCTGCGCGCCGGCCGGGGCCAACACGTGGGCCTGGATCAAGTCAACGACGTCCGCCGTCTGGTCGTGGTCGGAGTCCGCGGCGGCCAGGGTATGCGTCTGAGTCAGCGCCACGCTTTCCGCGACATGTCCGTGCGCCGAATCGGCCGCGTCGAGAATGGCCGCTCCGGACAGGGCCACGTTGTCGGCGGCGTGGCCATGCATGGAGTCGGAAGCGGCTAAAACATGAGCTTGAATCAGATCCGCGTTGTCAGCCGTTTGAGCGTGGCCGGAATCATCGATCGCCAGATCGTGAATCTGCGTCAGCGCCGGGGAGTCCGCCGCATGGCCATGGGCGCCGTCCCGGACGGCCAGAACGCCGGTACCGGACAGAGTCGCGTTTTCGGCGGTGTGGCCGTGGCTGGAATCGGCGGCGGCGAGAATATGATCCTGAGCCAGATCCGCGTTTTCCGCTGCGTGGGCGTGGCCTGATCCGGAGACGGCGAGCGTATGATTCTGGGTTAGCGCCGGGGAGTCCGCGGCCTGGGCATGGCTGGAATCGTCACCGGCCAGGTTGTGAGCCTGCGCCAGGACGGCGCTGTCCGCCGTTTGCGCGTGATCCGCGCCATCGATCGACAGCGCATGGATCTGCGTCAGGTCGGCCGCGTCGGCGGTGTGGCCATGGGCCGCGTTGGCGGCGGCGAGAATATGGTTTTGAACCAGGGCCGCGTTATCAGCCGTTTGGGCGTGGCCTGATCCGGAGACGGCGAGCGTATGAGCCTGAGTAAGCGCCGGGGAGTCCGCCGCATGGGCATGGCTGGAATCGTCACCGGCCAGGTTGTGAGCCTGCGCCAGGACGGCGCTGTCCGCCGTTTGGGCATGACTTGCGTCATCGATCGACACCGTGGATGCCTGGGTCAATTCGATTGAATCGGCGGCGTGCGCGTGCGTCGAGTCGGAAGCGGCGAGAGCGTGCGTCTGCGTCAGCGCGACATTGTCCGCTGCCTGAGCGTGGGTTGAATCGGCTGCCGCCAGATCGTGAGCCTGGGTGATCGCCGGGGAGTCCGCCGCGTGGGAGTGGGAACAATCAGCGGCGACCAGTTCCACGGACCCCCCCGACATGTATTCAAACGCGCCGATATCCCATGTGCCTGTACGGGGGTTTCCGGCCAGGTCGTAGTCGAACGGGATGACGCCGTCCCCCGACAGGTCCGTGCCCTGGTCCAGCCAGGTGGTATCGGAGCTATCCAGGCGGTAATCATCCGCGCCGGCGTTGGCAAAGGTGGGCGTTGTGGTCGAGCAGGTGGTTTGCGTGACCGTGCCGGAAAACGGGGTCGCGCAGCCGGACAACCCGCAGTTGGTGGCGTATACCGTGCCCGTGTTTCTTTTAATGCCCGTGGGCGATCCTATAATGGTGAGATTGTAAAAATATCCGCCCTCGACGGGGTTGGCGTAAACGCCGTACGAACTCGCCGCGGTCATGCCGTAAATCAGGACGTTCCAGACATAGATTTTTTGGCCGCCAATGTACAGGGCTGATCCGTAGCAACCGTTGACGCCTCTGAGGATGCAGTTGGAAACCCAGACGTATTTGCCCGAATCTCCGGCCAGCGACAAGGGCTGAAAATAGTTGCTGCCGGTCCGCTCGGCGCTCAGTTGCAGCCCGTCCACGAGGATATCCACGTGGTAGGATCGCAGGGTGTTGTCGTTGGACGATCCCGAACAGACCAGCGTGTACAAGTCATCGTCCCATACGCCCGAGGGCCTGTTCGCGCTATCGGTCCGGATGACGACGTAACGGGTGGAATCGGTGGTCCATCCGCCGGCGGTGCTGACTTCAACCTTGGTGGTGTCCGCGCCCGACGACCAGTCTCCCCCGATTTCGGCGATGGCGACCTTATCCGCCGAAACAAGGTTTTCCGCCTCTCCGGCTTCCCAGGCCGCCAGCGTGGTGTAGTCGCCGCCCTGCCCGGAGGGCTTTATGTATGATATGGATTCGGTCGCCATTTGTTAAAATCCATGCGGGGGTTCACACCCCCGCGCCCCCCTATTAGGACCTTCGCTCTTCGATAATATGAATCGGTCCGCCGTCGGCTATGCCACGGGCAAGGTCACGCGCATTTTTGACGGTGTAGCAGTTTTTTTCCATGTCTATGGGCGCCAACATAATTTCGCGTCCATCGTTTGCGCTAACAACCCTGCAAATTCTGAATATGCTGACCATGTAATCCCCTCCCTGTACGTCGCTCCCGTAGGGGCGGGTTTCAAACCCGCCCCTACATTTCTATTCGTTTCTCGCTATGGCCGCGTTTGCCCACATGATCGCCTCTTCGAGCTTGGTCAGGGAGAGGGTTTTTTCGCGGCTATCCGGGCAGATGTCGTTGATCACCAATGCCAGCGACTCAGCGCGATCAATCAGAAACAAATAATTGCCGTCTCGACCTTTCTTGGGCAGATTACTGAAATTTTTTTTGATGGTTTCCGGGTCCACAATCTCTCCTTTCCGGCGCCCTCATTCCCTCTCCCGGAGGGAGAGGGAGGTTAAAATCATGGGGGTATGGGGGTGCGAACCCCCATAACGTCTTTTTACCGTTCGTCCAGGCCGGTGACCTTGTTGCGCAAATACAAATCGATTTCGCTCCAGGTCACCGTGATCCGGCCGTTCGCTTCGATTTGCCCGAGGACGCCGGCGGGAAGATCGTCCAACCGCAATTTGTATTTGCGGCGCAGAGTGGTCACCAGGTTGACTTCCCCGGTGGCGACGTCCATGTTTTCGCGGGTTTCGCTTTCCAGGTACTTGCGCGCCGTCTCCACCTTCACGCCGGGTACCTTGACCACCACGAATTTGGGCAGGCCTTCCTTTTTGCCCCACTGGTGGCCGTCGGGCATGACCGTCACGATGTCCCCGCGTTTGTAGCATCCGTCCGCGTCCTTTATTGGATCGGCGACCGCGGCGTCCTGGGCTTTGATGAGAAATTCGGCCATGGTTCCCTGTCCCCGGCCCTCTCCCGGAGGGAGAGGAGGTAATTAATCGAAAATCAATCCGTTGATGGACATCCAGCCGTGGCAGAAGCGGTCCATGGTCCAGTTTCCCACGGGAGGCGCCATTACTCCGCCGCCGGTGATCTGCGCGCCATACATGGCGTCGCAGTGAAAATAATCGTCCATGACCCGCAGGCCGTCCACGTACACTTCACCGTCCGAATAGCCGTACAGATGCCACAGTTCCTCCCCCGTGCGCCACAGCTCCCCATTGGCGAAATGGATCACGCCGTGGTGGCCTGCCAGCGCGCCGATGGGGCAATCGAGCACAAGGGCGCCATCCGCCTGGAGGTTGGCGTTCTTGGAGGCGCACAGACCCACGGTGAATCCGGAAATGGTTAGCCTGGTCTGGCTGCCGTAGTTTTCCTTTAGCTCCGGACCGCAGTGAATCCCGGCGCCGTAATAGGCGAATACGCCCATGGCGTGCATGTCGGGCGGATCGGTTTGGCCGTCGCAAATCAGGCTCATGCCGTTGATCCCGCCCAGCCGGTGGCCCTGGTCCACGTAAATTCCGGTGCAGCGGTACGAGCCGTTGCGGTAATGCAGGCGGACCCGCTCGGGATAGTCCAGGTTGCCTTCCAGCTCGACCCGCGCGCCGTCGCGGTGGTTGAGCGTGTCCTGGCCGTCGATCTTGTAGTAGTCGCCGTCATCCAGTTTGAGGATGAGCCTGTCGCCGGCGTTGACCGATAGCCCGGAGAGATGATCCCAGGCCGACTTGACGATCTTGTGGTCGCGGTTCGGGCCTATGTTGAGGTATGAAATGGACATGGCGTCCCTCATGTAGGGGTGGGTTTTAAACCCACCCCTACGATTCATGCGGGTTTGAACCCCGCCCTTACCGTTTATTCGCCCCCATACACCGGCGCGCTTTCGGGCATGGCCGGGATCGGCGTGATGTTGACCTGGACCTGCATGCCGAACATCTGGCCGATGCCGGACGCCAGCGAAGCGCCGAGCTGGGCGTACTCTTCGGGCGTGATCTTCTTGTCCGCATAGGCGCCCGCGAACCACAACAGGCTCTGGTTGACCATGTTAATTCCGGCCATCATCAACATAAATTTGTTCATTACGGTCTCCTTGTTGTTTGCGGGCGGGATTCAATCCCGCCCCTACGGTTTATATTTTCTCCTGTAGCTCGATGCCCAGGAGGCCGAAGGCCAGCAGGGCGCATTCGCCGTTGGTTTCCAGCCAGGCCCGGAGGTACTCCATGTACGCTTCGACCTGTTGTTTATGGCTCTCCGGGAGCTGCGCCAGTATTTCAATGGCTGTGTCCATTTTAAGTTGTCACCCTCCCCTGGCCCCTCCCATCGAGGGAGGGGAATGGTTGAGGTCAATGCCGCGTGCCGGTTTCGGGCGCGCAATGCAATTTGCCCATTTCGTCCAGCCGTTTGAGCTTCATGGCTCGCAGGTAGGGGAGATAGGCGCGGCCGATTTCCGCTTGGACGCCCCCCCGTGACGCGCCATGGCCGGGATCTTCCAGACATTGATTGATTTTGGACGGTCGCTCATGATTCGCCCTCTTCTTCTTCACCAAAGCTGGTACCCCCGCAGTTGGGACAATTCTTAAAATCTTCTGGAAGTGGATCAATAATCCCTTCCAGCGCTACGAGTTCCCCAGGATAGCCGGTCCAGCCGCAGTCAAGGCACCATAGATAGTATTCGCTCATGATGTCTTGCCTCCCCACCCCTGGCGCTCGGCGATATAGACCTGGGTCGACGTGGCCAGCATATCGCCCATGGCGTGGGTTTGCTTGATGATGGCCTCGATGGGCGCGTCCCGTTCGATCATGGACCGCAGGGTTTTCCGATGTTCGTCCAGGCAGTCCAGGGTCATGAGGGCCAGTTGTTTGGGGTTCATGGGTTTGTTCCCTTTCGGACGGGGACAAACCCCGCCCCTACGTTGTTTGAGGCGGTCGGCGGTTACCCGGCGGGAGGCCGCCGACAGGTCCGATTCGAGTACTTCACTCCGCAGAGTCTTTTCCGGGTACTGGGCCATTCCCCTACACTCCCCGCCGCCTTCCGATTTTTGCCCCTGTCTCGTAGGGGCGGGGTTTATCCCCGCCCGGGTTATTGTTCCCCCCTCCCCTAATCCCTCCCGCCAGGGGAGGGGAATTAAAGGTCACAGGGGGCGCGGGGGATGAGAATCCCCCGCTTGGTTTTCCGCGCCTACCAATATTTGACCTCATACTCGACGATCACTTCGTCCCCGGCCACGCCGGCGAAACGATTAAAGGTGGCCTGCGTGGTGGAGGTGATCTTGCCGCGCACCATGTATTTGGCCGGGTCCGAACTGGCCACGCCGTTGACCTGCACGCCCACGATCCGCAGCTCGGCCTTGTTCATGGTGACCGCGGATAGGGACGCTATGACCTGGGTGGTGGTGTTGGTAAAGGTGGCCGCGCCCCGCTGCACGGTGGGATCGTCTCCGCCGCCGCTCAGGGTGTTGGTGTAGATGGAGTCGATCTTGGCCATGCGGGTGGCGCCGCAGTTGGTCAGCAGGGTGGCGATGTTGGTGATGGCCGTGGCCAGATTGGTGGCCAGGGTGGACGTCCAGCTACTCAACAGCGTGTTGAGTTTGCCTGCGATTCCGGAAAAGTCGAGCATGTTTTTTTCCTTTCGGCGGGCGGGTTTAAAACCTGCCCTTACAATCCGCCCCTACGACCACGTGGTGGAGGTCAAAACGCCGTCGCCGTCCCAACTCAGCGTGATCGTGCCCATGGAATCCCAATTGGAGCCGCTGTCGCCGGACAGCTCCAGGACCGCCTGGGTGACATAGCCGGAGGCGTTCCAGGTGAGCGTGGCGCGGGCCCAGACGGTTCCGTTCTTGAGGTACCGGTACTGCGGCGTATACTTGGTGGGGCTCCACGCGCCGGTCCCGATGGCGTAGCTGTAGTTGTATCCGGGCAGGAAGCCGGTGAACACCAGCGCGTAGGCCAGGGCCACGAAGTTGTACCGGATGTAGTCGATGGTGTTCTGCCTGGTGTTTTCGCCCACCGGGTCGGTGATGACCGGCTTGGTGGGGTTGAACGCGGTAAAGGACATAAATATCACCCTCCCCTGACCCCTCCCGTCAAGGGAGGGGAATTAAACCCCGCGGGGGTTCACACCCCCGCGCCCCCATGACTTGTCATTTTTTGTATGACCAGGGGGCGCGGCGGCGGTCGCGACGGATCTGCCGCTGATTCCTGCCTCTACTATGCCGCCCGGAGCCACTGTTCATTGTTCGTTGTATCCATCGAAAAAGGTCGCCATGTTGATGATAGAGCGACATGGCAAAGGCCAATATCCCTGTGGCGTTTTGCATGACTTCACCCTTTTCCCTACACTTCCGGCAGTAAGTCGCGCAGGGCCAGGGCGTCGGTAACCAGCTTGGCCCGCAGGGCCACATACCGGTCCCGCATATCGGCCAGGGCCTGCGTGTCGAAATTCAAGCTCGTTTCGGCCACGTCCACCCCCTGTTTTTCATAACGGATGGACAGGTATTCCAACTGATTTAAGTCCGCCCGAAGCAGATGGATGGCGTCCCGGACGGATTGCGGATCGATAGACATATTATGGTCCCCACACTTTCCACAGGATCGATCCCGTGGCGTAATTGCCCGCGTTGTCATACAGATACAGGTAGCCGCCATCTATGGTTAAATCCTTCCACCGGGCGCTGAGCGGCGTGGAGGACGACCCGTTGATGGCGAACGACGACCCGGCCAGCTCGCTGAAATTCTTGGTAAAGGCCACGCTCACCGGCTGGTTGGTTGGCGTCATGGCGGCGATCCCTTCGTCCTCGGTCTTCTGTTTCATGACCACGACACGCGCCGCCGTGGGCATGCTGACGATAAATCCGGCGTTGGGCCCGTCGCACTTGTCGCGAACATAGGGCCGTACAATCTGGGATACTCCGGACACGCTGTAGGCGTCCTTATCCACCCAGGTGGAGCCCTCGTAAAGCTGGATACCCTCGCTCACCTCGGCGTTGTCGCCGTTTTCCACTAAATGCACGGACATGCCGCTCATGCTGAACAGCGCGTCCACCACGCTACCCAGGTTGCCCGGCGCGTTCTGCCCCTGAGTTACGATGGTGTCGTTGGTACCGTCCGCGCCGCCATGGGTGGATCGGGGGAGCAAGAAGGGAACGTCGGCCAGGTCGCCGAACCCGTGGGTGTCGTCGGCGCCGGCGTGGCCATAGCCGATGCCTTCGCCGTTGTCCGGCGCGGCGTACCAGCCTTCGCCCAGCACGTGGTAGTAGGTGATTTTGGCGGTGTTGACCATCAGGTCCGGGGTCCACTCGAATTCGGCGATCCGGATGAAGCTCCCGTCCTCCACGGTCACGTCGGCGTACTGGTCGGCTCCGGAGCTGAAATTTTCATATTCGTCCACGGCCTTGACAAAATAGCGGTAGGTACCGGCCTGCACGCTGGGATCGAAGAAACTCAGCGCGGCCATGCGGTCCACGAATTCGGCGTCGTCCCAGGAGTCGCCCGGCGAGCCCACGCGGATTTCGTACTTCAGCGGCCCGATATCCACGGCTTCGCCCCACCGCAGATGGACCGAGCCCACCAGGCCAGTGGCCTTGAACCAGGGCACGCGCGACGGTTCGATTTCCTTGCCCTTGGCGTCCACGCTTTTTTCGGCCGCCGGGGACAGGTTGAGCGTGGATGACCGCAGATACACCCGGACGATATAAGTCACGCCGTCCACGGCCGGGCCGAAGGTCCATTCGGTACCGGATATGGGCGTGCGCGGATAGGACAGCTCGCCGGCGGTCATTTCCACCAGGTAGGAATCCACGTAGGGATAGGAGGCGCCCATGTCGTCCCACACGGCGCATATCCTGGTATAGACCCGCCCGTCCCGGGTGACCGCCAGCTCCTCGGTCACGGCGAGCCCGGTCACCGCCGGCGGGTTAAAGGAATCGGCCCCGGCGGGGTTGGAATAGTCGGGCGGCGGGGCCACGGCGTCGGAATAGACGTTCTCGTCGTATTTTTCGCCGTCGATCCCCCACAAACGCAGCCCCTGCCGGCGTTTGCGCAGCACCCGGTATTGGGCCGCGACGAGCGGGAACGTGGGGTCGTCGATCCGGATCACGTCGCCCGGCGCTATCTTTTCGCCGATGGCCAGCAGGTCCAGCCGGACGCCGTTGGGGGTGAGAAAGGTCCGGTTGAGCCGTTCCAGCGCTTCCCGCCAGGCTTCGTTGTACTTGACGATCCCGGGCATGCTTACCCGGGAGACACGCGTTTCGTCTCCCGCGGCCACCCGGACCAGGCCGTCCGCCCAGTTGTTGTCCTGGTCGGTGAAGGAAACCTCCACCACGTTGGGCAGGTCCTGGTCGCGTTTGGCGGTGAGCTGCAGCGATCCGGGCTTGATGTCGTCCGTGGCGATGTAGAAATCCACCGCGCGCGGCCTGCCCGGTACCATGACCGTCTTGCCGCCGTCCTGATACAGAATGGCGTGCGCGTAGCCCCGCAGGGCTTCCCGCCATTCCCTCACCGGCCGCAGTTCCCGGATGGCCAGCCCGATGGTGTGGCGGGGTTCTCCGTTGACCAGCTCGTCACACCAGTCCGCCGCGTCGCCCACCGAATCCCAGTTGATGGAGTCGAACCCCCGGCCTTCGCCGTCGTCCCGCCACAGCCAGTCGGCCAGGGCCAGGATGGGGTTGACGCTGAAGGCCCAGGTTTCCGGGTCCTCTTCGTCGTGGCCCGCTTCCCTCGGGTCGTACAGCCAGCGGCCGGAAAAGTCGGCGGCGGCGGTCTTGACCGGGTCCGATCCCCCGTACTCCCTGCCGAATTTCAAGAACGTATTGGCGATATTGGCCAGGTTGTCTTCATACGCCGGATAAACCGCGTGCAGCCCGGCGGGGTAGGTCTGGGAGGCGGTCCCGTAAAAGTGTTGCGTGGTGAACCCGGCCCATTCGGTGGAAGCCTCGCCGTCCAGATACAGCGCGTTCACCCCTTCACACCGCCCCACGGACCAGACGAATATTGAGTACAGGTTGGGGTCGCCGTCAAAGGTCTTGAGAACCGGGACCGTCGGCGCAAGCTTGACCCGGCCGTACACCATGGGAACCACGCTGCCCCAGCCGCCGATGGTCATTTCCCTCGGCTTCTGCTCCACCCGGTCGAACACCGACGAGGTGGGCCGCTCCGTGGGGACCACCGGCGAACCGACCGCGCCCTTGAAGCTCGACCACAGCCCGGCGCCACTACCCGCCGGCGTGGACGGCGGTACCACGATGGGCGATTGCGCGGGTATGACGGGCAGATAATCCTTGCGGCTTGGACTCATGAATTAAAACCTAAATTCCTTGTGCAGGCGGGTTTGAAACCCGCCCCTACATTGCGGGGGATTTCTCCCCCGCGCCCCCTTATTATGAGGCGCCCTGGCCCTCTCCCGGAGGGAGAGGGAACCTTATTTGACACCCTCGCCCCCTGGGAGAGGGTCGGGGTGAGGGCGCCCTCACACAAACACCTCGATCAGATTAAAGCTCACGCCGAACACCTCGTACGACTTGGGGTAGCTGGTGAGCCCGCCATTGAACCGGGTCAGATACCGCCTGCGGCCGGTGAAGTCCACGGTGATGATCGCGCCGTCGGCCGGTTCCTGACCTTCGTCGAATTGGATCTGGTCCTCGCCGTTGGTACCGGTTCCGGCGTTGATGGTGTAATTGGCTTCGTTGACTTCCACGCCGTCTTCATACACGGTGAACCCGGACCCGCTTTTGCCCGGGATGGTGAAGACGTCCAAACTGCCCGTGCCGGTTTCGTCGCAGGCCGCGCCGGCGTGTTTCTTCCGGTTGGCGAAATAGTAAAAGGTCGACTTGTTGGCTTCGTAAAACGCGCTGATCTGCGCCTCTTCGTCCAGGGTCACGGCCGGTCCGTTGAACTTCCAGACGCGCTTGTTTTCCCCGGCCCAGCGGTCCGCGCCCCAGTCCTTGCCCGACGAGCCGGTCTGCCATTCCATGCCGTCGACGATGGATTCGTTGATTTCAAAACAGGTTATGTCGGGAAATACGGCCATGAATACCTTTTCCATTATTTCGGCGGGCAGGTTTGAAACCTGCCCCTACGTTTGCGCGGTTATCGGTCTTCCGTAGGGGCGGGTTTCAAACCCGCCCTCATCTGATCACACACACAACCGCTTGTACGCTTCCACGGCCTGTTCGACCGTGCCTTTGCCCTTTTCGGTGTTCCAGTATTTCTTCCAGTAGGCGGCCAGGCCCTCGACGTCGCCGGCGTCCGGCAGCGGCGCCGTGATGCGCAGATAATTGATCCGGGCCATGACGATGGCGTATTCCAGGTTGCCTTCCATCTCTTCCGCGTCGAAGCGCGGGGAAATTTCGCGTTCGATCCTGTTTATGAGGCGGGGCTGGCGGTACAGAATCCGGTCCCACAGCCAATCGTGCGTATCCGGTTCCATCTGGAACAAGCCCTTGGCCGGGCCGCCGTATTTCTGATACAGGTACCGGCCCAGGCCGGTTTCCACCGCCCCGGTCAGCATGAGCTGCTCCGTGGCGGAGGCGCTGCAAAGGCCCGCGGCCGTCGTTACCTTAACGATGTACGATCTGAGTTGATCCTTGTCGTAGCTCATAGCGAACACGCTCCATCCTTACAGCTTCCACTCCCCCCTTCACTTCCCCCCTCATTGAGGGGGGTCTGGGCGGAGCCCGCCGCCCGGTCGATCACCGCGTGCAGGTCGCGGAGTTCCTTGCGGAGTTTGTCAAGCCGGGCGTACACCAGGTCAAGGGATCGCGACGGCTCACTGAAATTGATCGGCATGCCGCCCCACAACTCCTCATCCGCCCGTTGCAGGTCGACGTAGTGGCGGATCGAATCAAAATTATAGGGGTTATACGGCGTGTAGCCTTTTTCGAAAGCGGCGGGGGGTGAGTACGATTCATAGCCGTCTTCATAGACGAGGTAATATCCGCCCGGCTGGGGACGATGCCTGTACATAAAATCCATGTCCACCCGGATTGCCTTGTGATCCTTGTCCACCGGAATGAGGGTAAACACGGCCTCGACCGGGCGGCCCGGATACAAATGCGCGAAATCGAATTTGATGGCGTCAAGTTTCAGCGCATGAACCGTTTTATGGCATTGATATTTGGGCAGTTCTTTCATGGCGTCTCTCCCTCTCTATGCGGTAAAAGGCACCGGTTCGATGGTCAGGACCACATATCCCTCCTCGATGCCATAGTGGCCTCCAGGGAAAACATGGGTTATGCACTGCGCCGTGATGTCTCCTGTATGATCCCCCGTGCGCATGTCTATTTCCTTGATAACGAGGTAGTCTCCGACGCGATAATCGCGGTCATTCCTTCGGATCTCATATGGCTTGACGCCAGTCTTGACCAATCGAAAAGGTTCAGGATCGCAGCGAATGATGTGGATCGTCGTCTTATGAAGCTCTCCTCCCATGGCGTCTCTCCTCCTGTTGTCCCCCTCCCCTGACCCCTCCCGCCAGGGGAGGGGGAAGAAAGGTAGGGGGCGCGGGGGATGCGAATCCCCCGCATGGTTTTCTATCGCGGGCGGGTTTGAAACCCGCCCCTACGGTTTATTAACTGCCTTCCGGGGTCAGGACGATGTCCACGCCTTTCCACCGGATTTTCTCGCCGGGCCGGGGCGTATGGTTGAACACGGGCGGCGTACATCGTTGCCGGGGCGCCCGGCCGTATTTAGCGGCGGCGCCTTCGGCCACGGTGATTTCCACGCCTCCGGAACTGACGGCCCCGGAATCGAACCGGCCCGCCAGCAGCAGGTCCGGGGTCCCTATCACTTGCTTGTTGGCGTCCAGGAAGCCCTTGTAGATATCTATGGGCTGGTCCCTCAGTTCGTCCCGGGCCACCATGGCGGCCACCGGATCGGGATGTCCGGGCAGCGCGATCCGCGCCTGCGCGTTCCCTTCCACGCCCTGGATGAAACTGGTCACGTCCGCGTCCAGCCGCGCCCAGGTTTTGGAATCATAGGAAAGCTGGATGGTCGACGACGCGTAAAAGGGCCCGGCCGGATGGCCGATCACAATAAGGAACGCCGGATCGTGTTTTTGCGCGTCGACCTGGGCTTCGTTTTCGGTATCAAATTGTTTGGGCATGGAAATTAAAGGCCTTTCTTTTGCGGGGGTTCACACCCCCGCGCCCCCCTATTATTTCTCGTAGGGGCGGGTTTCAAACCCGCCCTTACAATTGCGGGGGCGCGGGGGATGTGAATCCCCCGCACCGTTTTCTACGCGTTCACTTCGTAGGCCGTGGAACTCAGGCTGCCGATAATCTGATTGATGTTGCCCACGGCGCCCTGCAGAGCGGTCACCAGGGACGCCACCTCCAGGTTCATCCGAGCGTAAACTTCTTTACTTGCGGCCACCTCCAGGTTCACATTGGCCAGGTTGTCCTTGAGCGACGGCAGTTCGTCGTTGAGGTCGCCGATACCGGTGGTGGCTTTTTCAATCTGGGTATCGAAATCTTCCAGCCCGCCCACGGCCTTGGTGGTGGCGTCGGCGATATCGTCCCGGCCCGCCACGATGTCGTCCATGGCCTCGCCAAAGGTGTCTTCGATAAACGTCCCGATGGTGTCCGTGTTCGATTCAAAGGACGGCAGGTTTTCCTTTTGCCAGTCTTCGCCGTACAGGTTTCCGCCGATGTCCCACCGCTGCTGGTCCCAATACAGATATTGCTGCGTGGCGGACGCGGCTTCCGAGGGAGTTTCCGCCCTGAAGATATCGTTCCAGGCTTGCCCGGCCTGGGTGTCGGCGTACGAATACCGTTCCTCGGGCGTCATGACGTCCCAGGCGTACCCCTGGCTCTGGGACTCCAGGGAACCCAGCAGGCTTTCCTGCAGGGTCTTGAGCTGCGCCAGGTATTGCAGGCGCAGTTCATAGTCCTGGGCTTCCAGGCTGGCGATTTCGGCCAGGGCGTTGGCGTAGTCCAGACCTTCCAGCGAATTGATGTCCTCCAGGATGAACATGATCTGCTTGTCCACCAGGGACAGGCTGTCGGAGAGCTGGCGGAAGGGGTCGTCGTCCATGACCGTTTCCAGGTCCGCCCAGATGTCCGCGTTGCGGTAGGCCATGATCCCGGATACGCCCGCGAAGAACGCGGACAGGTATTGACCATACTGCGCGACGGCCGCCTGCACCGCGTCCAAAGTCTCGGCCCCGGCCAACAGCGGGTCGAACCAGTCGGACAGTTTCTGGTTCCAGAGCTGCCCCACTTGCTCGGCGTTCTCCGGGCTGAAGGCCTGGGCCGTGGCGTCGAGCAGCTCGTCGGTGAGCGTATCGTCCAGGCCGGTCACCCATTGCTTGAGGTGGTCGGCGATGGCCAGGGCCGTGGTCTTGCGTTTGGATACCCGCGGATCGAAGTCGAAGCTTTCCACGTCTATGGCGTCCCAGGCTTCCTGGACCGCGTCGGGCATGGATTCGTACGCGGACCTGAACAGGTCCTGGAACCCGCCGGTGATGATGTCGTAGGCCGCCTGCACCGCGGCCGCGTCCGTGCCGGCGGACTCCCGCGCGTCGGAATTCATTTCATCCACGGAGAGCAATTCGGACGGCGAGAGGCTGACAAACTGTTGGTACGATCCGGGAACCTGCCCGGAGGTGTCGAAGCGCGGCTGGGGGCGGTCTTCGAAAAGCTTGGAGAACAGGGATATTCCAAGTCCCGCCACGCCTATGGCCGGAATGACATAGTTGAGGATCGTTTCCAAGAGGCCGGAGCTGTTCTGACCGATTTGCCCGGTGTCGGACCCGATGGCTGAAGTATCATCCGCCGCGTCTGCCAGGGGGAAAAGCGACGAGAATAACTCATAATCCGCGCTTTGGCTGTTTATTGAGGTGGATATGGGAATGGTTATCTCTTCGGAAGCCACTATGTCCTGAAGTCGCGAAAGCAGGTTGATCAGAAAATCAACCAGATACTCTCCGGTTTCGGAACTCGAATCGATAATCCCCTGAAAGAGCTTCGTAAAGCCGCCATCAACCGAGTCCCACAATTCCGCCCACGAGTTCGATTGGCTGTCGATTTCAATGCCAACGGCGTTTGTAGCTTCTTGCAGTCCGGCTCCCATTCGATAATAGGACTCGGTTGAAATATCGGCCAGGTAGCGGGTAGCGCTTATGTTTTCTTCCAGGGCGTCGTTATGCGCCTCCCACCCGCTTTCCAGGGTATCCAAGCTTGTCGAGGCTTTATCCAGATCCTCAATCATTTCAGACAGGCTGACGTGTAAGCTATCGGTGGAAGAGAGATTGCGCTCCAGAGTCTGATTCAGACTTTGGACACTCTGCGACACGCCATCGACAACTGGTGAGGCCTGGTCATGAGCCTTAAGGGTAATTTGAACGGTGTCCTGCATAGCTTACTTTCTTTCTCCCGCTATTCTGCCCCAAGCCAGTAATATCCTGATTATTTCAGTACGGGTAAGGGTTACGTTGAGTAATTCAGCCGTGTCCAAAATTGTCTGCAGGTCAAAGCCCATGGAGAAGGATGGAGCCGCCAATCGCAGCGCCGCTATGATCCGATGATTTTCGTCTTTCAGTTCAACGGCTCCCGAACCACCGCATGACTCGCAGGTAGGAAAGCGAGCGGCGTCGATGGAGCGTCCTATACGGCAGGTGTCGCAGTCCGCCGGCTTATTTCTCAGCCATTGGACGTAAAGGACAAATTTTCGGTGAGTCCCTCTTCTTTTTGCGTGAGATATTCCTGAATATTCGTGGAAGCGGTATGTACGAAGCGGGAAAATTCAAACACCTGATCTATCATGAGGTATTTGTTCTGAGGATCGCAGGGCAGATCCTGACCGTCTTGATCCTGGAAATTCTCCCAGTCTTCGATCACGTAATCCGCCAGAAGCCGGTCGTAGAGACGTTCATTTATGCTGTTGTTTTCCACAATCTGTCCATTTTTCCATTCCCGCTCGGCGGATGTCGCCTGGGTCCGCAATTCCCGGATCTTGCTCTTTGATATGGGACGGATTTTCACTCGCGCGTCATCGCGGTAGTGTACCCACACCCCAACGGAGTCTTCTTCCTGAAACAATTTCACTTTATAGGCCATGTTGTTCTCCCTTTTTCGTTTGACGATTTTGACCGTGGCGGGCCGACGAAGCCGACGGTTCACCGCCCCCATGAATCAAAGGATTACTTTTCAGAGGATGTTCGTGGAAAAAGGCCGGGCAATCAGGTTTCAGACCCCACGGTAAGTTCAAGCTCATCCGAGCCTGTATTTTCGGTGAGAGAAAAATCAACCAGCAATCCGCGCAAGGCGCCTTTGTCCTGCCACCGGACTCCCCTGTACTGGCAGCAAGGCGAAGACACGTGAATCTTGGCCACGTTCGCTCCCCATTCGGCGGTCAACGCCGACGTTTGCCCGGACTTCCAAAGCCCGTAGAAGTCATGCGTCGCGACGAGTTCCAACTCAGGGTCGAATTCGCCCGAGGCGTCGCGGCCGGTGATCATGGCCGAACTGTGGCCGCTCTGCTTGGTGATGTCTTTCCTTAAATCCAACTGGTTATTCAAGGAGAGGGTCAGCGATCCGACCTTGAGGGCTTGTCCTTCCACCGTAAACGTCGCGCCTTTAAAGGGCGCCGGAATTGAAGAGTCGAGAGAGGGAACCGGGAGGGCCGTGTCGGTGATCTCAAAATCAGCGCCCCGGAATGAAAAACGCAACACGCCCGGTTTTCCGCCCTGCATGACCAGGCTCACGGTTCCTCGCGCGCCCCATAGTTTGGACAGCATCCCGTCAGTGTAGACTCCGATGGTCAGGCTTTTGAAATCGCTCGGAACGCTCGATAACGAGTAGGTGATGGTTCCCGATCCGGCGCTCTCCACAAAGCCGCATCCTTTCATGAGCGCGCTCCATTCCGGAGGAGTTCCGCCCACGGAATTTCCGACCAGTTCGACATCAAAGGTAATCTGCGAGCTGCGTATCCCGGGCAAATCAGGTATCTTGGAGACGCTATCCCGGGTAAGCGGGCGCCGGTTCATTTCCACCTGCGGTACGAAATTCGCGTTGGCTATTCTCATACAGTTCGCCGCGCTCAGGGCTTCGGGGACCCCTTCAACGCTTTCGACGGCGGCGGCTAAAATGGTTCTTCGCGCCAGAATCATCGTTTTCTCCTTAAGGGCTTGCTGTCAGGACCCTTGTGTTTGTGGATAATCTCATGGGACGTCAGAGTTCCGCCGCCAGCGAACCTCGACTTCGACCGAGTAGAGCGCGGTTGCGCCGTCGGCTCGCACCAGTTTCCGCTTAAGGGGCCTGCAACTCAGCAGCCCTTCGAACTGCACGGCGTTGTCTTTCGAGAGTGTCTTCCGGACGCCTTCCACAATGTCGTAGAGGCCTATCTCTCCGGCGGCGGCGCCTGCAAGCGCGGCGTGAGGCGCGCGGAGGTTCTTATTCACGCACAAAACCGCGAAAACGCCTGTTTCATCCTGGGTTGAAGTGGCGTTCTCTTCCCAATAGCCCTCATAGGCGATCACCGCGACAGCCGGATAATCCTTGATGAGCCGGACAAGCTGATCCTCGCTCAGGTCGGGCAGAACCAGGAATCGTTTTACATACCTCGCGAGTTCCGCGTCCTGTTCCAGCGTTTCCCGGATGATTTCCTCAATATGTTCAACCGTGACACCCATGGATTACCGTCCCAGGAGGCCTTGCAATACGGCCGTCTCGAATTTGCTCCAGTCTTCATCCCGAACGCCCATAAATGGTCTGGCCGGTATGAACGTTTTGCGACGGGGACCCGCCGCGCCGCCGAATTGATGAACAGCAGCGTAGACCACGTTTGTCCCGACGATCGCCGATTCGCTGGCGACCCGCTCCCGTATGGACGATAAAAGATTTCCGCTTTTTATCAGCGGCTTGCGCCCTTCAGGGGAAGGCTTTTTCAGAGGCCGCCACGGCTTTCCATCGGGACTCCTGCTTTCTTCAAAATTGCTCTGTATGGAGCGTTTCATGATCAGGGTTAGATCCCGGTAGATGGGCTCCATGCGCTCCAGCCGCTCCGACAAAGCGCTCAGGCTGTTCCGCGCTGAAGCGAAGTCCATATCGACTCTGTACGAAAAGAGACCCATCTACAGCCGTCCCATGGTTTGCATGGTTATGGTCCGATCCTCTTTCGCCTTCGTGCTTTTTACGTCTCCCACAGCCGGCTCCCGCTTTTCTTCGGTATCGATCCTGATTTTACCGGCGGCGAGCTTTTCAAGGATTTGCAGCGCCAGGTCATGGCGGTCTTTGCGCGGATCGGGAACAGCGCCCTTTCTGCTGAAAAGATTGAACACGGACAGATCAACGCTTAACTTTCGGACCAGTCCGGACGCGGATTCCAGCGGTACGCGATACCGCGCCCCCACATAGGCGTCTATCACGCGGTCCGCGTCGGCTATGGACCGCGCCACTATGTCGGAGTCCACCACACCGGACCCGGAGTCGTCGGTCAGCTGGATCAGTTCCGTCTCGTCCATATCCAGAGCTATGTCTTCAAGCGTCGAATAAGCCATTGCGTATGCGTCCGAAAGTCGGTTTAAAGGGTTGCAGGCCGTCTATCCGTGGGGATTTCAACTGGAAAAGGTGTTGTAAAAGAGATATCCCAGGTCGGCGCCGGTAACTTTGGGGTCGAAACATTCGCTCGCCTCAACCACATCCTGATGTTCGGATTCTTCCCGCCACATTCTTACCACCCGGTACTGTCCCGCTTCGCGCGCCTGATCCTGTATGGCTTGGCTGTGTTTGGTCCAGGTGTAGGTGTACCCGGCGCTGGGGATCTTTCTTCCGGGAGCCGACGGCCTGTAGTAGAGAAGCGCCGACCCCTTGCCGGGATTCACCTCCCAGATATCCACGCCGTTGAAGTCGGACCCGTCCGCCTTTTCGGAAGCCGAAGAATAGATGGCCTTGCCGACCAGGACTTCTTCAAGCCCGAAGACGGCCGCTATCATGCGAGCGGTGACGCGCGCCGGGTCCACGTTGGTCCCGCCATATTTGATTCGCTCCAGCACGCTGTCCTCCTGGCGAATTTGGCGAAACGTGTCATCGTCCATGAGCATGACGTTTGGCTCGAAACCGGTGAGCCCGCGCACGACGCCGATGGCGGTTTCCACATCGGTGATGAAGGTGTTGCCTTCTCCGGCGGCCCAGCCTCCTTCCGCGTCCGACGAACTGGTCCAATTGGACGCGTTCATACAGCTGGCCGCCACCAGCCGCTCTTTCTTGAGCGCGACCTTGTCGGTGGCGAATTCCACCGCCGTGATTTCCGGCTCCAAAGCGTCATCCGCGTTGGCTCGGTCCTCGTCGGTTATCTCCTTGGCAAAGGCGTACTCGCTGCAGAAATACTGATCCTTGGACAGCGCGTAGCCGCCTCGCCGCGCCTTGGATCCGGGAGCGCGAAGCGCCGCCTCGTCACGGAACCAGGAGCCTTTTAAATAGATGAAGTAATAATCGCTCTGTTTGCTTACCGGCACGAGGGGAAATACCCTGTCGGCGATGTAGAGCTGATTGCGGTACGCCATGGAAACGGCGCTCAACGCCGCGTTAATATGCTGTTCCTTTGCAGTGGGCTGAGGCATTTGACGTTCTCCTTGCGGTAACGGGTTCTAGGAGGCCACGTTGGTCTGGAAAGGGAAGGGAAGCACGGCCACGGTAATCAATTCATCCTCGTCGCCTCCCACCAGGCAAAACGCTGAAGCCAAATCCAGCGCGGTGTCGGCGTCGAGCCCCTTTCCCGCGTCGCCGGCGTCCACATATTCAAGTTTTACGTATTCATTCTCGGCGATGGTTTCTCCGGCCACCAGTTTGGATATGCCCAGCATGCGGACGGAAGCGGCTTCCCCGGCCGCGGGATTGTTCTGAAGGACACCCACGGCCTTGTCGGCGGCGGTGTTGGGACGGTAGACCTTGCCTCCCGACAGGACCACGAATCGATACTGATCGTTGGACAGGTCCTCGCCCGCTTCAAATCCAATGTCCAGAACACCATTTTCAAACGCCATCGTTTTGTATCCTCCTAATTTTCCAGCGCGTATTCCTCGTACAATTCGGGATGCGCTTCAGCGGTTTTGCGCAGGGCTTCGGAAAACGCGATGTTTTCGCTTTTGGAGCGTTCCTTGGCCAATTCCATGAGCTGAAATGAAGCGGACGAGCTATCGAGCGTGATCGAGACCTTGGTCCTGCCGGCGATTTCACCCATCGGCGCCAGATCCGGAAGGTTTCCCAGGAACGAGAGCATCCATTCAAAAGGCGACCGCGCCGCTTCGTTTTCGGCAAACTGGACAGTCACCTCGTCAGAACCGGGCAGACATTCCAGAAACGCTCTCAAGCCCGCTTTCTCCCAGGCGGGAAGCAGTTTGCCCTCCTTTACCCTGCGCTCGCAGAATTCCGCCACGAGCCTGCGGCGATTTTCTTTTTGGCTTGCCCGCCGCTCCGATCGTTCCTTTTCCATGAACTCGACGAGCGCCTTTTCGCGGGTTTCGCGGATAGCCGCTTTAATCCGCTGTTCAATGTCGCCCGCGGAACGTTCTCCCCCATCGCCCTCCTGGCAGTCGTCAATGGCTTTGTTGAGAAAGGATTTCATTCGTTCTTTGAAGTTCATCGATTCCTCCTGTGCGGAATTGGTCATGTTTCGGCCGGCGGCGTTCGAACCGTCCGTCGAAACGGTCGCGGCGTCCTGAATGGCCAGCGCCGGGTTTAGTTCCATAATCACCGCGCCGTCCCGTTCGTAAAAGACAACATCGGGCAGCCCCTTGACCGCTGGCGGCTGAGCGCCCAGAAACCCCACATGACGCAAGTACCACGCGCCCGGCTTGGGATTGCGCGGGTCGTGGGGATGATAAAAAGCGGCGGATCTTTTCTTGAACAAGCCCTCTCGCGCCAGTCTGCGGAGCGCCTGGGTCGGTATGAGTTTGGCCACCAGCCGGTCGCCTCTACGGACGAGCGATTCCACCCATCCCAGCGCAGGGTCGTCATGAGCCGGATGCCCCAGCACGGCGGGGGCTTCATGCCTGGCCGGATCGTACGCTCGCGCGATCTCTTCCAGATCGCTGTCCGTCCAGAACCGCGAGGCGCCTGTCGAATCCGTCTGATTGCCGGAAGCGAAAATCTCCAACTCCACCGGCTGTGACTCCGCCGGCCGTGTTTCCGTCGATGTGTGTCGTAACGTTTTCATGCGGCCTCTTTTGTTGAACGGTTCGTTCATCGTTCGAGGCGACTATAGCGTAATGAAAAAAAAGCGGTGTCGCGCGAGCGCGCTTCCGTCACGAAATGGTGAAGAATTTGAAAATATTTTTAGGGAGGAAACGACACAATTAAGCTGAATAGAGGCGCAAACCATCTATCAAAGAAGAGGCGGTGTAGGACGCGATAGGGTTTTCACCCGATTGCGCTCACACGATCAACCGGTTCATCATATAAGAATAGGCTTATATAAGATTAAATCTCTGCTCAAACCAAAGGGAGGAAGCTAAAAATGAGGAAATATTCCGTAATCTTGGCGATTGTCATGCTCATGGGGCTCGTCTTTTACGGGTTGAGCGCCAACGCCCAAAACGAGCCGGGAACAATGGGACGAGGCTATGGCTACGGTCAGGGCCAGGGAGGTTCCGGATGGAACTACTGCCCCTGGTGCGGGAATTACCTTGGCCCCGATAGCGGCTATCTGATGGGTCCGGGAATGATGGGCCGCGGTTATAACTACAACTACGGCATGGGCCCCGGCATGATGGGCCCGGGTTATGGGTACGGCCGCGGAGGTGGTCCGGGAATGATGGGTCCGGGTTACGGGTCCGGCCGGGGCTCGCAATACGCGCCGGAGTACCTGCGGCCGCAAAAACCCCTGGATAAGGACGAAGCCCAGCAGGAAGTGCAGAACTATCTCAAATCAATCAGGAACCCCAACCTGAAAATCGGAGATATCCAGGAGAAAGACGACGCCTATGAGGTCAACGTTGTGACCAAGGACGGGTCTCTGGTGGACAAGATCATGGTTGATAAGAATACGGGCCAGATGTCCTCAGGGTATTGAGTTCCCGTTTGATCGCCGAAAACGAAGCGGCCGTTCAAGCCATCGATGCTGTTGGCCGCGGCCGCCATCCCCGGAACCTCCTTGGTCCGACCGATCCCGAATACTCATGGCGATCGATTGTTCACTGTCCGCACGATCGGGATGCGGCCCGCGTATCCTGCGCGACAGACGAACGGCGCCGATACGCCATCCCGAGAGCTATTCTCCGGCGTTCATATCCAGCGATATCCCGCGCGTTTGCGCCGTAATCCCTCCTCTTTGTTAGAAATGCGTTTGAGGCCTCATTTTCCGCCGTTCATTGTCGATTAGAATAGTGAAATGTGGCAGACTCGCTCGGAAAACGACCGAACTCTCGCAAACGGAATGGTTTGGTTCACTCGCCGGCGCTTGGCGTACTCTACCGCTCAAAACGGACGACCTCACATGAAAACTACGATCGCGAACAACGCAGCCCCCTCCCATAGCTCCCTCATATCCGATATTACGGCCGGAATGACCCCGGAAGGCGCGCCCGTTACGTTGCCCCTGGGCTCATCCGACCCAAAGGTTCCACACACCGCCTTCACCATTGAGGATCTCGTCGAAACGACGATACATATTCCACCGACCACCCTCATTCAGGATTTGAAGGAGCTGCTCGCCGACACTCCCCCCATGAAGGGGATCGTCATTGTTGACTGCCAAAAGCCCCTGGGCCTGATTATGAATTACAATCTCGATCGCCAACTCGGAACGCGATTCGGCGTGGCGCTGTATTATCACCGGGACATCACCTACCTTATGGACAGATGCCCGATGATCGTCGATTGCGAGACGCCATTGCAGCGGGTCGCCAGCGCGGCCATGAACCGGGAAAATGAAAAAATCTATGACGATATAATCGTTACAAAATGCGGAGAGGTCATTGGGACGGTTTCCGTGCAAAAGATGCTGCTCACTATGGCCAAAGCCCAGGTGGAGATGGCCAAGGAAATGGCCACGCAGGCGGACAAGGCCAATTCCGCAAAGAGTGAATTCCTGGCCAACATGAGTCATGAAATCCGCACTCCGCTCAATGGGGTTATCGGATTCACCGAGATGCTTCAGGACACCGGGCTCAACGATAACCAGCGAGATATGGTTTCCACCATCAAGCAGTGCGGAGACGCGCTGCTGTCCCTGATCAACGAGATCCTGGATTCGTCGAAAATCGAAGCGGGGGAATTGAAGTTTGAATGCATCGAATTTGACCCCGAACTGATCGCTTACGATGTTTGCGAACTGATCGCCCCCCGCATCGAGGGAAAGCCCGTGGAAATCATGTGCCACGTGGACAAGGAGGTTCCTTCGTTAGTCCTTGGAGATCCCACGCGGTTCCGTCAGGTTCTGACGAATCTCATGGGCAACGCCCCCAAGTTTACGGAACGGGGAGAAATCGAATTGTCTCTCGAAGTCGACGAGGAAATCGACGCGCGAGTGAAACTGCACGCCAAGATAAGGGATACGGGAATAGGTATTCCGGAGGACAAACTGGCGCTCATATTTGCTCCGTTCCAACAAGCCGACGGCTCCACAACCAGAAAGTATGGCGGCACGGGGTTGGGGTTGACCATTTCCAGGCAACTTGCGCGCATGATGAATGGCGACGTGTGGGCCGAGAGCGTCGTGAACGAAGGGAGTGTGTTTCATTTCACGGCCTGGCTGGAAAAAACCGCTCAAAAGCGCTGCTGCAGGGTCAAGCCCACATCCCTGAAGGGAAAAAAAGCGCTTATTGTGGACGACAATCAAACTAACCTGAATATACTTTCCAATCTGCTGCGTTGCGTGGGCATAACGGTGTATGAGCTTTCGGACAGTTCCAGGGTCATGTCCACGCTGACATACGCTTCGGACGCCGGCGCCCCGTTCGATATCCTCATTTGTGACATTCAAATGCCGCAGACCAGCGGATATGACGTCGCCAGGCAAATCCGGGAGAGCGACGCGCCATTTGCCACCATACCGCTCATCGCCCTTTCCTCCTTGACTGAACGCGACTCGCGCACGTGCGGAAAGGCCGGGTTCACGGGCTTTCTGAGCAAACCCATACGCCGGGACAGGCTCTTTCAGATGCTGGAACGAATCGTCAGCGAACCGGCAAACGGCGCCGCGGGAGATCAGACCCGGGAAAACGGAATCCTCACCCAATATTCCATCCGGGAAGAATTCAAACACTCCATACGCATTCTGCTGGCGGAGGACAACGCCGTTAACCAGAAACTGGCGACGATGATGCTGACGAAGGCGGGCTATCAGGTCGACACCGCGGAAACCGGCAAACAGGCCCTTTTGAAATTCACCAGCGCCCCTGACGACTATGATCTGATTCTGATGGATATACAGATGCCCGAGATGGACGGGATAGAGGCCACACAGCAAATCCGGCGGCTGGGCTTCACCTCCGCGCCTATTATAGCCATGACCGCCAACGCCATGAGCGGCGATGAAGAGAAATGCCTGAAGGCGGGCATGAACGCCTATATCACCAAGCCTTTCAAGCGGGAGCAGGTGTTCAAAATTCTTGAAACATGGGTGGCCAAACGGCAAACGGCGCTCTGACAAGTCTCAAGATTAGCCATGCCCGGACTCGCGCGTATCCCACCCCTGCCCCATTCGTCGCTTTCCTGAATTATTCTCACCAACACATCATAATTCTCTTTTTTTCTATATGGCCATTGCTCTTACTCCGAACCGGCCTTCTCCCGGAGACGCTGTCGATTTTGGATTTTGTGGGAGGGAACTTTTTGGAAAAAGTTCCCTCCCACGCCCACCCTCCAAACCTTAAGTTATTGAAAACATAACCATTTCAGACAACAGTGTTCTTATTTCGAGCGTAGCGAGAAATCTCCCGCAGGGGGCGCGGGGGAAGAAATTCCCCCGCACGATTC
>ENA-OSEO01001013-OSEO01001013.1-sediment-metagenome-genome-assembly--contig:-NODE-1013-length-59027-cov-6.507735_pt1 | contig 59027 bp, 56 predicted proteins | sample MGYA00237883_ERZ534232 | MGnify/ENA metagenome assembly ERZ534232
GAGAGGCTTTCATGGGGCGGTGTGTCCTTGCTGCCTTTCCATACACATTATCCGGCGCCCGGGGGCGGTCGCCGAACCATATAAACGCATTTTGTTGCAGCCCTTGGGCAGAGACCCCCACGGGCGCGAATAACGCTGTTCGGTTGCGGCCACAAGGCCGCCTTAGGAGGAACACGTGGGGATCAGACGGATATTCAAACTGCTTTTGTTGTTCCTTGTGCCCCTTTTTATGTCTGCCTCAGGATGCAGCAGCACAGCGTCTTTGACGCGGAAGGTGCTGCCCCAGTCCTGGGCCGACAAGATCCTCCCTGACCAGCCCAACCTCAAAAAGCGCGTCATGGTCTTTCCCCTTGTGGACCAGGCAGGTCTTGGAAGGGAGATCGCCCATCAGTACAGTCAGCACTTCTACCACCTCCTGAAAGAATGCCCCAACCTCCTGGTCAGTGAACCGCCGGACGGCATGTTTTCATCCTTGTCCATGGAATCTCCCCAGTACGGGGTGGTCACCAACTCCAGGCTTGTGGATTTCGCCCAGGGTCTAGGCATGAACAACCTCATTATCGGCGTGCTCAATCCCGTAGAGACCAGCACCCGGAAAACCGGCATCTGGCCTTTTGACGACTGGAAAAGGATCTACGTCATTTCCATGGCAATGAACGTGGTGGACACGGCCAGCAAAACGCTCCTCATGAGTCATCTGGAATCCAAAGAGATAGCAATATCCTTGGAAGAGGCTGAAGAAATGGATGAAAAGGCCTTCCTGGATGAGGCATCCGCCGAAAGCTATCCCGAAATAATAAAAAAACAGGTGGAAACCTTGGTCAGAGAGCTGCATCGCCAGCCCTGGACAGGGACAATCCTGGCGGTGGAAGATGATGCCATTATGATCAATGCAGGAAGGGAAGTGGGTTTGGAACCGGGCAAGCTGTTCGAGGTCTTCGCCCCCGGCAAATCGATCCTGTCCGGAAGCGGCAGGACCATTCACCTCTTCGGCGAAAAGATCGGCGTGATCAAGGTCAATTCGCTCATGGAGACCCACGCCCTGGCCGAACCCCTCTCAGGCGGCCCCTTTAAACCCAAGCAATTCGTCAGATTTATGCCCTGACTATTGTAAAATGGGGAGCAGGGGGATTCCAACATCCCTGAATCCCTCAATTCCTCAATCAAAGCGTATTTTACATGGACAAAATCGTGATTCAAGGGGGCAATCCCCTGAAAGGCGCGGTCGCCATCAGCGGGGCCAAGAATGCAGCCCTCCCTGCCTTGGCCGCCTGTCTCCTCACCGGAGGCTGGCATCGCCTCATGCGCATCCCCCGGCTCAGGGACATCCGAACCATCCAGCGCATCATGACAGATTTGGGCACGGATTTCAGGGAGGAGGGAGGCGCCCTGGAGGTTAATACAGATAGGCTGTCCGGGCACGAGGCCCCTTATGAGCTCGTTAAGACCATGAGGGCCTCCATCCTGCTGCTGGGCCCCCTTCTGGCCCGGTGCGGCAGGGCCAGGATCTCCCTGCCCGGGGGCTGCGCCATCGGGGCCCGACCCATCAATCTCCACCTCAAGGCCCTCGTGGCCATGGGTGCAGACATCTATCTGGATCATGGCTACATCAACGCCCGGGCAACCCGGCTCCACGGCGCGGAGGTCTTTTTCGACATCCCTACCGTCACAGGGACCGAGAATATTATGATGGCCGCTGTAACCGCCAGAGGGCGAACCATTCTCAAGAATGCGGCCAATGAGCCGGAGGTGCAGGACCTGGCCCGCATGCTCAGATCCATGGGCGCGGATATTGAAGGCGATGGGACCGACACCATCGTCATTCAAGGGACAACCCATTTGAAGGCCTGCCAGCACGAGGTCATACCCGACCGGATCGAGGCCGGCACATTTATGATCGGTGCAGCCATCAGCCGGGGAACCATTGCTGTTGACCGGTGCATCCCGGCCCATTTGACGTCGCTGATTGAAAAGCTGAAGCAGGCAGGTGCAGACATCTGCGCCGAAGACCGGCGCATCACCGTCAAGGGTCCTGACCGGATACAGAGCGTCGACATCAAGACCATGCCCTACCCCGGCTTCCCTACCGACCTCCAGGCCCAGTTCATGACCCTCATGGCCATTGCAGAGGGGTGGAGCATGATCCGTGAAACCATATTTGAGAATCGGTTCATTCACGTCAGCGAGCTCCGCCGCATGGGGGCCGACATTGAGATCAACGGGGGTCAGGCCCTTGTAAAGGGAAAAGAGCGGCTCCTGTCGGCCCCTGTCATGGCAACCGACCTCAGGGCGAGTGCCTCCCTTATCCTGGCCGGCCTGGTTGCAGAGGGGGGCCGGACCGAGGTGCACAGGATTTATCATCTGGACAGGGGATACGAGGCCATTGAAGAGAAGTTCAGAGGACTGGGGGCCGCCATATGGCGGGAAAGCGAACCGCCTCTTTAACCGCCCGCTCATACCCATAGGCGTATGCTTTGCCGTGGGCATAGTCGCAGGTCATAAAATCCCCCTGCACAGTCACCTTCTCACGGCCGGGCTCTTCTTTTCCATCGCCGGTCTGCTCATAGGGCTCCTTCTTGCTCCTCGCCTGTGCAGGGGTTGCATCCTCCTTTCGATCTTTTTTCTTGCCGGGGCCCTTTTGATCCAGGGAAATCCCTCTCCCTCCAGGCTCACCCTGTTGGCAAGCCAGGAGAAAAGCGCAGTAATCGAGGGCACGGTCCTTGATCCAATCAAGTTGATCGACAACAGGATCGCACGGTTTACCCTGTGCGCCCAAGGCCTGTGCCTGTCTAAAAAAACCATTCCCCTCGATGAAACCATTGCAGTCGCCGTTTACCGAGACGCCCCCCAACTCCGGCCGGGCGACCGGATCCGCTTCCCCGCGCGGCTGAGGCCCTTTCGCAATTTCAACAACCCGGGAAATTATGACTACAAGAAGGCCATGCACCTGAAAGGTCTGTCTTGCGCAGCCAGCGTCTCAAACGGCGCCCGGATGGAACGGCTGGGAACCGGGGGCCTCCCGTTTTTTCGCGGCCTGGTGGAAAAAGTGCAACGACCCATCAGAGACCTCTTTCACGAGCGCCTGACGCCGCAAAATGCAGCCCTTTTCCGGGCCTTGATCCTGGGAGAGCGCCAGGGGATCACGCCCGACCTGAGGGAACCCTTCAACCAGACCGGCCTGGGTCACATGCTGGCCGTCTCCGGCCTCCACATCGGTCTGGTGGCAGGCGTGGTCTTTTTCCTGTTCAAATGGGTCCTCTCTCGCTCCTACTGGATTTCCCTCCGCCTGAATGCACGAAAACTCGCGGCCTTGTTGACCTGCCTGCCTGTGGTGGGCTATGCCCTCATTGCAGGGTTCCACGTGTCCACCCAGCGGGCCATGATTATGGTCCTTGCCTTTCTGGCATCCCTCATGGCCGGACGGGAAAGGGATGTCTGGTCCACCCTCAGCCTCGCCGGCCTCATTATCCTCGCCTTTGAGCCCGGGGCCCTTTTCAGCATCTCCTTTCAACTGTCCTTTCTGGCCGTGATCGGGATCCTCTGGCTGACCCCTCCGATCATGGATCGGCTCCGTCGGCCTAAAGATCCTCTTGCCGAGGAAGAGCCCAGACGGAACAAACTGCTGGAATACGTCATAGGGCTTGCAGTGGTCAGTGCAGCCGCCGCCTTCTTCCTGCTTCCAGTCACGTGCCATTATTTTCACCGGATCCCTCTCCTCTCCATCCCTGCCAACATGACCACCGTGCCGATCCTGGGGATGTGGCTCATCCCCATGGGGCTCTTCGCTGCCGTGTTCCACCCCTTCTCCACCGCGGTGGCCGGATTTTTCCTCCATATCGGTGCATGGGGCCTCGAGCTGTGGATGGGAATTATCCGGTTCTGGGCCGACCTTCCCTGTTCGAGCATCTGGATGGTAACGCCCAATCTCTTTGAAATCATCCTCTTCTATCTTCTCATCGTCACCCTGTTCTTTTTTAAACGCTCCAAGTGGGTGAGGATGGCACTGGCCCTTGTGGTAGTTCTCATCCTCAGCGATGCGGCCTACTGGGTCTGCAAGGTCCGGTTCAACAGGCGCCTTCAGGTGACATTTCTGGATGTGGGCAAAGGCAATGCGGCCCTGGTCTCGTTTCCAGGCGGGAAAAAGATGCTCATCGACGGCGGGGGATTTGGGGCCAGCAGCTTTGATGTGGGGCGGATGGTGGTGGCCCCCTACCTCTGGCATTCCAAGATCCTGCGGGTTCATTACCTGGTTTTGAGCCACCCCCAGGCAGACCATATGAACGGACTCCGTTTTGTCGCCCGGTTCTTCCATCCCGAGGAATTCTGGCACAACGGCGACCAGGTGGAAACCAAGAGCTATCAGGAACTCATGAAGATCGTCGAGGCCCGCAAGATCCAACAGAAGCTCCCGCAAGATCTGAGGGGACAGATGGAGGTGGAGGGGGTCCGGGTCCAGGTGCTCCATCCGGATCCGGACAGCCCGGTGTCAGGCCCAACAGACCCCGGCAAACGGCTCAACAACAACTCCCTTGTCCTCCGGATCTCTTTTGGGAAAACCTCCTTTTTGTTTCCAGGAGACATCGAAAAGGCCGGGGAGGAGGCCCTTATCGCCCGCGTAGGGCAAGCCGTCCGAAGCGACATCCTCCTGGCGCCCCACCATGGGAGCAACACCTCCAGCTCCGAGGCGTTCTTGGAGATGGTGAAACCGCGGCTCTGCATCGTTTCCTCGGGTGAAAGGAGGGTCCGGTATTTTCCCCACCCCATGGTCCTCAAGAGACTCCGCAAGATCGGGTGCCGGGTCGTCCGCATCCCCTTGTCAGGGGCCGTCACCGTGACCGTGGGCCGGGACCGGATCACGGTCACGACCTTCCTGGAGGGCAGGGATCCGTCCAAAAACCCCTTTTCCGAAAGCGTCTTGGATGGTATAGTGGATCCAAGCTGAGGGGGCCTCTTGCGTAGAGTGAACGCCTTTGCTGAGCCCTCGTATACGGAGGAAATTTCCGTTTCAATCGACCATCGCCGATCAACAATCATCAATCCCGTATGGCAGAGACATCCCGTTCCCTCAACGACTGGTTCAAAACGCGTCGCTTCCTGTTCACGCTCGTGGCGTTCATGTTCCTCTTTATCCTCTTTCCGTTAACAGAGGAGTTCGTCCGGATCAGCTTTGTCCTCGACATCTTCCTCTCCGTGGTTCTGTTGTCCGCGATTTATGCCGTAGGGGAGCGAAAAGGGGCCCTCATCTTCGGCATCTTGACGGCCGTGCCCGCATTTTTGGCGCACTGGGTACACCTTTTCCTGGAATTGAAGGTCCTTCATCTGATCGATGTGGTCTTTGGGGCCATCTTCTTCGCCTTCGCCACCGTCACTATCGTGACCCACCTGTTCAAAGAGAAGCGGGTCACCGCGGATCTCATCCGAGGGGCCATTTGCGGCTATCTCCTCATCGGGCTCATGTGGGCCTTTGTTTTCTCCCTCGTGGAAACGCTCCAGCCCGGCTCCTTCATATCAGAGGCAGCCGACGCCCTGAATCTGGAAAACCTCATCTACTTCAGCTTTGTCACCTTATCCACCACCGGATATGGCGACATTGTCCCCGTGACCAACCAGGCCAGATCCCTATCCATCCTGGAGGCAGTCATGGGCCAGATGTATCTGGCCGTCAACATCGCCACCCTCGTGGCCATCCGCATCTCCCAGTCGCCTGACAAGGAGACGGGGTGATGCGACCTTTGGTCCCCGAGCCGAGGGTCCATGGCATCACCCCGACTCCGATCAAGACATCCCCTCGACCGGGTCAGGATCTCTATATCTATCTCATTAAAGGTGTGGTCAAACCAGACGATGAGACCTGCCTTGGCGAGCATTTCCTCGGGAACTGGGTGGAAGACAAAACCTCCTTCCTCTTTTTCTCCATGCCTGCCGCCGGCCCCCTCGCCCGACTCCTGGCCGCCCGGCCCGACGTTGAGGTCGAAGACGAATTCCGGTTTTCCTATGAAGACTGGCAGGGGGGCGAGATCGGTCCTGTGATAATAGATCCGTTTCTGATTGTCCCCCCATGGGTGAAAACGGCCCCTCGGTCCGACCTCATCACCATCCTCTTGGACCCGGGCCTGGTCTTCGGCAACTGCCATCACCCCACCACCCAGGCCTGTCTCAAGGCCCTGGCCCTCATTGCCAAAAGGAGCGGCTTCCAACGGGTCCTCGACCTGGGCACCGGGACGGGGATCCTGGCCCTGGCCGCGGCCCGCCTAGGGGCGCAGGAGGTCCTGGCCGTTGACCTGAATCCCTTGTGCGTCAGGACCGCGGCCCGTAATGTGGAATTAAACGGCGTTGCCGGGATGATCCGTGTGATGGAGGGAAGGGCCGAGGACGTGGCGGACCATCCCGCGGACCTGATGGTGGCCAATATCCACTATGAGGTCATATTGGCGCTTTTGGAGCGGCGTGCCTTCAGCATGGCCCAGAAGGTGATCGTATCAGGCCTCTTGCGCAGCCAGTACCGGGACATCGTCTGCCGGTTGGACCGGATCGGATTTGATCCGATTCGTGAGTGGGACCACGATATGACCTGGTATACGGTCCTCGCGGGTCGTTCTCAGTAGGGTAAGCCGTTCTCGGTGTCGGGAGACCCCTCAGGGCCTCCCGTGAACCACCTGTAAACCATAGAAGAGTCGATACGGGCCGGCATGACGGCGACCCGTATCGCGATCCATGGGCCTAACGTTTACCTTCAGATTACCTCAGCCCGTCTTCCTTTTTGGCCTCTTCGATCTTTAACCCCCCGATCCTGGGATGCGGTCTGCCGCAGGTGGTCACCACCAGGGCCACCACGATCTCGTCGGCCCGGGGCGCGTCACCGATACGGATTGCCATGGCGTCAAAATGGCTCCGCACAAAGGCCGCATCCTTGTAATGGGTGGGGACATCGATCTCCGTGCCCATGCCCCCCACCTTTTTGGCCGACGGGATGAGGGCCTTGCCCCCGCCCACGGCGTCCCGGAACGGTTTGCCCAGTTTGGGGTGGAGGATGGCGCCGGCGTGCTCCCGCTCGCCGTTCTCACCCACAATGGCGCCCTTTCCATACCCTTCAGCCGCTTCCGGCCGGATCCCTAAGGCGTCCACGGCCATCTTGCCCAGGATCCCCCCCAGTTCCTCGCCGATATCCATCAGAGGGGTCAGGTCCTCTTGGTATCTGCCGGCAAAGGGGTTCTTGATCACCGCAACCGCGGCCGCCCGTTTGCCCGGAGGGGTCATGGGCCGTCCCCCTTCGGACAGGATCTCCTCAACGATGGTCACATACTTTCTTACTTCCATTGCAATTCCCTCCTGTGATGTAGGATCTTGGTATAGACGATCGGTGGTTGTCCGATTGCTATTTTTGTAACCGTTCATGGGGTTCAAAGGTTCAGGGTTGCCTTTTCGCAACGGCTTGATAGTTTTCAGATGCACCCTCCCTCAACCCCGCGGTGCCAGCCATTTTAACCCCAAAGGCCGCGGACCATTGGAGGCATTTGTCGAAGCCAGCATACGTTGCCAACTCCCGGGTCATCAATTCTGTTTTTCCTCCCAGCCTTGAACGGTGAACCGGGAGCCTGTGAATGCTTACCTATTTTTTATCAGCCGTTCCCGAAAAGATGCAGTCATCCCATGCATTCCGGCCACGGAGACAAAGGCCCCGATGATGGTTCCCTGTTGCATCATGGCCTGAGCCCTTAGAAGGGCCTGCGCCACGGCCAGGGATCGGGTCGCTTCACATAGAGGCCCCACCTGACACGTGACCGGGATCCCGGGGATATCTGTGTCCGGGGCCAGCCTTTCCGCATCCACCTGGACCACCCCCGCATCCCTTACAAACGTGGCATTGGCCACGGCCGTGGCCGCTGCATCCGCCAGGGAGGCGGTTGGGGCGATCACGCTGACGGCGGAGGCGATCCCCCGCGTCTGGCTCCGTCCGCCCAGGCCGCTGGTGGCCACCCCCCAGGAGGCACGCTCGGGGCCCAGGCGGATCACATGAGAAAAATCATGTCCATTGACATCCTCGCGGATCCCCACGGTTACCCCGTTATCCCCCGTAAGCCGGATGGCGATATCGCCTCCATTGTTGACAATAGTCTTGGTCATCCCCCGCTCCGCCAGGAAATCCGCCACTTGATCGGCAATCGCCCCGGCCACAGCGGCCATGGGGGTCAAATCCGGATCCCCTACTGCCACCACGCTCCGGAGCATCTCGAGGGCCACAGAATCCATAGGCATTCCCTGAATCCGTGTGCAGGGGCCACTCAGTTCCCTTTTCAAACGGCTGACCTTCTCCAGGACAGTGAAGGCGTAGCGACCTCCCCTTTCACCCATCCGGGGCTGGGGGACCTTCCCCACAAAGGCCGATATGACCAGCCTCATGGGACCCCATTCGGCCAGGACATCACCTCCCTGGAGCACGCGAATGGTCCCCTGCTCTATCCCTAATCCCGTCAATCCACAACCATCTCCACACCCTTCACGGGAAAAGGCTGCATGGCCGCCACATGGCCGCCCATCTCCTCGTAGTCCCTAAGTTCCATGGTGTATTCCACAGGGCAGATGGTCGCAGGCGTTGGGGTCCAGTAAAAGGCCCCCCCTTTGACCCGCTCCACATCCACCATAAAGTTGATACCGCCCCCGGGGAGGACGTAGGCCGGGGCCCCGCCCACCGTGAGAGAGGCCTTGGCCGCATGAACGGCCCGGGTCAGTCGGATGGGATACAGGGCGACCCCGGCCCGGGCGCTCCCGCCCGTGCCGCCTGTGTATACGGCCGAGACCCGAGAGGGCTCGCAGGTGGCGGAGACGGCATCCAGGGCCTCCCGGCAGGCCTCGGTCAAGGGCGCCTTCCGGAACCTGCCGTCCTCCCCCCATTCAAAGAGCCGTGCCTGGCGGCCCGTGGTCTCGGTGATCAACAGGCGCATGCCGGGCCGGGCCGTGTGCTCGTCCAGTCCGTCGATCACATCCAGGGGATCGGAGATGGAGGTGCCGCCCCACCCGTTCCCGTGGTCTCCGAAATACCTCCCCGGCGTACTCATCCGAAAGCGGAGTCTGACCCCGGAAGGTTTCGCCCCCACGAACCGGCCCGCCGCGTGTTCGCTCATGAGGCTGGTGATATGGGAGTCGAGGATCACCACCTCATCCGCGGCCTTCACCAGGAGGGGGGCAAAGAGGCCCAGGGTGGCGCTCCCGCATCCCACCCGCATGTTCTCCGGCCGGACGCCGTTGATAAGAGGGGCCTCGCCCACCGCAAGCTCCAGTTTGGCCCCGCCCCTGACCGTCAGCCTGACCGGTTTCCTGTTGGCCATATCCGTGATGGTCCTGGCCACCACCAGGCCGTCGTTTCCGGTGAGGAGGTTGACCCCGCCGATGGAGAGCATCTTGGAGCCGTACTGCTCGGTGGTCACCATCCCCACCTTTCTCTTCCCCACCAGGATGTCGGCCCCTTCTTCGCCCACCGGGATATCGGTGTCCACCTTGACCAGGATACCACTGTAGCTGAGGGGAGCCTCGGTCACCACGGTCACCACATCCACGCCTTCTTGTTTACCCCTCACGATGTAGGGTGCGGGTTTGCAGTCCGGATAGGTGGTGCCGGCCCCGATGGCCGTGATCAGCGGCCGCCTGATGGTCTCCGCGGGATCAGGCCCCACCCCATCGGCCACATCGCTCCAGACATGGAGGGGCGTGACGCGGACCAGTTTTCCTTTCACGTTCTTGTACCGGTGGCACGCACCCACCGTCCCCGGCCGGATCTGACAGTTGATGGGACAGGCGTCACACACCACCGCTGCCTCGGGGATCGCGGCCTCCCTCGAGATGGCCCCCTGCTCGCACACCTTGAGGCAGGCCCCGCACTGGGTGCAGGTCTCGTCCATGACCGCCTTTTTGCGAACCAGGCGAACCGCGCCCACAGGACAGTCCCGCACGCAATACCCGCACCCGATGCACTTTTCCGGATCGACTATCATTGGTGATTCCTCTGGTTACTCGTTACTGGTTCCTCATCGGAGCAAAGCGGAGATTCCACAGGAAGCGGGACTGCCCGTTGGTCGTTGGCCGCACAAGACCCATACCTGCTTGCCTGTCCATGGATCCCACCCCAGGCTATTCTTCAACCGCGGCCCCCCCTAAATTTTTGGCCACCGTGGGCTTCCGCTTCGGCGGCGGCGTGTTCCTGCTGGTGGAAACCACGATCTCTCCGTCAACCAGGATCATGGCCACGCCCGGCACATCGCCCGCCTCAATGGCGGTCAGGGCATCTTCTCCCACGGACCCCATGGGGGCATCCATAATGACCAGATCCGCCTCCTTCCCCTCGGCGATGACACCCCGGTTCAGCTGATAGAGGCGCGCCGTATTGCCGGTGGCCATGCAAATAGCCTCCTCCGCCTTGATCGGTGTCAGGCTCGCCAGGTGGTTGATGACACGGAGGACCCCCAGGGGGATCACCCCCGTCCCTGAAGGGGCGTCATTTCCGATGATCATACGATCCAAAGCCTTGGCCTTGACACAGAGATTGGCGGCCTCTACGGCCACCTTAGGATTCCCGCAGTGAACGATCTCAATGGCCAGCGCCGTCTCATTCACCAGCCGTTCCACCTCTGCCAGGGCAACGGCCGTGGGGCCGCCATTCACATGGGAGGCGATATGGGGATTGGTCCTAATCACCTGGTCCGCGGTGACCGTGCTGCTCCCCGGAATGGACGTGCCGCCCGTATGCATCATCACCGTCATTCCCATCTCCCTGGCCCATGCCACCATGGGCGCGGCATCCTCGGGCTGTTTCACGCTGCCGAGTCCGATCTCGCCCACCACGCGCACGCCCTCCCGGGCCATTTCCTCGAAATCCTGTTTAGAGAGCCCCTTTTCAAGGATCAGGGCGCCTCCCAGGACCTTGGCCCCGCCCGGTCTGAAATTGGCCCAGGCCTTGGCCGCCAGGATGGCCAAGGCCTTGGTCCCTGCCGGGTCCTTGGGCCTTCCCTTCAGATGGACCTCGCCGGCCGAAATCACCGTGGTAACCCCGCCGTGCAGTTCGCTCTCGATGAAGCCCATCTGATTCTGACGGGAGGTAAAGTCCCCCACGATCACATGACAGTGAGAATCGATGAGTCCCGGGGTGACGGTTGTTCCGGCGCAGTCAATCACGCTGTCGCCCCTTTTCGGGGCCAGGTCTTCGGAACGGCCGATTCGCTTTATCTTACCATCCTCCACGGCGATGGCATCGCCTTCAAGAAGGGGTCTCGATATATCGCCGCTCACAATGGTTCCGATGTTTTTCAAAATGACACTTGACATCATTCAACCTCCTTTGGTCTGAAATGTCCTGCCTTAATGCTTGCCTCAAGCACCCGTTCCAGGCTCCCCGGCAAAACGTAGATCCTTTCTCCCAGGGCATCGGCAATCGCATTCAGGATGGCCGGAGCCGTGGGGATCAAAGCCGGTTCCCCCACTCCCTTTGCGCCATAAGGTCCTGTGGGTTCCGAAGATTCTATGATGATAGGGACGATCTCCGGCATATCACTGGACGTGGGGATGGTGTAGTCCTTCAGGGATTCCGTTTCACCGGGGATATATTCCTCCATGACCGCGAAGCCGACCCCCATGGCCACTCCCCCGCAGATCTGACCGATGACGCCATCGGGATAGATGGCCTTGCCTACATCATGGGCCGCCACGATCCGGTTGACCGCCACCTGGCCCGTCAGGAGATCCACGGTCACCTCGGCCAGGTGGCATGCAAAGGCATAGGTGGCATAGGGGACGCCCTGGCCGGTCTCAGGGTCGAGGGGTTCGGTGACCGGATCGAAATATCCCTGCCACTTCAGAGGAAGCCCCTTTTTGTGGGCCCGCCCGATGGCCTTCACCATGGGGACGCTCTTTTCGGGGTCACCCGCGTCCCGGATCAGACCCCCATCCAGTACCAGCTCATCCTTGGGCAGTTTCAAAAGATCGGACCCTTCGGTCAACAGGAGGTCCGCCAGTTGGTCTGCGGCTTCCTTGACCGCATTCCCGGAGATGTAGGTCTGTCTGCTTGCGGAGGTTGCCCCCGCATTGGTCGTAACTCTCGTATCCCCCACAACCACCCGGATCCGGTCAGGGGAGAGGCCCAAGGCCTCCCCGGCGATCTGAGAAAGGACCGTAGTGGATCCCTGGCCGATATCCGCACACCCCGTGTAGAGGGTGATGCTTCCTTCCAGATCCACTTCGATTTGAGCGGTTGAGGGATTCTGGACCCCGGTGTTGCCGATACCGTACCACATGGCGCCGAGGCCGATCCCCCTCTTTTCGAACCGGTTGGTGGGGGCTGTCTGCCGTTCCTTCAGGGCGCTCAAATAGTAGGGTCTTATGGCCTCCAGGCATGCTCCGATTCCCACGCTCGCATGCAATACCTGTCCCGTGCCGGTCGTGGATCCCTCCTTTAGGGCGTTGAGCCTTCGCATTTCCCCGGGGTCTATGCCCAACTCCCCTGCGACAAGGTCCATCTGCGACTCTGTGGCGAATGCCATCTGCGGGGCGCCAAATCCCCGCATGGCCCCGGCGAACGGCTTGTTGGTGTAGATGCACAGAGCTTCGACATCAACATTGGGGATCTCGTAGGGACCTGTGGCATGGACCGCAGCCCTTGAGGCCACCGCGATCCCGTAGGAGCCGTAAGCGCCGGTATCGCAGAGAATCCGTGTCTGCATGGCCAGGAGCCGGCCTTCCTTGTCCGCCCCGGTCTTCATGCGGATGATGAGGGGATGTCTCTTGGCTGTAGCCAAAAATGACTCTTCCCGGGTGTAGACATAGCGCACAGGCCGTTTCAGATGATAGAGGGCCAGGCCGATAAAGCCCTGCACGTTGAGGTCCAGCTTGGAGCCGAATCCTCCACCCGTAGCAGCCTGAATGATCCGGACCTTTTCCTGTTCGACTCCCAGCAGGGACACCACTTCACTATGATCGTAATGGGGATTCTGGGTCGAGGCAAAAATCGTCAGGGTCCCGTCATGGTCCACATAGCCGGCACCTGCATCCGGCTCCAGATAGGCGTGTTCCAGAGAAGAAGTCCTATAGACGCGTTCCACCACGGCCTCACACCGGCCAAAGGCAGCGTCCACATCTCCCCGTTTGATCTTCCTCGTAAAGAGAAGGTTCCCGTTTTCATGGATCTTCGGGGCGCCTTCCTTTATGGCCGCTTCCGGGTCTTGAACAACCGGAAGGTCCTCATAGGTCACGGCGATGGTGCGAAGAGCGCTTTCAGCCGCCTCCTCGCTTTCGGCCGCCACCAGGGCAATGGCGTCCCCCACATGGCGAACCTTCTCCGGAACCAGCAGGGGATGGTCCTTATTGATGATCCCGGTCAGGTTTTTTCCTGGGATGTCCGATGCCGTAAAAATCCTCACCACACCCTTCAGTCCGGCGGCCTTTTGCACATCAATGTCGCCGATTCGCGCATGGGCCCGGGCACTTCGAAGGACCTTCAGAATAAGGGGATTCTCAAGCTCCAGGTCCCCACAAAAGACGGGCCTCCCCTTCAACCGATCGGCAGCACCGTGGTGGGGGATATTCCTTCCAACAACTCTAAGGCCATTTTTCATTTCTTTTGCACCATGGGATAAAGCAGTTTGATGAACAGACCCTGGACAGCCTTTTCCTTATATACGGTCGAGGGCCTCCGGCCGGATATCTCGATCATCTTTTGGGCCATCAGGTACCCGCCCTCTGCAAGGATATCCGCGTCCGGTCGTTTTCCATAAAGGTATGCCTCCACGCCTGTCATGCGTATCGGCGTGGGGGTGCTTGATCCAAGGGCGATGCGGATGAAGTCGATTCTCCCTTCCCTGTCCATTCCGGCCAGGACAGCCATGTTCATTCGGGCTATGGCCAAGGCCCTCCGCCTCGCGATCTTGGAAAAATCACTGAATCGGCCTTCTGCCGGCTTCAATATGAAACGGGTGATTACCTCTTCCGGGCGCACGCTGCTCCTATAGGGCCTTGACGCCATCTCTTCGACGGGGACCCGCCGTTCTCCGTTGGCGTCACGAAGCACGGCAACGGCTTCATGGACAATCATGGGGGGGAGCGTGTCCGCCGAGGGAGAGGCATTTCCCACGTTCCCTCCAATGGTTGCCACGTTTCTGATCTGTGCGCTGGCGAAGGCCAGCGAGGCCTTCCTGAGACAATCGGCATATCTTGCCAGGACCTCAGAGTCACGGATCTCAGACAGGGTGACTCCAGCGCCCACGGAGATCCCCTCCTCCGTCAGTTCGATCCCCTTCAGCTCCCTGAGACGGGAAATATCCATCACATACCGACTGCGCAGCTTCCCGGCCCTCAAATCAATGAGAAGATCGGTTCCTCCAGCCAAACACTTGGTCTGGGGTCCGTATTCCCATAAGAAAGAAACGGCTTCTTCAAGGGTCTCCGGCCTCACATATTCCACATCCCTTATCATTCCGCCTCCTCCTTGCCAATCCCCTCCGCCGCCTTTTCAATCGCATCCACGATCTGCTGATATCCGGTGCAACGGCACAGGTTGCCCGAGACCGCGTCTGCAATCTCCCGGCGGTCCGGGTGTGGATTCCTTTTGAGCAGGGCATAACTGCTCATCAGGAAACCGGGGGTGCAGAAACCGCACTGAACCGCATGATGCTCTACAAAGGACTGTTGAAGGAGATCGAGATCGCCATTTTCCTCCAACCCTTCGACGGTAAAGACGTCCCGCCCATGGAGCTGGGCGGCCAACATGAGGCATGCATTTACGCTTCTGCCATCCACCACGATGGTACAGGCACCGCATTCCCCAATGCCGCAGCCTTCCTTCGTGCCTTTAAGCATGAGACGGTCCCGAATAACCCTCAAGGCCGTTTCGCCCGCCTCAACCTTCAGGGATACCTTTTTCTTGTTCAGTATGAATTCGATTGGTATCTTTTTGTATGTCTTCATGGGCATCAGATTCCTTGTTGAGATGACGTGACGACAACCACCGAGCCTGATTACCGGGCCACGACCTTCTTTATGTCCGCAGAGTTCACGATCTGAATCCCTTTGGCCTTCATCTCCTCCAGGGCCTTCTGGGTGGTGTCGGGGGCCACGCCGCGACAGAGATCTTCCACAACGATCACCTGGTAACCCGCGTCCGCGGCGTCCATGGCCGTGGCCTTGACGCAATAGTCGGTGGCGAGTCCGTAGACGACCACCTCCTTCACCATATTGCGCTTAAGAACCTTGTCCATCTCGGTTCGGGCGCCCCCATCGTCCTTGAAGCCCGAATAGCTGTCGTATCGGGAATCCTGTCCCTTCTTGACCACGGCCAAAAAGAGGTTGTTGTCCACCAGGACCCGGGCGTTTTCCGTGCCCTGGATACAGTGGGGCGGCCACAGCACCTGGGTTCGGCCGTCGATCTGGATGACCTCGAAGGCCTTTTTACCTTCATGATTGGTAAAAAACGAGACATGATCCGCGGGGTGCCAATCCTGGGTCCCGAAGATCACGAACCCTTCCCGGTCAAGGGTCTTGGTCGTCTCTTCCACCTTTTTGACATAGGCCTCATCGGCCCCGCCGACCGCCAGGGACCCGTCTTTCCAGGTGGTGAAATCCCCCTGCACATCCACGACGATGACGCCGATATTCCCCTCGGAACCGCACTCGGCGCACGGTATGGTAAACGGGACCGATACCAGGGTGCCCCCCAAAAGGACCACTGCAACGATGAAAAGAACTCTCAGCATGACCTGCCCTCCTTTCCTGCGTTAAGGGTTTTATTTGACCTGCTTCGTAAAGCCAAGCCACCGGGTCCGTCAGGAAGACGATGCCCGCGACGAGGCCCCCAGGGCCTTTCCCAAATATCCAATCAGGTAGGGTCCTACCAGGATGAAGAAATTGATCAGCAGGAGCACCAGGCTGATCGGTCTCGTAAAAAAGGTCGTCCAATCACCGCCGGACACGATCAGGGAACGGCGGAAATTGTCTTCCAGTATGGGTCCCAGGACAAATCCCAGGATGATCGGGGCCGGTAGAATGCCGATCTTCTGCAGCAGATAGCCCAGCAGTCCGCAGGCCAGCAGGACCCACACGTCGAACAGGGTGTTCCGAATGGCATAGGCCCCCACGATGCAGAAGATCATGATTCCCGGGAGCAGAAAATGCCGGGGCACCCGAATGAGGTGGGCGAAGGCCCGTGCCCCGAGCAGCCCCACCGCGGCGAAGACGATCACCGACAGCACGTTCCCCAGGTAAATGGTGGAAACCAGGTCCGGCCGGGTGGCGAAGAGCATGGGGCCCGGCGCCAGTCCGTTGATCATCAATGCCCCGATGAGGATGGCGGTCTGGGGATCCCCGGGGATGCCCAACGACAGCATGGGCACAAAGGCGCCCCCCACCGCGGCGTTGTTGGCGGCCTCGGCCGCGACCACGCCCTCCCCGATCCCCGTACCGTACTCCCGGGACCGTTTTGAAAAGCGCTTCTGAATCCCGTAGGCGGCCATGGAGGCGATGGCCCCGCCCGCGGCCGGGACGGCCCCCACAAAGGTGCCGATGAGGGACGATACCGCCATAATGGGCGACATGCGGACCAGTTTTGACATCTTGGGCAGGACGTTTCGGACCTTGGCCACGGCGATCCGGATCTCCTTCTCCTGCTCCAACTTGGTGAGGACCTCGGTGACGCCGAAAAACCCCACCATCACGGGAATCATCTCCAGACCGGCCTGAAGGTCCTTGGACCCGAACACAAACCGGGGATAGGCGGTGATCACGTCCTGACCCACGGCCGCCAGAAGGAGACCGATGATCCCGCCGATAAGGCCCTTGACCGTGGAGCCGAAGGAGATGTAACTGACGATACTGATGCCCAGCAGGGCCACGCCGGTATATTCCTGGGCCCCGAATTTCAGGGCCACGCCCGCAAGCACCGGGGCCGCAAACATGAGGACCAGGACCCCGAAAAGGCCCCCCAAGGCCGAGGAGATGGTTGAATACCCGATGGCGCGGCCGGCCTCCCCCTTCTGGGCCATGGCATACCCGTCGAAACCCGTGGCAATGGCCGACGGGGTCCCGGGGATGTTGACCAGGATGGAGGACAGGGATCCCGCATAACAGGCCCCCACGAAGATCCCCACCAGGAACAACATCCCGTTGATATCGCTCATGGCAAAGGTCATGGGGAGAAAGATCGCCATCCCCATGGTGGCCGTGAGTCCGGGAATGGCCCCAAAGACGATCCCCAACAGACAACCCATCACCACGAGGAACAGGGTGTGGACATTCAAAAACGCGGGAAGCCCTGCGATGACAAGATCGAACATGCCCATACGATAGATCCCGTTTATCCGAATAGACGCCCTTCCGGCAGCTGGATTCCCACAAAGATCTCAAAGACGAGATAGATCAGGAAGACCATTCCCAGGCTGTAACCGAATCCCTCCAGGAGGTATCGCACCCTCCACGATCTTCGGATCAGGCAGACGCTCAGAAATGTGAGGAGAAATCCACCCACGAAAAAGCCGGTGAATTTCATGAGCCCGATGAAAACGACGCAGAGGATGGTGAGACAGATGACGGGTCTGTAACTGACCTGTTCTTTGGCCGGGCCATCCGCATCGCCCTTCGGGTCTTTCCGTGAACCGAGGCCCTGCACGAGGGTCAGGCCTCCCAGAAAAAACAACACACCGGCCAGCAGTTGCGGATAGAAGGCGGGTCCCTGGCCGAACCCCTGTCCCTGGACCGCGGGGTACCTCAGGGTGTCGGCAAGTATAAGGCCTCCGCATGTGAGGCAGAAAAGGAATGTGGCCCATGCATCGCGTGCGGCTGGAGCCATCTCTCGTTTTCCTTTATGGTGGATCGGCCTCCTGGCAGGCCAAGAGACCGATCCAACAGGGTTTCAATTTTGTCTCAGGCCAAGGGATTCCACCATCTGTTTCACCTTTGCGTCGGACTCGGTCCTCAGCGCGGCGATCCCGGCCGTGTCGAGATAGGTCACGTCCAGGCCGGAATCCTTGATCTTCTTCTGGGTTCCCGGGTCGGCAAAGGCCTTCCGGATGGCGTTATCCAGGATCTTCACAATCGGTTCCGGCGTCTTTTCGGGGACCACGATGGACTCCCAGAAGGGCATGGTGATATCCACCCCCCCTTCCTTCATGGTGGGGATCTCCGGATAGTGCGGGTGCCGCTCCTCCGCGGCGATGGCGATGGGTCGGATCTTGCCGGCCGAAATCATGGCCTTGGCAGGTCCGATGGCCACGAACATGGAATCCACATGGCCGCCGGCCAGGGCCGCCAGGGAGGGTCCCCAGCCCTTGAAGGGGACCTGCGTAAACTCCACGCCCGCCACCTTGGCGAAATCCGATGAATAGAGGTGGTCGATCACCCCTGCACCGGCGTTTCCGTTCTTGATCTTGCCGGGATTCGCCTTGGCAAAGGCAACGAATTCCTCAAGGGTCTTCCACGGCCTGTCCGCATGGACCAAAAGGACCAGGGACGGGTTGATGACCCCGGATACGGCCTTGTATTCGCTCATCATCACCGGCGCCACGGACGTGTACTGGGCAATCACCGCACTGATCCCCAAGAACCCCATGGTATAGCCGTCCGGCTTGGCGTCCACAAGGGCCTTTGCCCCCACAATGGAGCCGGCGCCGGGCATATTCTTGACCACCACCGGCCTTCCGAGTTCCTTTTCCATCTGCGCGGCCAGGATCCGGCAGGTCATATCCCCCGATCCCCCGGGCGACCAGGGGACAATCAGGGTCAGTGACTTGTCAGGAAACTCGGCATAGGCCGGGGTTCCGGATACGACAACCGCCATGGTGAGCACAAAGAGCGCCGTCAATAAACCGGCAACATATCGTCTGCACATAAACATCCCTCCTTATGAATTATGAACAAGGCCTTGAGTCTGTGAAAGCGGGCCTATGCTATGCCGGGTCCGCCATCATACCCAGCGGGAGACCACGGTCTTCTCGTCCATGAACATCCGCATGGAGGCCATGCGGGACTTGGCGCTCCCCACAAACGATTCCCGCCGGGATCCCAGCGGGAAGAAGGCGTAGGGCTGGGCCACCCCCAGGTTGACGGCCACATTCCCCACATTGGCCTCCCGGATGACCTTCCGCGCGTTCTTCATGCTGCTGGTCATGATGGCGGCCGAATGCCCCAGATTGGTCTTGGTGTTGATCCACTCGATGGCCTCATCCAGGCTGTCCCCCCGGATCAGGGAGGCCACGGCCCCGAAGGCCTCATCCTTGGCCATGGGCATGTCCACGTTGACATCCTCCAGGATGGTGGGGGCCATGAAGTAGCCGTTGGGATACCCCTCTGCCTTGACCTCCCTCCCGTCAAAGGCGATCTTGGCGCCGTCCTTGAGGGAATGGTGGATCCAGTCGAGGATCTTCTCCTTGCCCCCTTGGGTGGTATAGGGGCCCAGGTTCACGCCTTCGTCCAGCCCGTACCCGAGCTTCATGGCCTTTGCGGCCGCGATGAATTTCTCTCTCACCTCGTCGTAGATATCGCCGATGACCACCACATTGTCCACACCGAGGCACCGCTGTCCGGTCATCCCGAAACAGGCACGGACCAGCCACCGGATCGACTCGTCGATGTCCGCATCGGGCATGATGATGACCATATTCTTCCCGTTCCCGTTGATGGAAGAGGTCTTCAAGAGCCTGCCGCAGGTCTGGAACAGTTCATGGCCTGCCCGGTTGGATCCGATGAAGCCGACCCCCCTGATCTCCGGCTGCTCCAGGATCAGCTGGTTGATCTCCCGCCCGCCATGAACCAGATTGATGACCCCCGGCGGGAACCCGGCCTCCTGGGCCACCCGGGTGATGGTCTCCGCGGCCACAGGGTCCTGCCGGCTCGGACTCACCACCACGGTACATCCCGCGGCCATGGCATAGGGTACGAATGACGACCACGCATGCATGGGGATGTTTCCCGGGGTGATGATCAAAAATGCCCCAAGGGGCTCCCAGACCAGGTACTGGTCGATCCCGTTGGCCAGCTGGTCGATATGTTCGTTCCGCTTGGGCAGGCCGTAGAGGGCCGAGCATGCGGATTCGATGTTTTCAATCACGCGGCTCACCGACCCCCTGGCCTCGCCGATGGTCCTCCCATGATCCTGGGTCAGGATCCGGCACATGTCCTCGTAATTTTCCTCGAATTTCGCGTGCATCCCGAACAGGAGGCGGCCCCTGTCCCTTAAGGGGACGTGCTTCCATGTCTGAAAGGCATTGTGGGCGGCCTTGACCGCGGCCAAGGCCTCGTCCCGGGTGGCCGTGGGGAATTCGGCGATCACTTCCCCTGTGGCGGGGTTGGTGGTCTCATGGATGTGGGTCGATTGGGAATCAACCCACTCTCCGTTGATGAGGAATTTCAATTTCCCATAGTGTTTTTTCACTTCCGGCAATAATCCCATTCAATAAACCTCCTCTGTGCGTTGCGTCATTTGGCCTGCCATGGCCCTATGGCATCATCTCAATAGATCGGGAGGCAACGGGGGAGTTAATCCTGTCAAGATCTTGGTCATAAAAGGCTGACGCCTTAACTCCGAATAAGGAACTCCCTGTCCTGTCGCCTGGATACAGAGATGATGCACCCATTGTTAAATTGGCCTTTCAAGCGATCCTCTACACTACCGCGTCATCATGCCCGGCAACAAAAGGGCAACCTTGGGAAATACGGTGATCAGTATGACCAATGCGATAATGGCCAGCAGAAAAGGGGTCACCCCCCTGAAGATAGTCTCCACCGGGGTATCCTTTGCCACCCCGGCGACCGTAAAGATGTTGAGCCCCATGGGCGGTGTGATCAGACCCGCCTCCATCATGAGCACAGCGATCACGCCGAACCAGATCGGGTCGAACCCCAGGGCGAGAATCACCGGATAAATCACAGGCATGGTCAGCACCATCATGGAGATAGCGTCCAGAAAACACCCCAGGAAAAGATAGATGGTAATCATGATGGCGTGGATCACATAGGGCGAGACCTGGAGGGCCGCAACCCACTCGGCCACCCGCATGGGGATGGTGGAAAGGGCGAGAAAATAGCTGAACATATTGGCGCCGGCCACCAGGATAAGGACCATCACCGAGATGCGGACCGCCTCCTGAAGCGCCTCCATAAGATTCTGCCGATTCACTTTCCGCTTGATGAGCGCGATCAGGAAAAGGATGGTGGCGCCGATGGCGCCGGCCTCGGTGGGCGTAAAAAAGCCGCCGTAGATGCCGCCCATTACCAGGAGGAAGACGACCAGGGGTTCCCATACCCCCAACAGGGCCGCGAATTTCTCACCCCAAGGCACCGGTTCCGGGCTCGCCGGGGCCAGCCGGGGGTTCATCTTTACCAGGGCAATGATGATAAAAATGTAGGCCGCGGCCAACAATATCCCTGGAAAAATCCCGGCGATCAAAAGCTTGCCGATGGATTGCTCGGTCAACATGCCGTACACAATGAAACCGATGCTGGGCGGGATCAAAAACCCCAGGGTCCCGCCCGCGGCAATGCTCCCGGTGGCGAGTCTGGGGTGGTAATTGTAGCGTTTCATCTCCGGGAGCGCCACGGTCCCCATGGTGGCAGCGGTCGCTACCGACGAGCCCGACACCGCGGCAAACCCGGCGCACGCCCCGATGGTGGCGATGCCCAACCCCCCGGGAAGTCTCCGGAGCCATTTATCGAACGCGCTGTAGAGTTCCCCGGTCATCCCTGAACTGCCGGCAAACCCCCCCATGACAATGAACAACGGGATCACGGTATAGGGATAGTAGGAAGAGACCTCATAGACGGTCCTGGCGACCATGGGAAGGGCCGCACCCATGCCGGAGAGATACGTCACCCCGATAAACCCCACAAACATCATGGCAAAGGCGATCGGCATACCGATAAAAAGGAGAAAAAAAACCAGACAGGTCCCCAGGATACCGATAACAACAGGTTCTACCATTATTGCCTCGCAAATTTTTTCAGATTGTCCGCAAATTCCAAAAGCAATTCCAGAAACAGCAGAAAGCCCCCTACGGACACCAGGAGCCGAAAGGGAAACTGGGGGACCCTCAACATATCCGATACGGTCCGCTCCTCTATCCCCACGACCCATCCCTGCCAGGTCATCACTCCGATAATAAACATGCTCAACAGCGTGGTGAGCAGATCCAGCACAATGATCCACTTTTTGGGAAGCTTGGATACGAGCATGGTGACACGAACATGCCCCCTGACCTGGTGTGTATAGGCGATGCCCAGAAGGATAAAAATGGCCAGCATATAGCTGGAGAGTTCCATGGAGCCCGGGATCGGCTGAGACCAGACGGCCCTCCCCACGACCTCTGCGCTCGTGAGAAGCATCATCGGGATCAGGAGGATCATGCCGACGTAACTCACATAGAGGGTACAGCGCTGGATCGTCTTTCTAAACATAGTTCCTATCCTCCGCAACGCTGAGGCCGCGGTCTTTTAACATCCTGTTTTTTCGTTCCCACGGTCTCGGTCAGCGAATCCATGGCATCTCTTTCGGTTCACCCCCCAAAACCGCGGGAACGAAGAAGGGTTGCGGCGCTGTCGGTTGTGAGCCGTTGCGCCGCCCCTGTCACTATTTCCACTCCTCGGGGATGGCCACACAGGTAACGCCCAGATCCTTCGAAATCTTATCGTATTTCATGACGGTATCCTTTGCGGGGAGCCCCTTTGCCTCCAGGTCGGCCACCCATTTCTTGGTCACGTCCTGAAACCCTGAAAACCATTCTTTCTCCTGTTCGGGGGTCAGGGGGGTGAGCGTCACGCCCTTGTCCTGGATCTCCTTCATCATGACCTTGTACACATCCCGGTTCAGGCCGCCGGTGGTGCGGAAGGGATTGCTGCACACCTCTTCGATAATCGGCTTGAGGTCGTCGGGGGTCTTTTCCCAGCTCTGCTGATTCATGATGACGCCCTCGGATACGCATCCAAAAGTGGCCACCACGCCGTACTTGGCCACTTCATACAACTTGAACGCCAGGACCAGGGGCGGACAGGTCACCAGACCGTCGATGGTTCCTGTCTCCAGCGCCAGGTACACATCGCCCAGGGGCATAAACACGGGTTCCGCTCCCAGGGACTTGATGTAGTGGGTTTGATGTCCTCCGGGCGACCGGATCTTGAGGCCTTTACAGTCCTCGATGGTCTTGACCGGCTTTCTCGTCCACAAAAAGGCCTGGATGCAACCGTTCAGCTCGATCATCTTGACCCCTGGAAATTCCTTTGCAAGGGCCTCCTTGTACATCTGATTGCCGATGTCCACAGCAATGTCCTTGCCGTCCACCCAGGTGGCCAGGGACAGGACGTCGGTCAGCGGAAAGCGTCCCGGGGTCCATGTGGCTGTAAAATAGCCCATGTCGGATAGACCCTTGGCCACGATATCATAGTGTTCGGGACCTTTCCCCAGGGCGGCGCCTGCATAAAGCGTATAGGTGATGCGGCCGTCGCTCTTCTTTTTCAACATCTCAAGCATCGGCTGCCATACGGTCTTTACCTCTCTGCTCGCAGGCGGATGCCAGGTGCTGAATTTTATGTGCATCTTGGATTTCGACTCAGCCCAACCCCCGGCCGGTGCAGTCAATAAGGCCAGGAGCGCCACAACCAGACAACCCAAAAACATTCTTTTCATAGCCAACCCTCCTCACTCATCTTGAAGTTGATCCCTTCTTACACCCCAATTAACCCATCTGTTGTCCCCGGTCCCCATCAAGGGCCTTGTTCCAGAGAAACAGAGGCAACAGCCAACAATGATCTCCTTTCCACATGTCGCGGCCCAGGCAAGCGCCATTTCTGTGCGGCAGTCTCCCCGCTCTTAAAAAAAGGGCTGCTCCCAAAAAAAGCCGCAGGCATCAGGCGGCCTCCCTGCCGACCCCCTCTGCTGATCCAAAACGATCCCCCATTGCGGCCCCCAATGCCTTTTCCTCTCGATCACCTCTGGGAAAGCTTATTTCCCTGGCGATGATCTCTTTAACGCTGTCAAGGCCTTTTAAGATATGTTCCCGCGTAATCCGGACAGTGGCCTCCATATCCCCTTCTTTGATGGCGGCCGCAATCATCTGATGATACCTGAGAGATCCCTTGAGATGCGCCTCGTCCATCAGCGATATGCAACTGAATCGATTCATCTGGTGGTGAAGCATTTGAGAGATCTTTTGCAGGCGCTTATGACCGGCTATCTGAAACATGATGTCATGAAATTTCTGGTTGAGGGACTGGTATCGGATAACGTCGGGGGGATCAGACTTGATGCATGCTTCCATCTCCTTCAACACCTCCTCCCAGTCTTGGAGGTGTGTTTTGGAGATCCTCTCAAAGGCCAGCCTTGTGGCCATCTCATACAGGCTGCACTTCAGGGTGTAAATCTCCCATGCATCGTGCTCGGTGATGGTGGCCACAAAGGCCCCCCGATTGGGTTTTCGTACGATCAACCCTTCTGCCTCCAGATATTTGAGGGCCTCCCTGACAGGGGGCCGGCTGATCCCCAGGGATGATGCGATCTCTTGCTCCTTCACCTGTTGCCCGGGATGCAGTTCGCCATGAAGAATCTGGTTCAGAAGATGTTTCCTGACGTTGTCCACAATGCTCTGGATTTGCAGCATGTTCGAAACCTGTTTGGGGTTTATTGTCTATTGTCTATTGTCTACAAGTTTGCTTTTTATCAAAAACCCCGCGTTTGTCAAGCCCAAAATCTCCTTTAAACCGCGTGATGATCGCTTGATGCCTGGCGCCTCGTGAAGCCCCCCCTCTTCCATTGAACCCGAGCGTCAAGCCTCTCCGCGCGCAATGCCGGGCAGTCCAGGCCTATTTCATGTCCGAAGGGGACATCCCTTCTTCCAGAATGCGATCCGTTATGCGCCTGCCGATAAAGGCGCCGATCATCCTGACCTCCTCTTGTGTTCGCGAGTGTTTGATGTCCATAATGTCCACGTAAATCCGGTTTACAGCGGGATAGATGTCGGTCAGAGGTTCAAAAAAAATAGACTTGTACACATTCTTTCCCAGGATGATCACTGTGAAATCGGCCTGCGGGCACATCTCGGAAATGGCCTGGGCCGCGTTTTCCGGATAGACGGCAACAGGCCTCTGATCTGCCGCGTAAAAGCCCACGTATTGCCCGGCAAGCCGGGACCACAGGGTCTCCCACCCGGAGTCTCCCGATGGTCTGCCGGCATTTCCTTCTAAAAAAAGTTCCTTTTCCAGGGACTCCTTGGCCCATCCCTCTATCTGGCGAACCATCTTCCAAAGCATTTGAAGGAGAAAGCCTGTAGGTTGAAACCCATCGGACGATCGAGGGTCGTCCGGCCTGCCATGGACAAATTCATCGGTCATGGACGGGAGAAGAAAGATCTTGACGGCATTCGGCTGGCGTGAGCCCTGAAAGTATCTGCACGGGTATGCCCGGTAATTGGCCTGCGAGATCTTCTCTTTGACAAGGGCGTCATCAGCCAGTGCTCCTGTGTAGTCAAGCTCCTTCACCAGGAAGGGCGACTTGAGATACTCAAGCAGATGGGGCTTGCCCTTTATGATCTCCTGGAGGAACCCGAATTCCCGGGCGCTCAGGTTCATGGCCTCGAGATCATGCTGCGTTGGCCTCAATTCTGGATTGCGAACGAGGTCTTCCCTGGCCATAAGGGCAGACAGACGCACCTTCTCTTTCCTGTGGATCTTTTTGAGCAGAAGGAGACGGATGGCAATGAATTCCGCGGCCGGGTAGATGCTGGTCACCCCGTAATCCCCCTCGTAGAGACTGAGCTGCTTGTCATAATAATAAAGCACGGTCGTGAGATCCAAAATATTGGGATCCAGGACCATCAGATCGAGGGCATTCCGGTCCGTCTCTGTCATGACGGCCGTCACATTCTGAAAATCGAGGGGTTCATTCAATCCCCGGACCCGCCACTGGTCCCGAAAGCGCGGATCCCCGGCTGTTCCCAGACTTATCCGCATGAGATAGCCCAGCAGTTCGGCTGCATGGGTTTGGGCCGGGGTCAGGCCGTCCTGTTTGGATGCGCCCTTCGAGGCATGCCCAACTTGATTTTTATCAAACGCGGGGAGAGAAATAAAATCCGATCCCTTTGGCCCTCCCGGGACAGGGCCCGCCCATCCAGGGGCATCCACGCCCAACACAGCCGTCAGGGATCCATGCATCAGGCAGAAAAGAAAGATGGCGATGTAAAAGATGCGTCCAGATCTCATGGCACTTCAAAACTCCGCGCACTCCGAGGGAATAATGCGTTGCAAGGCGGAAACCGGCCTCCCTGGAGACGGTCCAGAGGCAGGCACAAGGCCAGGGCCTGGCCGTTCCCTTGAAGTCCATCCTATGCCACCGTCTGTTCCGATGCAAGCCATTTGCCCCTCCATGTCCTGGTTTCCCTGGCCGTGTGGCTTGACAGTCAAACGCGGGTTAGACGGACAGGCAGATGATGCCGACCCGGAAAAACGAAACGCCACCTTTGTTTGAATTTTCGTATGTGACTCTATGTTTGCAACTTTTCTGCAACGTGCGAAGCAAGTTGCCCGTGGGGGGCCTCTGCCTCCCGCCGAGCCCCCTGCCGGACCTCTAAGAGCTGATATGTTACGAATTTTCAACATTTTCTTTGACATAGGCTGAACGTGCTGTTATAAGAGTACTTTTTTTATGCGCCTATTTTAAAATTTCCCTTGTGGTTCCGTGATGGTGTCATCCTGTGGCCTCCTGCGCGCCCGGCTGAAGCAGGGTCCGGGGCGCGCCACAAAGGCCGCTTTTATGCAGTTGGGGCTGCCATGACAAAATCAGTCATTTTGAATGAGAAGGACGTGTCGCAATGCATTGACGACATTGCGCGTCAGATCGTGGAAAAATATGGCCCAGACGAGGGCGTTGTCCTTGTGGGCATACGGACCGGGGGCGCATTTCTGGCGGCCCGCCTCCAGAAGGCCATATCGCGGCTGAACATGCCCGCGCCACCCCTGGGGATCCTGGATATCACCCTGTACCGAGACGACTGGACCAGGATCGGGACGACGCCGCTAGTGGGCAAGACCGATCTCCCCTTTTCCGTTGACGACAAACTGGTGATCCTGGTGGACGATGTTTTGTTCACTGGCAGGACGGTCCGGGCGGCCATGGACGCCCTGATCGATTTTGGAAGGCCCAGAAAAATCGAACTGGCCATTCTCGCGGACCGCGGGGCCGACAACCGGGAACTTCCCATCGCCCCCAATTATGTGGGCGGAGTCTGGAACACCTCCCCTGGAGAGACCATTAACGTCTACCTGAAGGAGGAGGGGTATGACGATCATGTAGCAATTGAGGAAAAAAAGGCTGCATGAGACAAAAGAGCAAGGCAAAGAAATCATCTCTTACCCGGCCTCTTCTCAATCAGGAGCAGGAAAACCTGATTGCATCCCTCGCCCAAGAGGCAGCGAAAAACCCGAACGGGGATCTTGTCTCTGCGATACCGGATCCCCTGTGCGCCCAGGCCTTTGTCGAGCGGCTGCCCCATGATGAATCCGCCATCCCCATGCTCATGGCCCTCAAAGAGCGCTTCCCTGACAAACCTGTGGTCAAGGCCGTGAGGCGGGCCTTGTTCAAACTGAAGAAAAAGGGCGTGTCAACAGAGGCCTTCTACCCACCAGAAAATGGCGCATCGCCCATCCTGAAGCCTTTAACGAAGGATCCCCCCCTCTGTTATGTGGGCCCCTTCAACGCGGTCGCTGAGGCCCGGGCGATAGCGGTGATCCTGCACAGGGGAGGCAAGGGCCGGGATACCGCATTTGGACTGATATCTGACACAAAAGGCTTCCTGGAATTTTTTTCCCAGACATTGGGCAAAAAGCAGGCCAGGGAAGTCGTAGGGCAGTTCTCGGAGGAGGCCGGACCGTTGGTGGAAACCACGCTCGACCACGTGGCCACCATCCTGGAGGAGGCCTATCAAGGTCAGATCTCGCAAACAGCCCCCTCGGTGAAGCAATATCTCGAATTGCGGCCCTGGCTTCTGCAGCATGCAAGTTTCCTGGAGAGGCCGATCGTGTACGATATGGTTCCCGAAGACTGGGCCTCAGAACTCGTTTTGACCAGAGGGGACGTCACGGATTTGTTCGATGACCCCCTGATGGACAGCTGGCTTATCGAGCCGGAGCTTATCAAGCCGTTTGTGGAAGAGATGGTCCGCGTCGAGGAAAGCCCTATCATTCTGACCCCCCTCCAGAAGGCCGCCCGCATCCAGGAAGTTCAGAACAAATGTTTAACTGATATCTTTCCCCTTGATAAACGCAAACGCCTGAGGTACCGTCTGCAAGAAACAGCATACCTCTTTCTGAAATTAGGGCAGGAGAAAACGGCAAAAACAGCCCTGGCCGCGGCCAATGCTGCGGTTCAGGAGGCCACAGCGTTGAGGGCGAATCCATTGCTGGAAGTCCTTCTGCAGCGCAGTCTCCCCGTCTATGATGAGGCGTTCGCAGAAGAAGACGGCGAGCACCTCCAGGGTGAGGCAGATGAGGCCTCCCCCCTGATTCTGCCCTGACAGGAAAACCGTTGAGGAGGCGACCATGCCTGCAACCATTGGCGTAAAAACCGGTTCACGAATAGAAATGGTGGACATCACCTCGCTGGTGAGCCAGGAGGTCTCAAAGAGCGGCACGACAGACGGGATCTGCATGGTCTATGTGCCCCACACGACCGCCGGGGTGACCATCAATGAGGGGGCCGATCCGGCTGTATGCACGGATATGACCCGAAAATTGAGCGAAATGGTCCCGCCTGACGACCGGTATCGCCACCTGGAAGGAAATGCCGACAGCCATATCAAGACATCCCTTATAGGCAGCTCGGCTGCGCTCATCATTGAGAAGGGCCGGCTGGTGCTCGGGACATGGCAAAAGATCTTTTTCTGCGAGTTCGACGGACCCAGATCGCGCAAGGCGTATGTAAAGGTCCTGAAGGGTTGAGTGAGGCCTGGTCTGCCTTTATCGCCCCGACATCATACTGGCCTTACCGACCGGGGATCGATTCCCGCCCCCGTGAGCCACTCCCGCACGGCTTCGTAAAGCAGGGCATAGTAGCCCTCGGTCCCCCCCAGTCCCCGTCTTCCGAAATAGTAGTTGATCTCCAGAAAAAACGGCTCCGGTTCCTTCTCTGCCGCTGAAAACACCACATCTACGGCCGCCAGATTGATTCCGGTCTTTTCAGCAAGGGCCCGGGCCTGAATTTTCCCTTCTTCCTGGAGTTCAGGCCGCCAGTCAGGGTCGATCAGCGCGCCCCGGCTGATGGTCGTAATCCTCTGCCCCGGTTGGCTGGCCCGCTTCCAGTAGGTGAGAACGCGCGCACCGACGATCACGGCCCTCAGAACATTCCCCCCGCAGGAGACATAGTCCTGGGTCACGAATCCCCTGGGGCCGGATGTTTCCCTCAGGGCAAGCCCGTCCAAAGCGAGCCTTAATCCGGCCCTGTCTTCAATGAAAAAAATCCCCTCAGCCTCGTGGCGCCCATCCTCCTTGATCAGAAAGGGGAACTTGTGGGGCAGGATATGCTTTGAATCCGGACAGGCCTGATTAAATTGGGCGACCGATTCCCACGCAAATGTCTTTGGATGGGGAAGCCCATGGTCGCGGAACATCCGTGCCTGACCGATCTTGCCCGGATACCGGACGCGCACATTATAATTGGGAAAGACATGGGCGCCGCTGCCCACGCAGACCTCATAGAGATTCTGAGGGCATGCCTGGGGGAGGATAATGGCGTCCGCCTCGCTGATGCGCTTCAAAATTGCGGAATCCAGGCTTCGATCTCCCAGTATGATCTGGATGTCCCCATCAAAGCAGGGATGAAATGAGAGGATCATGGTTTGACTTTGTCCTGACGGGTGACTATAATTCCTATACCTTATTTAAAAGGAGCAACACAATGCCCATTTTTGAATTCAGGTGCACTGCCTGCGGCGAGGTCTTTGAAAAACTCCTCATGGGCTCGGACGATGATGCGGACATGACCTGTCCTAAGTGCAAATGCCAGACCATTGAGCGCGTTCTCAGCCGGACCAACTACGCCATGGGAGTGGGTCCGGCCGGCAATCAACCCAAAATAACATCCAGGTCGTGCGGGGGCGGCAATCAATGCATGACCCTCGACCTGCCCGGACCGGCCCGATGAACTCCCTGGATCCCGCCCCCGCATCCTCTGAGCCTGAATTGAGCGAAGAGGACAAAATTCAAATCAGCGAAATCTTCCATGAGGACATCGTGCCCAAGCTCCTGATGATGCATGCGCGAAACGGCACCATCAGTTGCGAGTTTGCAGGCGAGGCATATAAAAGCTGGCTCATCGAATTCAGGTCCAATAGGGCGGGACTGGAGATCGTTGGGTTTGAATATGACCCGGATGCCAGGAGTTTCGCCTTGCCCCGTCCGATCTCAAGAGAGACATCATAAATCATGTTTGAAAGCAGATTTATTGGAAAGACCACCACCCTTCCTCCGAGTTGCCCCTTCTGCGGCCTCTTGATCGAACGCCCCAGGGAATTGACCACCCACAGGCCCGACGAGATGCCGGTGGGATCCTGTTCCTGCGGGGCAGTTTATGCCTGCGATGAAACCGGACACAATCAGGGGGCCGCCATGATCGAGGCCCTGGTGTTCGCGTGCAACATGGACTGGGATCTGGCCTGGAACCTTCTTCCGGACGAAGATTATCGGCAGGAGATCGTGGACCATTATGACCCCGTCAGGCATTTGATCGTGCCGGGGGGCTTCATGGACAGCCGAAGGATATCCGGGGTCCTTTTTTTCATTCGACTTCACCCGGATGTCCAGGAATTCACAGCTCCCGGCGTCCAGCAAAAGCTGAAAACGGCCGCGGGCTCCCATGAAACGCGGGAAAAAACAGCACCAATAGGTGAAGGCCGATCCCTGTCCAAACAGGAGATTGAGACCCTGGTAAGGGACTACCGGCTGCAACCCATACTCGATGCGGCAGGGCATGACAGGCGCCTGATCCGAAATCTTCAGCGGCTAATCTATTGGGGCGACGATCAGTTCCGGAAACGGGCAGCAGAGACCCTGGGCCGGGCATGCGCCGTTATTGCCGACACCGATCACCGGGCCGTATCAAAGCTCCTGCAGGCCCTTTTTTACGCCATTACGGATACCGCGGCCTTCACCTGGGGGGCCTTTGAGGCCATCGGTGAAATCATCAGCCGTCGACCCGATCTGTTTGCAGGATATGTGGCCCAGATATACCAGTACTTGGCCGATCCCAGCCGCCGCGGCCAGGCGCTTGAGGCCATCGCCAGAGTGGCCCTGGCAAGACCGGATCTTCTGCGCAGGCACACCTTCCATTTCTTTGTATACCTTGAAGATCCCGATCCCATGGTCCGCGGTTATACGGCCTGGCTCATGGGCAACCTGGGGGCCTATGAGGCAAGGGCCGATCTGGAGCGACTCCAAAACGACACCCACCCCCTTCAGATCTATATAAACGGCAACCTGAAGGAGATGAGCGTCGGTCAGCTGGCCTCCGAGGCCCTGGATAAGATCGGGACCCGGGACGCATGAGACCGCAGACCCTGGCCACAGACTATCTCTTTTCATCTCCCAACGGAGATATCCGCCTCACCCAGGAAGACCTGGCAAGGCCATTTTTGATCAGGCCGTCAGAACCCCACCCTTTTCTGACCCTGAGAGACTACTTCCAGGCCATCGAAACCTTCCTCTTGAGCAACGGGGGCCGGCGTATGGACCGGATACTGAGGACAAGGGGCATAAGGGACAATGGCCAGGCAAAAGTTCGACGAATCCGCATCCGGAGTGAAAAGCACGGGGCACTCTACCATATTGCCAGTCTACACATCCTCCTTGACCGGGGCTCTGTCAAACTGGCCGTGAGCCTCGCAGCCTCGGATGATGCGGCCCGGTTCCTCGTCAGGGAATACACCACCCTCAAAACCCTTTGCGAATCCCACAGGCTTCCCTATCTGCCCCGTGTTTATGAGAAGGGAGAGGTTGTATGCCAAGGTCCTGGTGGGCCTTCTCAAACCCTCACCCTCATGCTTTCCGAATGGTTTGAAGGGTGGCATGAATGGCATTTTTCCGAAGGCGATGCAGACGACTGTCCCCGGGTCGCCATATGGGATCTTGAAAAGGGCCGTCGTTATGCCGCAAAGATAGAAGCCTTTGACATCTTTCGCCAGTCAGCCAGGGTCCTGACCCTCTACTACGACCCCGCGACCTTCAGACAGATCCATCCCTGGCGCCATGCAGCCGGAGACTTTGTTGTGAAAACCGGGGACGACGGTCTCCATGTCAGACTTACCACGGCCCGGAACTACCGGTCCATCATGGATTTCCTGTCAGAAAGAACGGCGGATCCCCTCATCGCCATGGCCTATTTCTTACTGGATCTGACCGTCTGGATGCGGTTGGACAGGCTCGACGGCGTGGGAGACGTCGTCTGGGCCCCGGACTTTACCGTGCAGGCCGTGATCCAGGGGGTTTTTGAGGGGCTCAGAGTCATGAGCAACGAGGGTGCGCTCTCCTTTGACCAGATGGAGACGCTGGCGTCGCTCCTTCAATCCTTAAAGGAGAGTGAACTCCAAAAACTCTTCATGCCGCTTGTAACCCTCTATGAAGAGGGCAATCCGACTGAATGGCGCGTGATCCGGACACATCTCAAAGGGCACATCCATTCCCTGCGCCAGACCCTCCAGAAATTTCGGCGATGAGCCCTTCAAAAGGTGTCTGAACCACCTTTGAAACAGAGAATAACAGGGTCGCCTTATCCATATCTGTCGCCCCTGCCCCTTTAAGCAGTTCCCTGCTCAATTCGTGGAGTTCGCGATGCACCTCGTCGAGATCAAAAACAGGGTATTCTTTCCCTTTTTCAAACCCTGCCTTTCCACAGACGCGGGTCACCCCCCGAACCCGGGTAGGGACCCCGTAGATCCGGCATGTAATGGGCCTGTAGGGATACAGCGCACATTCGTTCTGATCGTTCAAGAGAGGGCAACGGATGCGCGTCCTGGCCAGGGAATAGGAGATCATTTGAGGATCGTCCTTAAATGTCCTGACCATCCCTTCCAGCTTTTCAAGCCCCTTGTCCGCCTCCTGGCACCGCTTCAGGACCCCTTTTCTTTTGTCCTCCCCTAATTGATCAAAATCGCGTTTGAGGAATGCGGCCTCGATCAGAAAAAGGCCGAACACTGCGTGGCAGCAGTCCGCACAATGGGGCTCGCATCGCACGCGTTCGGGAAAGGACTCTTTCACCTGCTGAAAGGCCTCGTCCGCCTTTGACACAAGGATATCGTATGGTTCAAACAGGTAGTCAATGTCCATTAACGATAAGGCTCCAGGACCTTCACAAATTCCGGGTGGGCTTGAAATCCCAACGAAATGGCCTTGTCCAGATGTGCGATCGCCTTCTGGAAATCACCGTTGTTGTAATAGGCAGACGCCAGATTGTTGTGACCCAGGGCAAAATCCGGGGCCATGGCCACCAGTTTTTCCCCGGTCTCAATGGCATTGGCCACATCGCCCTTCTGCAGGTAGGCATTGATCAGATTGCTCCAGGCCTGAACAATGTCCGGATTCAGCTCAATGGCCTTGTTCAAAGCCCCTATGGCCTCATCGGTCCGGGACATCTGGAGGTATGCAAAGCCCAAATTGGCGTATCCCCGGGCATACCGGGGCTCGACCTCCACGGCCCTCAGGTTGCACTCCGCCACCCGTTCCAGATCGCCCTTTTTGAAATAGATGTAGCCCAGGTTGACATATCCCTCAAACATCCTGCCGCTGTTGTCGATGGCGTCGTTAAAGGCATCGATCGCCTCGTCCAGCCTTCCCTGCTCCATCAGGGCAACACCAAGGTTATAACTGGAGCTGGCGCATTCGGGATTTTGCGAGAGGATCTTCTTTTGCTCGGCAATAAAATTCTCAGCGCCCTGCGGTTCTTTCATATGGGACCTCATTGAAATAGAAAGAGGCCGACGCCCACGATCCCGGACGGCGACCTCCTGTCGGTTCGTATCCAGCCCAGCCTAAAAGGGATCCTAATGGTCCTCGGTTTGACCTCTCCCCTTCAGACCGTACATGGTGCTGCTGCCAGTAGAAAAATAGATCAGTTTCTCTTCGTTGATCAAGGCCGTGGCAGCCTTTTTGATCTCCCGGGCCTTGGCCTCAGGAATCACCTTTTGCACAGCCTTTTCAAGATCACTGAAGTAAAACTTCGTCTTTTTGCTGTTTTCGGCAAAATCCAGAATGGCCTTCTTCATGTCTTCCATTGGAATACTCCTTAAATAAAGGGGGCGCGGCCCCGGAAATGATGGACCTGCGCCCCTGCCAAATCCAATTTATTCAATCCCGCCAGCCGCCCTGGAAACCTCCCAGGCCGCCTCAGTGTATTTGAACTGAGTGGTTGTACGGTATGTGTCATACTGGAGCCGATAATCGTCGATCAGATGCTCCGTGAACGGAAGGTCGCATTTCTCAAAGAAACGCTCCCATCCGATCCGCTTGGCCCAGTCGCCGATTCGCTCATACTTATTGGCGTCATTGGCATAGGCCTCGACAATCCGCTTGACATGGGCGCAGACATCCGGATACCTGGGGAACTCGTTCGGGAGCCAGGGAACCACGACCTTGGAAAACTGCGGGGGGCTGATCCGGTTGGAGATCTTGCCGCCGGCCAGGATGGTCACGCCGTCCCCTTCCTTGTCGGCCAGTGGAACCGCCATGCACATGGTGTAGCAATTGCCGCAGAACATGCACCGTTCCTCTTTGATCTTCACGGTCTTTTTCCCTTCCTCGGTCTTGGCTGGCGATATGGCGCCCGTAGGGCACGCTGCAATAACCAGGGGAATCTCGCAGAGGGAATCGATCACCTCGTGGTCGATGACCGGGGGCTTTCTGTGATAGCCGAGAAGGGCGATATCCGAGCAATGCACGGCCCCGCACATGTTGAGACAGCAGGCCATGGAGATCCTGACCTGGGCAGGCAGGGTCATTCCCTGAAAATAGTCGAACAGGTCATCCAGGACCGATTTGACCATGGACGAGGCGTCGGTCGCCGGCGTATGGCAATGCAGGAATCCCTGGGTATGCACGATATTGGTAATGCCGGCCCCGGTCCCGCCGATGGGGAACTTGTAGCTGCCGCTCACGTGCTTCCGGCTCTCAAGGTCCTTTTTCAGGGCCTCCATCTTGTCCTGGCTGTCCACCATGAATTCGATGTTGTTCCGGGTCGTGAAACGGACATACCCGTCGCAGTGCTTGTCTGCGATATCGCAGATCTCGCGCACGTGCTCCACCGACATGAAGCGGCAGCCGCCGCATCGGACCGTGAAGACCTTGTCTCCGGTCTCAGACACGTGAACCAGAACGCCCGGCTCCAGGATCTCATGATATTTCCATTTGCCGTAGTTGTTCTGGATAATAGGAGGAAAGTACTGCCAGAAGTGCCTGGGGCCCAGGTCCGTGAGCCTGTTTTCCATTGGTTTTTCCGGATTATACAGTCCTAATCTCTCAGTAGATAATGCCATTATAGTTACCTCCTATCTCTTGTGCCTTGCTCGGTAGTCGTTAATATCCCGCTGGAATCCGCCCGGTACGTCCTCTTCCTTCCAGAAGATGTAGGGGTTGCTCCTGGGCTCTGTCACCATCTGCGGCATAGGCGGAATCTCGAGGACTTCCAGGAACTTGGGAATGCCATATCGCTGGATCAGCTCACCCAGCCGCTCCCGGTTCTTGCCTTCCTCCATCCACCAGTCCCACACCTTTTCAACGATCTCCTTGATGTTGTCGTAGGGGTGCTCGCACTTGACAAAGGGAATGGTCAGAACCGACATCTGGGCGCCCTCAAGGATGGGGGCCTTGGCGCCGAAAAGGATGCTGCAACCGGTATCCAAGCCAGGTCGCAGGGCCCTGGGCATGACGTTGATGCAATGCATGCAGCGGGTGCATTCCTTGTCGTCGATCTTGAGCTTGCCGTCTTCCATCCACATGCATCCGGTGGGGCAAAGATCAATGACCTCTTTCTGGATGTCAAACTTGCCCCAGTCCTTCCCTGAATGGGCCCCGCCATTGGGTGGGATCTCGCCGCCGATATAGGCCTGAACCGCTTCCTGGTCGATCCGGATGTTGTCCCTCCATGTGCCGATGTAGGACATATCAGATCGGGCAATGGATGCCACACAGCCGTTGGGACAACCGTCAAATTTGAACTTGAATTTGTAGGGGAAGGCCGGCCGGTGCAATTCATCCTGATAATAGTGGGTCAGTTCATAGCACATGTCCTGGGTATCGATGCATGACCATTCGCAGCGGGCCTTGCCGAGGCAGCAGGAGGGGGAACGCAGGTTGGAACCCGATCCGCCCAGGTCCTGCTGGAGCACATGGGTCAGCTCGTAGAAAACCGGCTCCAGTTGCTCGGTAAAGGTCCCCAGGAAGATGATGTCGCCTGTGGACCCATGCATATTCAAGAGGCCGCTTCCCCGATACTCCCAGAGGTCGCAGATGGACCGAAGATAATCGGTATTGTAAAACTTGCTCATGGGCTGGTTGACCCGCATGGTGTGAAAATGGGCAATGGAGGGAAACTGCTCCTGGAGGTCGGAATACCGGCCGATAACGCCGCCGCCGTATCCAAAGACCCCTACGATCCCGCCATGCTTCCAGTGCGTCTCGCCGTCGTCAAAAGAGACCTGAAGCTGGCCCAGCAGATCTTCCACGCACTCGCTGTTGATCAACATCCGGTCTTTTGGCAGTTTGCTGCGATGGAGGGCCTCACGCTTGGCATCGGCCACAAAACTCGGCCAGGGGCCCTTTTCCAATTCGTCCACGTCCGGGATCGAATGCTTCACCTTGAAATTCTTGAGCTCGTCCTCAGTGTAGTTGTGCAGCTCCTCGTCGGAGTAGATCCTGAGCTCTTGATATTTCAGTTCCTTCTGTTCCTCTCTTGGTTCGAACGCCATTATTGATGCCTCCTTTTGCTGTTTGGATAAGTTGACCTTTAATAAGGAGTAAATCCTAACAATTTAAATGACTACACTCACCTCCTCCCTCCAATGATCATGCCCTTATAACAATTTAAAAAGCTGTTTTTGCGCTGTTTTTGACCAGATTTTTTATCCGTCCGATAATCCAATTTGCCGTCTCTTTGTGAAAATTTTAATTAGTTAATTTTTCAAATAGTTAAGGTTTGATTTATAATCAAAGCGCTTACAGGATGTCAATAAAAAAAAGCCGGGGGGCCTCACAACTTTTTTTGTTGACAATTGGGCAGGCCCGTGATCCTAATCTGATGCGCCTCTCTGGGGCGGAGAGACGTCGGAGGAGACATCGTCCGGCGCCGGGAAGGGAGAGTCTATTTACAGATCATGCGGCCCCGTGTCATCATAAGCGGATTGAAAGGAGGATCTGGCAAAACCATCGTCTCAGTAGGCCTTGTTGCCGCATGGCAGAAACAGGGCCTTGCAGTGGCCCCTTTCAAAAAAGGGCCCGATTTCATCGACGCGAGCTGGCTGGCCTTTGCCGCGGACAGGCCGTGCTACAACCTGGACCCTTTTCTGATGAATGAAGATCAGATCAGGGCCTCCTTTTTCTCTGGTTCCGAGGTCTCGGACTTGTCCGTGATAGAGGGAAACAGGGGCCTGTACGACGGCCTTGATTTAGACGGTTCGTCCAGCACGGCAGGTTTGGCCAAACTTCTTAGCGCCCCGGTACTGGTTATCCTGGATGTCACCATGGCAACCCGCACCATGGCAGCCCTCGTCAGGGGGTGCCAGGTCTTCGATCCGGACGTGAACATCGCAGGCCTTGTCTTGAACAGGATTGCAGGGTCCCGACAGGAAAAATTGATCACGGCCGCGATTGAAAAATATTGCGGTCTTCCTGTGGTAGGCGCGATCCCCAAGCTGAAGGAAAACCTGTTCCCGGAACGTCATATGGGTCTGGTCCCCTTTCACGAGCGCCATGAAGCAGATGAGGCAGTTTCCTGGGCACGGAAGATCGTTCAAGAGCATCTGAGATTGGACCAGATCCGGCAACTGGCGAATCTCTCCGAGGAATTTCCCCATGGGCCGTTGGGAAAAACAAGACCGTCCCCGGAGACCGCGGCCATTGATTCGTCGGTACGCATCGGGTTTATTCGGGACCGTGCATTTTGGTTCTATTATCCCGAAAATCTGGAGCAATTAAAAGATCTGGGCGCCGTGATGGTAGAGATCAATGCCGTCTCGTCGCCGGAATTTCCACAGGTAGATGCCCTTTACATAGGGGGAGGATTTCCCGAGACCCAGGCCCAGGCCCTTTCGGAGAACCATCGCTTCAGAAAGGGTCTGAAAAGGGAGATTGAAAAAGGGTTGCCGGTGTATGCCGAGTGCGGGGGGTTTATGTATCTTGGCGAGCGCCTCCTGGCAGAAGACCGGCCCTACCCCATGGTGGGGGCGCTGCCCGTGGAGTTTGTCCTTCAAAAGAGGCCGCAAGGCCACGGATATACCATCTTGAAGGTTACCGGGCAGAATCCCTACTATGAGGTAGGAGCGGAAGTCAGAGGCCACGAGTTTCACTACTCGCGCCCGGTACTTACCCGAAAAGAAGATATCCAATTCGCCTTTGCCGTCAGTCGGGGGCGGGGGATTGACGGTTTAAGAGACGGGGTTTGTTGGAAAAATGTCCTGGCGACCTACACCCATGTGCATGCAGCGGGCAATCCCAATTGGGCAAAAGGTTTATTTCGGGCCGCTCTTTTGTACAAAAAATCGCATAATTCTCAAAAGCGGGAAAAGAATGTTTGACAAGCCAATAATTGGGAATTATAGTAACAAGCTTACATTCGGGGGTTGACAGGGACTTCAGAAGATGGTACGCCGTATGTTATTTCAATCAAGAAAGGGAGGTTTTGGGTTATGCCAACAGTAGAGTTTGAAGGAAACAATTGGAATGTTGATGAAGACGGCTTCATTGACGATTTCAACAACTGGAATGAGGCATGGGTGCGGTATGTCAAGCATACAGAGGGGATCGAGGAATTGACCGATGAGCACTGGAAGGTAATCCAGGTTCTTCAGGATTACTACAAGAAAAACGGGATCGCCCCCATGGTCAGGATCCTTTCCAAGGTCACCGGTTACAAGCTCAAATACATCTACGAATTATTCCCATCGGGACCGGGTAAAGGCGCCTGTAAAATGGCAGGTTTGCCGAAACCGACCGGCTGCGTTTAATTTCGCAAAGGTCAAAGCCACAGTACTCCGCCGAAAAAAGGCGCAAAGGACATCAGATTCAGAGTTGTCTTTTGCGCCTTTTTGACAGCAGCCCAACGGAATGCCCGTTATCGGGGCGACGCTTCAAAAGGTCTTGCTGCGGGGCGCCTTCCCTGCCAGCGGATTGTAGAGCTTGGTGATGGCGAACTTCATGACGTCCAGACTTTTCATGTCCACTATGATGTCTGTGAGCGTACGCTGGGGCTCGTCTGGGAGTATGCATGCATTTGAGGAATCGAATGTAAGATCAGGAAAGGCCTTCTGAAGCTTTTTCTGATCTTTCGGACTCATGGCTACCTGCACCGCCTTTTTGCCGTCGATTTCCTTGATATGCTCTCCCAGGCCCACCTCTTCCATCTTTTTCTGCTGCTCGGGATCCAAAAAAACATTAATCCAGTAATCGGCCATGTGAATACCTCCTTCTCTCAGTTAAAATTACCTCATTCCAGAATCATATCGCCCCTCTATACAGAGTCGTTCATCCGATGTCAAGCCGTAATTGGTCGATATGCCCGAGCGGACTCTGGATTTTGAGGCCCGATGCACAGCTTGACCATGTGTACGTGCATCTGCTTTTGTCTGTCTTCGCCGACACCTGAAACTCCATCAGCCCAACAGGAGCTGAACACCACATCCTTATGAACCGATTGAGGGTCTTGCGCCATGCAGTTTCAAAATCACGTCCGAAATGAATACAATAAATGCGATATGCCGGAAAATACCGTCCGCCGTGTTCGGCAGGGGTTCCAACGCATGGGTCTCGGGCCGGAATATGCCGGGGTCAGGGTCTCGGAATTCCTCCACTGGGGAAGGATCTGGATCGATTCGCTCAAGATCATGTGCGAGGGAAAGGGGATCTCCGCTGAACTGGCCGAGGCGAGCGCCCATGCGGAACTGGCCGAACGCTTCAGCGCCGGGCTCTATTATCCGCTCTTTGAAGAGCAGGTCCGGTTTCACCTCCCGGGAATCTACAGCCCCGAGACCCTGCGTTTTCTCAACTATGAATGGATGGAAGGCTATATCCGCGGTCACCAGAAGGATATGGGAAATGCCCTGAGCGTCCCGGAGTTGCTCAGAAGGGAAGGTCACCTGAAAAGATCCCATATTGCGGAAATAGAGGACTGCGAGATGACCCAGCACTGGGTGGACGGCTATTCCCTGCTGCGGGAAGAAACGATCAAGGTCCCGATCAAATTTGTGGCCTATATCCACGGCTCCAACGGGATCGCTGCGGGCAATACCATTGAAGAGGCCGTGATCCAGGCAAGCTGCGAAATCCTGGAGCGGTATGCCCAGATCAGCATCATCAAACCGGAGACAGTGGTCCCCTCCATTGATCCCGCCTCGGTGCCTCTAAATCTGATCCATCAAATGATGGCGTTTTACAGACGTTCCAACGTGGATATCACCCTCAAGGACCTCTCTTTTGACGGAACCCTGCCTGTCATCGGGGTGTTTTTCACGAATCGAAACCTCCCCGGGGATCGGATGGAACATCAATCCCTCATTGCAGGGGCATCGTTCAATCTGGAAGAGGCCCTCACCCGCTGCTTTACCGAGGGAATGCAGGGCAAAAAAAACCTCCTCGCATCACGACCCCAGTTCGACCGCCGGGTGATCCCGCGAACGCAGGTGAAAGACTATTACAGCGTGATGCGATGCGGTGTTTCACCCACCGACATCGCCTTTCTAAACCAAGGGGAGATGACCAACTTCCGCCAGTTGCGCAAAAACGACATCATAGAGGAAATCGAGGGACTCAAGGAAATTGTCAAGGGGCTGAGGACCGACTGCATTGTCCTGAACCAGACCCATCCGATCCTCCAATTTCCGGTGGTGCGGGTAGTCATCCCCGGGATCTCCGACTTTCTTCCCTTTCTTCCGTCCACCATCCTGACCGATCCCAAGACCAAGCCGGCAACAGCCTGGAAGGGAGAGGTCTTCAGGAGGGTCATGGCCGGCTTTTTCTCCGGCTAAGAATTCGGGGCGCAAGTTCCCTTTCCTGTTCATACAGCATAGGCCTCCTCGCAGGAAGGAAATATCTCATTCGGTGGCCCCTCGTATCCTGAAGGGTTTCATCTTTAAGCTCGGCATAGAGGATGTGTTCCTCCATTCCGGTATATTGGGCCGATACCCGTCCGTCCGGCCCCAGGACAAGAGCCGCCCCTGGAAAGGTGAGGCCGGCCCCACAGGCGCCCACCTGGTTGCAGGCGATGATGAAGATCCCGTTGTCAAAGGCCCGGGCCGGCAGGTGCCGCATCCAGCTTTCCAGCTTCTCCTCAGGGGTTCCCCTGGGCGATGCATGCGGAACAAACACCATGTCAGCCCCCATGAGGGCCATGTGGGTACTGATCTCAGGGAAATGCGCCTCATAGCAGAGCTGGATTCCAAACGCCGTATTTCCAATATGAAAGACCTGGATCTTCTCTCCGGGACGGTAGAGGGGCCCTTCGGTGGGGCCCAGGTGGGTCTTCCGCCAGGTCCCAATGATGCCGTCAGGACCTGCGATGATCTGCGCAATGTAAGGAGGCCCCTCATCCGCCATCTCTATAAGACCCGCCATAAGCACCATCCCCGTCTCCTTGGCCATGTCTGTCAGCCGACCCACAATCCTCTCCATCTCCTTACGGCCATAGATCCCGCGAGGGGAATCCTGAACATAGCCCGTTACCGACAACTCAGGAAAGCAGATGAGGTCAGCGCTGTTGGCAGACGCCTCCCGCGACATGGCCTCAATTTTCTCCAGATTTGCAGCGATATTTCCGGGGATCGCAGACATGCAAACCGCTGCTATCTTCAGGTCGTCCACGCAAAGCTCCTTTCATCTCTGTCTTATAACACACCTTGAAAACAAAGCAAAACAGGGGACTGCCCTTGCGGCAAAAGACAGGGCGATTATTCAGCCGAAAAAGAAACCGAGATGTCGGCCCTGCCAGATTTGGGGCTTCTGCGGGGGCCGCGCCATTTGTCTTGACGGCATAGTTAGGAACCGGTAAGGTCTGGTCCTACAGGCCGAACCCTTCATGTAGCATGCCGATTGAGGCGTCCGGATCTGCGTGGGCCTGGGGTGTTGTCGATTGGGACATGAACAGGAGGGATACGGGATGAAAAAGACCGAAGGGGATCGCATGGATATCTATCTCCAGCCCACCGACGTGATTGATGCGGATCACGCAACCATTGCGGCGGCGGCAGAGCGTCTGACACAAGGGTGTTCCACCCACCGGCAGAAGGTGGTGGCCCTTTTCTATTTCGTCAGGGATTCCATTCATTATAATATCTTCATGACGTCCGTATTCAGGGAGGATTTCCGGGCCTCCAAGGTCCTGGAGTGGGGCAAGGGCTACTGCGTTCAGAAGGCGGTCCTGCTGACCGCCCTGGGAAGGGCTGCCGGCATCCCGAGCAGGCTGGTCTTTGCCAGGATCACCAACCACCGCCTGCCTCCCCATATCTATGATAAACTGGGCGTCAACACCTTTCCCAGACACGGGTACAATCAGTTTTTCCTGAACGGCCGCTGGATCAGCGCTGCCGCCACCTTCGACAAGAGACTCTGTGAAGCAAACGGCCTTCCCGTGGTCGAATTCGACGGGAGGTCCGATGCGGTTTTGCCTGAAAAGGACTTGCAAGAAAGACCTTACATTGAATATATCGAAAAATTTCCGCCTGCAGACGACCTTCCCTTTGAATGGATTGCAGAGCGCCTCAGACGGATCGTGGGTCCGGACAAGCGGCCGTGGCTCAAACGGGAAGACGAACAGCCCCTTACCGCAACATCCGCTCCGCGGTCATCCTGACCACCACGTGCCCCCACCCGCCGCAGGAAGGGCCGGTATCAAAACATCCGGTGGTGTTGAACATGACCTCGTTGGGGTCCCGACCGTTCATCATGTTTTCAAAAAAGGCGTTGATGAGCACCGTCAGGTTGGGCATCAAAAAGGCGCATATCCGATCCGGATTCTTCCGGGCAAGCAGATTGCCCGAATTGTCAAAGATCAGCTTCTGGCCGACCACATGGCCCGAGTGGCACCCTTTGGATTCGATCACCTCGGCCACCAGTCGATACCTGGATGCCTCAACGGCGTTTTCAAACAGCCTCTGAAATTTGGGGTTTTCCTCAATCACAGACCAGTCCTGGTCTTCAAGGTTGAGCCTTCTCCGGATGATTTCTGCGATCTGACCTTTATCCATGTCCTTTTCTCCCGTTTCATGGAGTGGATATCATGATTCCCTTCTATCCATGCATCCAAAAATAAATTTATTGTATCATCTCAATAAACCGGGGAGCATTGCCGGTCGGAGCAAGACCCCAGATAAAAGGCTCACGCCTAAAGTCCGGAATTTACAAGGTTTTTATCCCCTAAACTCCGGAAGTTACCCGTCAGGGTTTTATCCCCTGAATATTGAGATCATACAATTATTTCTTTGTAATTGAGACAATTGTCTTTTATTTTGCTCCAAGACTAAATCAATGGCATTGGCAGCCTGGAGCTGCTTTGGCCGGTACGGTGCTGATTACATAATCAACGTTCTCAGGAAGGTCCGCAAACCTCCGATAGACATTAATCCCCCTGATCTCACACCCCTTTGGATTCACCAGGTAAACCGGACCTTTAAATTGAAATGGCAAAAGGGCATCTAAAAACGTCCGCGTCCAGTGGTCGGGATTATCCACCGTAATCCCGGGCAGCGCAATGGAACGAGGGTGGAAAAGCCAATGCAAATTTTGAGTATCAAAATCACCCATATCGTCCAACCGCAATCCTTTCTCCAAAAATCAAACGATTCCACGGGATGCAAAAATGACACGCTTTTCACTGCCCTGTTTACGGCTGTTCATCTCAAATGCCGGGATGTCACTGGCTCCATGTAAGCGAAAAAGGCCTGTCTTCTTCGAAATCTCCTTCCGCTGCGCAATCAGGGCATTGCCCTTTGTTTCACTGACGTTTCATGGTGGAGCCTCACCATCCGTCGAACATTCCTCGGCGCGGCCAGCCAAACCAACAGGCAAGAAAAAGACAGGCCCGCAAGGGCTGTCATGAACGAAGCAGAATAGGTTCCCGTAACATCTCTCAGCCACCCTGATATAACAGGTCCCAAAGAGCCGCCCATACCTGCACAAATGACAATGACAGCGAAAATAATGCCAAAAGAGCGACCCAGAAAGATATCCGCCGCCACGGAAGGAAAAATGGGTGCGCCCGCCCCATAGCCAAGCCCGAAAAAGAGGGCAAACAGCAGGGGCAAGAGTCCTGGCATTGCCTGCACATGCATGAGGCACAGAATTCCGGCCGCGTTGATCACGGTGGCCAGGGTGTTGATCCGTTCCCGACCCAAACGATCCGAAAGATAGCCGAAAAGGATCTTGCCCATTGACCCCATAATGCCCAGGAGACCGAAATAATAGGCAGCGGTTTCCCTCTCGAGGCCCATGTCTACCATGGCTGAAACCGCGTGCACCAAAGTCCCTTGGTAGACATAAGACGTAAAGAAGAAGGCGCTCCCGATAAGCCAAAGGCGTTTGGTCCGCGCAGCCTTGGAAAGGGTCCAGTCCTGGCTGGCCCATTGGGGATCCACGATCTTCACGACCATGGAAGGATGGGCCTTCTGGTCATTGATTTTGGGTTCATCGCCGTCAGGCCGAAGCCTCATATCAGATGGTTTATGCCGGGACAAAACCGCATTGAGAGGTCCGGGGAGGAGAAATATCACCGCAGCCAGAAGCAGATAAGTGGTTCGCCAGCCAAAGGCAGTGATGGCCTTCTCGGCCAGAGGGATGACAATAAGCATGCCGAATCCGATCCCGGACATGGCAATTCCCAGTGCCAAGCCTCTCTTGCGTTCAAACCAGTTGGGAATGAACGCGCAGTGGGACCCAAAGCCCAGAAGGCTGATGCTGGCGCCGGCGAATATCCCGTAGACCACATAAAAATGCCACATGGCCCCCGCACGACTGGTGAGGGCCAGACAAACGGATAAGATGAAAGCGCCTGCCGGGATCACGATCCTGGGGCCGAACCGGTCTTGGAGGTATCCGGCGAGGAGACCGGCAAAGGCCTGGGACAAGATAAAGAGGGAAAATATGCCGGACAATCCGGCACGGGACCATCCAAATTCATTTAAAATAGGCAGAAAAAAGACGGAGAAGGAATACCAGACCCCGAATGTAATTGCCAGAGTTATGAAAGCCACGGCCACGACCACCCATCCATAGAACAGGTGAGGGCGTGGATCCATACCGGATGGCCTGTCATCCGGATCCCCGTGTAACTCTTCCATATTGGATATCATTTTACTCTTCTGAAAATACAGCCCGGATTGCAGCAGCGGGCACTCTCAATTAATGCGATCGAAGGTCAGACTATACCGGAATCTGCAACGGAAGACAATCCGGGGGTTGAGAAAGGCAGACGATGAAGATCTGAATCCCCCGGCTTCTTCCTGGAGACAGGGCAATGATCAGGCAGACTCCCTCATGGCAAAACGGATCCACCCGACGGAAGGGATCTATCAGGAAAGGCCAAGGGAAAAGGCATATGACTGAGGGTCCGGGAGTTGGAAGTTCAGGGAATGAGACACTTGGGTTTTTGGGTTGACGGAGCGGTGTTGAGCGTGTAATCGTGATATCCTGCGTCGCAGCACCGCACCAACTCCACTGGAGTTTTCGTCCAATGACAACAGACAAAGCCAAACTCATCCTGATCGGGATCCTTGTCCTTCTGGCCTTTTTGTGGTTCAAGGGGCATGAGCCCTCCCGGTTTTTCGACTCCCGGCCCACGGCCAAATCCCTCGATTTCAATGCCCCGAACACCGATGCCGAATCCAGGCCGATCATTGTCTCCGCGGACGAAAAAATCAACATCGATGTATTCGAAGCGGTTCATCCCGCAGTCGTCAACATCGCCACCACCACCCTCGGGATCAATTTCTGGATGGAAATCATTCCCCAACAAGGGCAGGGCTCCGGGTTTGTGATCGACAACCGGGGGTACATCCTGACCAATAACCATGTGGTGGCCAACGCCCAAAAGATCACCGTCACCATGGCGGACGGCAGAAAGATCCGGGCCAGCCTGGTGGGCCGCGATCCCGGTTCCGACCTGGCGGTCATTAGGATCTCCTCCCGGGAGGTCAATGCCGTGGCCCGTTTGGGAGACTCCGGGAACATCCGGCCGGGGCAGAAGGCCATTGCCATCGGAAATCCATTTGGGCTTACCCATACCCTCACCACCGGCATTGTCAGCGCCCTGGGCCGGAGCATCCGCACAGAGGACGGCAGGCAGATGGATGACCTGATCCAGACGGATGCAGCCATCAACCCGGGAAATTCCGGGGGGCCGCTTCTCAATTCAAATGGGGACGTCATCGGCGTCAATACGGCCATCTTCAGCCTCTCGGGAGGTTATCAGGGGATCGGCTTTGCCATTCCCATCAACCTCGCAAAGGAGATCGCCACCCAGTTGATCACGGCCGGGAAGGTGGCCCGACCCTGGCTTGGGATCACAGGCCTGTCCATCACCCGCGATCTGGCAGAGCACCTTGGCCTTGACGCAGCGGAGGGCGTGCTGGTTGTCCAGGTGGTTCGCGGGGGCCCTGCCGATCAGGCCGGCCTGAGGGGCGGCGATCGGGACGTGATGATCGACGGGGTGCGGTTCCGGATCGGAGGCGACATTATTGCCGCCATAAATGAAAAGGCCGTCTCCAATATGCAACAGCTGGCAGGACACATCAGCCGGATGCGGGTGGGCGATACCCTGATCCTCCACGTCATAAGGGAAGGAAGGCATAGGGAAATCCAGGTCTTGCTCGCGGAAAGACCCTAACTGGCTGAGAGGACAGGCATGTTGACATTGAGGAGACTTACGGGGTCTATGGGGCCAGGAAGGGGCCGCCCCTTTCTACGGCCCGGATCAAATCGGAATTGATTTCTGACCAAATAACACATAGAATCGAATCCCGCGAACGGAACCAGTGAAGCGGTCGCGGCCTTCACGGATTGGAAAGGACCGAGCGATCCTTCGCGGCAACAGCAAAGAAAGCAAAGGGGAACCCATGGCCTTCAGGTTGGAGATTAGGCTCAAAAATGAGCTGATGGACGCCGAGGGCGTCAATATCGGGCGCAAGGCAAGGGAGTATTTCGGCTTTGGCGTGAAGGACATCCGCGTCATCCGGATCTTGACCATTGATGCGGATCTAAAGGCGGACCAATTGACCCGGATTCAAACAGAGATCTTCACCAACCCGGTGACAGAACGCTCTTCTTACAGCCCCATGGCCCGTGATTTCGACTGGCTGATCTGGGTGGGATTCCGGCCCGGGGTAAGGGATACGGCCGGGAGCACGGCACGGGAGGCGGTGGAGGACCTCCTGGGCGGACCCCTCGAGCCGGGGGAGGCCATCTATACCTCCAGGCTGTATGAGATACGGGGGGACCTGAAACAGGAACAGGTCCGGCGGATTGCGGCCGATCTGTTGGCAAACGAGGTCGTCCAGCACTGGCGAATCTTTTCCCGCACCGATTGGCGTCCTGAGGAGGGAATCGGTTTCCCCATCCCCAAGGTGATCCTTGACCATGAACCCGAGGTCAGCACCCTCTCGATCGAGAGCGACGAGGAGCTCCAGCGGATCTCCCTGGAACGGAATCTGGCCCTTCAGGCGAGGGACATCCCGGTGATCCGGTCCTATTTTCTGAGGGATGACATCCGGGAGGAAAGGAAAAAGGTGGGTCTCGATCTCCCCACCGACGTGGAGCTGGAATACATCTCCCAGGCCAGGAGCGACCACTGCAACCACAACACATTCAGGGCTCTCTTCCGGTATCAGGATCTCTATACCGGCGAGACCCATGTGGAGGACTCCCTTTTCAAATCCTGCATCGAGGCCCCTACGCTCAAGATCATGGCGGACAAAGACTGGGTCGTCTCGGTATTGTGGGACAACGCAGGCGTCGGCCGCTTTGACGACGATCACTATTACGTGATCACAGGCGAGACCCACAACAGCCCCTCCAACATGGAGGCCTACGGCGGCGCCATCACAGGGATCGTTGGCATCTACAGGGACCCCATGGGCACGGGCAAGGGGTCCAAACTGATCCTGGGCATGTACGGCTACTGTGTGGGCCACCGGGACTATCAGGGCGATCTGACCCCCCATCTCCACCCCAGGCGTCTATTGGACGGGATCATCGAAGGGGTCCGGGACGGAGGCAACAAGAGCGGCATCCCCACCCCCTTTGGCCTGCTCCTTTTTGACGACAGCTACCTTGGAAAATGCCTTGTATTTGTCACTGCCATGGGGATAATGCCGGCTGCCGTCAAAGGCGAACCATCCCATGAGAAGACAACCCGGCCGGGGGATCTCATCGTCATGTCAGGCGGCAGGGTGGGAAAGGACGGCATCCACGGCGTGACAGCCGCGTCCGAGACCTACAGCGAGCACACCCCGGCAGGGCACGTCCAGATCGGGGACCCGTATACCCAGAAAAAGATGCACGACTTCCTCATAGAGGCCCGGGATGAGGGGCTCATCGCCTTTATCACCGACAACGGGGGGGGCGGGCTTTCCTCCTCGATAGGCGAATCCGCCCGCTTCAGCAACGGGTGCCGGGTGGAGCTGGACAAAGTGCCCCTCAAGTATGAAGGTCTGGACCAGTGGGAGATCTGGATCAGTGAATCTCAGGAGCGGATGACCATCGCGGTCAAACCGGAGCATATCGATCGGTTCATGGCCCTTTCCCAGAAACATGCCGTTGAGAGCACGGTCATCGGAGAATATACCGATTCGGGGTATCTACACCTTATATATAAGGGAAGGACCTGCGCCTACATCCGCATGGACCTCCTGGCCTCTGATTTCCCCCAGTGGGAATTCGACGCCCACTGGATCCCGCCCGAGATGAGGGGCCTTGCGGAGCCGGCGATCAGCGAACCCTCGAAACAGGGGAAGCTGCTGCACGCCATGCTGGCCCGACCGAACCTGTGCAGCCGCAACTGGATCGCCCGTCAGTACGACCACGAGGTCCAGGGGACAAGCGTCATCAAGCCTTTGGTCGGGAAACAGAGGGACATCCCCTCGGATGCAGCCGTCATCCGACCGATCCTCGAATCCCATAGGGGAATAGTTGTTTCCCAGGCCCTCAATCCCTTTTATTCGACCATCGACACCTACCACATGACCGCGGCCACCATCGACGAAGCGGTCCGAAGGGTCCTGGCCGTAGGCGGGGATCTGGACCACCTCGGAGGGGTGGACAACTTCTGCTGGCCCACCGTGGAATACGACCCCGTGAAAAATCCCGACGGAAGATACAAGGCCGCTCAGCTGGTCCGGTCCAACTGGGCCCTCCGGGACACCTGCCTTGCCTACGGCATCCCCCTCCTTTCAGGCAAAGACAGCATGTACATCGACGGAAACCTGAAAGGTCCCTTTGGGGAACGGCGGAAGGTCTCGGGTCTGCCGACCCTCCTCTTTACCGTATCGAGCGTTGTTGAAGACATCTTCAGGTGCGTCTCCATGGATGTCAAATCCCCCGGAGACAGAATCTATGTCCTGGGCGAGACCCGAGACGAGCTGGGCGGAAGCGAATACTATCAGATGATGGGCGCGGTGGGCCTCAATGTGCCGACGGTGGATCCCGCGGCCCTGCTGCCCCAGTACAGGGCCCTGCAGGAGGCCATCATGAGGGGACTCGTCTCCTCCTGCCACGCCGTTTGCAGAGGGGGGCTGGCCGTGCACCTGGCCCTTGCGGCCATGGCAGGGGAACTGGGGATGGCGGTCGAGCTGCCCCTCATCCCCGGTGCAGACCATCTCACCCCCACCCGGCTCCTCTATTCGGAATCCTGCGGCCGACTCATCGTCACCGTGGCCCCGGAGCGGCAGGAGGCCTTTGAGGCCCTCTTTTCCGGTAAGAGTGCAGGCCGGATCGGCGTGGTCACCGAATCGCCGGTTTTCATGGTAAGGGATAAGCAAGGGACGCCCCTTTTGCAGGAAGATATCATTCAGCTCAAAGACTCATGGAAGAGGCCTTTTGGAGAACTGACATGACACAGATCAAGGCCCTGGTCCTGACAGGGTACGGACTCAATTGCGACTATGAAACCGACTATTCCCTGAGACTGGCCGGCGCAGATTCCCACAGGGTCCACATCAATGAACTGATCAACGACAGGAAACGGGATGCCGGAATCCGTTTGCATGATTACCAGATCCTGGTCTTCGGCGGCGGATTCAGCTGGGCCGACGATCACGGCGCCGGGGTCCTCATGGCCGCCAAGATGAAACGGCATCTGGGAGATGAGCTGACAGACTTTGTTGAAAAGGGAAACCTCATCATCGGCATCTGCAACGGCTTTCAGGCCCTGGTCAACATCGGCCTCCTCCCGGGCTTCGGGGCCGAATACGGAGAGCGGAGCGTGGCCGTGACCTACAATGATTCAGGCAACTTCATCGATACATGGGTCCGCTTAAAGGTCAACCCTCACACTTCGTGTCCCTTCACCCGGGGAATCTCTGGTCTGGACCTGCCGGTCCGGCACGGAGAGGGCAAGTTCTACGCCTCGTCCGAGACCATTGACCGCCTCTTCCTGAACCAGCAGGTGGTCTTGCAGTATGCGGACGCCAACGGCGAGCCTGCCGAAGGCGCCTGGCCCCTCAACCCAAACGGATCCCTGGCCGATATTGCAGGGATCTGCGACGGGACCGGCCGGGTGTTCGGCCTCATGCCCCACCCGGAGGCCTTCAACCATTTCACCAACCACCCCGACTGGACCCGCACCAAAGAGACGCTTGCACGTCAGGGAGAGACCTCATTTCCACAGGAAGGAGAGGGTGTCCGGCTGTTCCGAAATGCGGTGGATTACATGCGGGGGCAAAGCGCAGCGCGCGGATAGGTCCTATGCGAGCTACTGGACCTATAGCCCCCGGCTCAGAAGGAAGCGATGAAGATCAACATTGTTGAGCGCAAAATCATGTGGGGCGACCTGGATTCCCTGGGAATCGTATTTTACCCCCGGTTTTACGAGTGGATGGATGCAGCCGGGCATCTTTTTTTCGAGGCCGTCGGCCTTGCCCTAAGCGAGATGTGGCGCGACAGAAAGATCCTTTTTGGCCTCGCAGAGACCTCCTGCCGGTATCTGCGGCCGGGGAGATATCATCAGGAGATCCGCATCGCCACACGGCTGGACGGCATGGATCAAAAGACTGCCCTATTGAATCACCTCATCAGCGACGGGGCCACCGGCGCCCTTCTCGTGGAAGGTCTTGAAAAGCGGATCTGTCTGGATGTCTCGCAACCTGACCATTTCCGCGCCATCCCCATCCCGGATGATATGGCCGCTGTCCTCAAAGAGGCCATGAAAAATCAAGAAAGCGGTCATTTTTCCTGATATAAAGCACATGCAGTATTTCGGGCCAGGTGCAAAGCTGTGGGCCGAGAGCGCATTCAGGCCGGGGACATGATCAATTTTCAGACCCGGTGCGAAAATGAAAACAGCTCTTTTTTTTCTTGACACGAAAACACAATTTTTCTATAGGTTTCCCTCAAAATATAATTTCCTGAGAGGCCCACAACTTGGAGCCAGAAAATGACACTCGAAAATCTCCTGTCAGATAAGAGGTCCCACATCATAAAACGATGGCAAGAGGCCATCATCGCATCATATCCCAAGGACAGTCAGGGATTTCTCAAGAGAACCAAGAGCCAGTTTGCAAATCCTGTTGGATGGATCATCGCCAAGGAAATCGAAACCCTGTATGATGAAGTGATGAGGGGCGACGATCCTGAAAAGGTCGCAGCCTGTCTTGAGACCATCATTCGCATCAGGGCGGTTCAGGATTTCAGTCCCTCCCAGGCCGTGGGCTTTGTCCTTGAGCTGAAAGACATTATCAGAGAAGCGTTGGGAACCGGCCCCTCCCCTGACATGGACGCGATAGGCAGGCGCGTGGACAAGGTTTTGTTGACAGCCTTTGACGTTTACTCAAAATGCCGGCAGAAGATCTACGACATTCGCGTCCGCGAGGTAAAGAATCAGGTAGGGAAACTATTGGAGAGAGCAAATCTCATTGTCGAGATCCCGGAAACGGCGCCCGGGGTTCGAGATGACAACGCCAGTACATCTCTTTGAGAAATGAGGTAACCGTCTATGAATTTCTTTCTGAGCATTATTTTTTCCTTCTTCGCAGTGGTGGTGGTTGTGTTGATTCCCTGGATAGGCGTAGGAGCCCTGGATCTGCACGTCCTGTTCGGGATCGTCATCCCCTATGCGGCCATGGCCACCTTTTTTGTGGGGATGGTGGTCCGGGTGGTAGACTGGGGCCGGTCGCCGGTTCCCTTCCGGATACCGACGACTGCCGGCCAGGAGTGGTCCTTCCCCTGGATCAAGAGAAACCGGATCGACAACCCCAAGGGCCTGGGCGGGGTGATCATGAGGATGCTCTTTGAGGTCCTCACCTTCCGTTCTCTCTTCAGAAACACCCGCCTTGAATACCGCCGGGTGGACGGCGTTCCCAAGATCGACTACGAATGGGAAAAATGGCTCTGGCTGGCCGCCATCCTCTTCCATTATTCCTTTTTGGTCATATTCATCCGACATTTCCGGTTTTTTATGGAGCCGGTTCCTGCCTTTGTAACCCTGCTTCAGGAACTCGACGGGTTTATGCAGATGGGAGCCGCGCCCTTTAACGGTTTTGGTCTCCCCGGCGTATATCTGACCGATATGCTCCTCATGGCCGCGGTGACATGGCTCCTGCTGAGACGCATTCTCTATTCCCAGATGCGCTATATCTCCCTCCCCGCAGACTTTTTCCCCCTTTTCCTCATCCTCTCCCTTGGCTTTACCGGCATGCTCATGCGGTATCTTTTCAGGGTTGATGTGACCAAGGTCAAGGAACTGGCCATCGGCCTGTTCAAGTTTTCGCCGACTGTCCCGGAAGGGATCGGGGTGATTTTCTATATCCATCTGTTCATCCTGTGCGTGTTGATCGCTTATTTTCCCTTCAGCAAACTCATGCATCTGGCCGGAGTCTTTCTCAGCCCGACCAGAAACCTCTCCAACAACAGCCGGTTTGTCAGACATGTCAATCCGTGGAATTACCCCGTGCCGACCCATACGTATGAGGAATACGAAGACGAGTTCAGAGACCTGATGATCGAGGCCGGTTTGCCTGTAGAAAAAGAGTCAGACGCAACAGCAGGATCAGAAGAAAAGGAGTAATCATGGCAACTACCCCAAAACCAGAAGAAACCGCGAAGATAGATCACCGTCCGCCGTTGTTTGAAAAGGGCTGGATGGACAAGCCGGCCGACATCAGGCCCGGCATTTACTGCTATGGCTCCAAGCCCAAAAACCTGGAATATGTCGGGATGCCCTATCCCAAGGACTGGAATCCTGAGAATGAGGACTGGCAGCTGCCTGAAAACTGGAAAGACATTATTGAAGAGGGCTTCAAGGATCGTCTGGACCGTTTCCGTTCGCTCAAGCTCTTCATGGATATCTGCGTCAGGTGCGGGGCCTGCGCCGACAAATGTCACTTTTTCATCGGTTCGGGCGACCCCAAAAACATGCCGGTTTTGAGGGCCGAACTCCTCAGATCGGTCTATCGGAAAAAATTCACCACCGGGGGCAAGCTCCTGGGCAAATTCGCCGGCGGCCGGGAGCTGACCGAAGATGTGCTCAAGGAGTGGTGGTACTATCTGTATCAATGCACCGAGTGCCGGCGGTGTTCCCTCTTCTGCCCTTACGGAATCGACACCGCAGAGGTGACCATCCTGGGGAGGGAGCTGACCAACCTTTTGGGGCTCAACACCGACTGGATTGCCGCGCCTGTGGCCAACTGCTACCGGACAGGCAACCATCTCGGCATCCAGCCTCACGCCTACAAGGACATGCTCGAGTTTTTCACCGATGAGATCGAAGACATCACCGGTATCCGCATGGAGCAGGATTTTAACCGCAAGGGCGCGGAGATCCTCTTCATCACGCCCTCAGGCGACGTCTTTGCCGACCCGGGGACCTATACCTGCATGGGCTACATGATGCTCTTTCACTATCTCAAGTCCCTCGGGCTCGACATCACATGGAGCACCTACGCATCGGAGGGGGGCAACTTCGGCTATTTCACCTCCCATGAGATGGCCAAACGCCTCAACGCCAAGATGTATGCAGAGGCAAAACGTCTGGGGGTCAAATGGCTTCTGGGCGGCGAGTGCGGCCACATGTGGCGGGTCCTGAATCAGTATATGGATACCTTCAACGGTCCCCCCGATTTTATGGAAGAGCCGGTTTCCCCCCTCACCGGGACCAAGTTTGAAAACGCCAAGACCACCAAGATGGTTCATCTGGTTGAATTTACAGCGGACCTGATGAAACACGGCAAGCTCAAGCTGGATCCCAGCCGAAACGACAATCTCAAGGTGACATTTCATGATTCCTGCAACCCGGCCAGGGGAATGGGTTTCTTTGAAGAACCCAGGTATGTCATCAAGAATGTGGTCAATCACTTTTACGAGATGCCCCCTGAAACCATTCGGGAACAGACCTTCTGCTGCGGAAGCGGGGCAGGGCTCAATGCCGGTGAAAACATGGAGCTCCGCATGCGCGGCGGTCTCCCCCGGGCCAATGCAGTAAGATATGTACACGAGAAGTACGGGGTCAACATGCTGGCCTGCATCTGCGCCATTGACAGGGCCGTATTCCCGAACCTGATGGACTACTGGGTGCCCGGGGTGCAGGTGACGGGGGTGCATGAAATGGTTGCCAATGCCTTAGTATTCGAAGGGGAAAAGAAGAGAACCACGAATCTCCGTGGGGAACCCCTGCCAGGAATGGAGGATGAAGAGGATGTATGATGGCGGAAAAATTATTGTCGGCCTGATCATCGGCCTCGGCCTGTTTCTCTCCCCTTTCTTCTACAATGCAGGGAAGGCCGCCAAGGCCCCGGTCCCAGAGCTGACGCCCAAAGCCAAGGAGGCCAAGGCATGCGTGGAGCCGACGACCTATATGAGGGAATCCCACTTTACCCTCTTGGATGAGTGGCGGCACACAGTGGTCCGAGACGGCGAGCGCTACTACAAGGCCTCTGACGGCAAGCGCTACTATAAGAGCCTCCAGACCACCTGTCTGGAATGCCACTCGAACTACTCCAAATTTTGTCTGGAGTGCCACAACTACTTGGACGTTGATCCCTATTGCTGGGACTGCCATATTCAGCCGGAGGAGAAAAAGTAATGGGCGTAGACAGAAGAGAATTTCTCAAGATAGCCGGTATGGCCGCCCTGTTCGGTCTTGGAGGGAAGGCGGCTATTGACATATTCGCCCCCGGAGAACTGGAAGCCTCCATGGAGGGCATCCCCCTTTCCAAGGGAAAACGCTGGGCCATGGTGATCGATATTCGCAAGTGCCTTGCTCAGCAGGCCAAGGACAAAGAGGGGTGCAAGGAATGCATCATCGCCTGCCACCGGGAGCACAACGTTCCGGATTGGGGAGATCCCAAGATAGAGATCAAATGGATCTGGCAGGATTCCTTCGAGCATTCCTTCCCGGACCAGCACAACCCCTATATTGAAGAGGGATTGCGGCGCCAGCCGGTTATTTTGATGTGCAATCACTGCGTCAACCCCCCCTGTGTACGGGTATGCCCGACGCAGGCGACCTTTAAGAGAGAGGAAGACGGCATCGTTTGCATGGATATGCACCGCTGCATCGGATGCCGTTTCTGCATGGCCGCCTGCCCCTATGGCTCACGAAGTTTTAACTGGGGCAACCCGAGGAAGGCCCCCAAAGAGCTGAACCCTGACTATCCGACCAACCGGGACTACCCGGAAAGGTCCAAGGGCGTGGTTGAGAAGTGCGATTTCTGCGTGGAACGAATTGCCAGAGGCGAGCTCCCCGCGTGCGTGGAGGCGTGCAACAAGATCAAGGCCCATGCGCTGACATTCGGCGATCTCGCTGATCCGAAATCAAACGTCAGAAAACTGCTCAAGGAGCATTATACCATTCGTCGCAAGCCCGAACTGGGCACGGAACCCAACTTATTCTATATTGTATGAGGTGATTATGCTTGACAGGGCGCTAAAGGGAAGTCAGGGATACTGGGGATGGCTGGTCTTTCTCCTGGTGTTGATGGGGATAGGGGCTGGATGCTGGCTCTACCAGTTTTTTGAGGGCCTCAAGATAACCGGCATGAGCAGAGATGTATCATGGGGTCTTTACATCGGGCAACTCACCTACTTCGTGGGCGTGGCCGCCTCCGGGGTCATGGTGGTTCTCCCTTATTACCTCCATGATTACAAGGCATTCGGCAGGATCACCATCCTGGGCGAATTCCTGGCCGTGTCGGCCATTATCATGTGCCTGCTGTTCGTGTTTGTGGACCTGGGCAATCCGGTGCGGATCATGAACGTGATCCTCTACCCTACACCCAATTCCATCCTCTTTTGGGACATGATCGTCTTAAACGTCTACATGCTCCTCAATATCATTATCGGGTGGAACGTTCTGGCGGCCGAGCGCAAGGGCATCCACTACCAGAAATGGATCAAGGTCCTGATCTATATCTCCATTCCCTGGGCCTTCAGCATCCATACGGTTACGGCTTTTCTGTACGCCGGTCTTCCTGGCAGGCATTTCTGGCTCACCTCTATCATGGCGGCCCGCTTTCTTTCTTCGGCCTTTTGCGCTGGTCCGGCCCTCCTTATCTTGTTGTGCCTCATCGTCCGCAAGGTCACCAAGTTTGACCCTGGAAAGGAGCAGATTCGGACCCTCGCAGGGATCGTGACCTACGCCATGTTGATCAACGTTTTCTTCTTCCTGTTAGAGCTCTTTACGGCGTTTTACAGCCAAATTCCGGGACATATGCACCCCATCGTCTTCCTGTTTAAGGGCCTGGACGGGGTTGGCAATCTGGCGCCCTGGATGTGGGCGGCCACCGCATTTGCCCTCATCTCCCTCATCCTTTTGGTGGTTCCCTCCACCCGGCGCAATGAAGGCACGCTGGCCGTGGCGTGCGCAGTGCTCATAGCCGCCACCTGGATAGACAAGGGATTGGGCCTGATCGTCGCCGGTTTTACGCCGAATCCTTTTGAGACCGTGACCCCGTACTGGCCCACAACGCCTGAGGTGCTCATCACCATTGGCGTGCTGGCAACAGGTTTCTTCGTCCTGACCGTGCTGTACAAGGTGGCCACATCCGTGAAAACAGAAGTGGCGGCGTAGCCCCAATAAGAACGTGTGCAAAGGGCCGATTCCCATATGCAATCGGCCCTTTTTTGTTTCCAGAGGTCAGGCAAAGGGGTGCGCCTCCAAAAAGGGCCAAATTCAGCGGGCATGGAAGGTAAAAAAGCTTGACAGTCAAAAATGAGTCTGTTAAGAAACCGCATGTTTTGGGGCGAAGGGCGGTAATTCTGCCTTGGGGCATTTGCCCGTAGGCAATGGATTTTTAATTATCATTCAGGAGGTTAAGACATATGGCCTACGAAGTTGTAGTGGATCCGGAGAAATGTGAAGGATGTGAAGAATGTGTCGAGGTCTGTCCGGTGGACGTCTACGAAATCATAGACGACAAGTCTGTACCGGTCAATGCGGAAGAGTGCCTGGGATGCGAGAGCTGCGTTGAGGTATGCGAACACGACGCCATTACGGTAACTGAGGTATAAGCTTTCCCACAGATCGACCGACCGCTTGAGGCGTTGTCCCATCCAGTTAGCGGATGGGACGACGCCTTTTTTGTGCGCCCAAAAGGCGTTGCTATGTAGAGCCCTGCTGCCGTTCCCACAACCAAAGACAGTTTTTTGCAGCGCTCTCACCGATCCCCCTGCCGGACCTCAAGGAGCTAAAATGTTACGTTGCATCTTTAGTTGGCCGCAACAAAGCAAGAACGCGAGACACCCTATCCCGGCCCACGCCGCTGGAACCATTCGTCATGGCATAGGACCTGGCCCTATCGCAACACAGGCCCTGAGCAGCCCTGTGATCAGTTGCGGTTCTCAAACGAAAGGCCGGTCCCCGTTGGGGACCGGCCTTTTTTCTGCATAATACGCCTGAAATCGAGACCTGCACCTACGATTTCTTTTCGTGACAGTCATTACACTTCTTAAACGGACCTGTGGGTTTGCCTTCGGCCTGCAATGCCTTGTGACAATCCTTGCAGTCTTTGTGAAAGGCGTTTTGCAGCTTGAGGACCTTCCCCTCCTGCTTCTCGGGGTCATGGCAGGCGCTGCACTTCTGGACCTTGTCCCCTTCCTTCCACACGTTTTTCCCATCTTTCATGACATGATGGCATTCCGTGCAGGCAACCTTGTAATCGGCGCTGTGCTTTTTGTGGGAGAACTTGACGGGGCCTTTGGTGTCCTTGGGATAGGTGTTCTGGATCAGAATCTCATCCGGCACATCGGCCGCCACCAGCATACCCACACCAAGGAAGAGAAGCCCTGTCATGACGACGGTCAAAAGGGTCAGCAACTTTTTGTTCATCTACGTTTTCACCTCCTTTTCTATTTATTTAAGTGAATTACCACGTTAACCCATCTGTCTTTATTTTGCGCCGTTCATTGAATGGGCATCATAGTCAAAGAGCGGCGCCCATGTCAAGAAAATATCCCTCTCTATGCGGCTGCTGCATCCAGGGACGATGCCATCTCCCGAAGCAATTTCAGCGATGCCTTGGCCTCCGCCTCGTCGATCCTGTGGATGGCAAACCCTGCATGGACAATCACGTAGTCCCCTACCCTGGCGTCCTCGAGAAGAAGGAGGCTTACCTCCCGCTGGACCCCCTCCATGTCGATGGTCC